>Ga0114933_10000168_pt1 | contig 78693 bp, 78 predicted proteins | sample 4SBtaG_FD_89691 | JGI IMG/M metagenome (GOLD analysis project Ga0114933, IMG submission 89691) | Deep subsurface microbial communities from Kolumbo volcano to uncover new lineages of life (NeLLi) - 4SBTROV12_W25 metaG | ecosystem: Environmental > Aquatic > Marine > Volcanic | place: Kolumbo...
GCAGTCTCCTTAGAGTTCCCACCATTACGTGCTGGCAACTAAGGACAAGGGTTGCGCTCGTTACGGGACTTAACCCAACATCTCACGACACGAGCTGACGACAGCCATGCAGCACCTGTCACTGAATTCCCGAAGGCACTCCTCTATCTCTAGAGGATTCTCAGGATGTCAAGGCCTGGTAAGGTTCTTCGCGTTGCATCGAATTAAACCACATGCTCCACCGCTTGTGCGGGCCCCCGTCAATTCCTTTGAGTTTTAGCCTTGCGGCCGTACTCCCCAGGCGGTCAACTTAACGCGTTAGCTGCGCCACTAAAGGATTAAATTCCTCCAACGGCTAGTTGACATCGTTTAGGGCGTGGACTACCAGGGTATCTAATCCTGTTTGCTCCCCACGCTTTCGTACCTCAGCGTCAGTATTGATCCAGAAAGTCGCCTTCGCCACTGATGTTCCTCCCGATATCTACGCATTTCACCGCTACACCGGGAATTCCACTTTCCTCTAACATACTCTAGCTCGGCAGTATCGAATGCAATTCCAAGGTTAAGCCCTGGGCTTTCACATCCGACTGACCGTGCCGCCTACGCACGCTTTACGCCCAGTAATTCCGATTAACGCTCGCACCCTCCGTATTACCGCGGCTGCTGGCACGGAGTTAGCCGGTGCTTCTTCTGTAAGTAACGTCAGGGCATGCAGTTATTAACTACATACTTTTCCTCCTTACTGAAAGTGCTTTACAACCCTCGGGCCTTCTTCACACACGCGGCATTGCTGCATCAGGGTTGCCCCCATTGTGCAATATTCCCCACTGCTGCCTCCCGTAGGAGTCTGGACCGTGTCTCAGTTCCAGTGTGGCTGATCGTCCTCTCAGACCAGCTACAGATCGTCGCCTTGGTAGGCTTTTACCCCACCAACAAGCTAATCTGACTTAGGCTCATCCAATAGTGCAAGGTCCGAAGATCCCCTGCTTTCCCCCGTAGGGCGTATGCGGTATTAGCATGGTTTTCACCATGTTGTCCCCCGCTACTGGGCAGATTCCTAAGCATTACTCACCCGTCCGCCACTCGTCAGCCAGAGCAAGCTCTGCTGTTACCGTTCGACTTGCATGTGTTAAGCATGCCGCTAGCGTTCAATCTGAGCCAGGATCAAACTCTTCAGTTTAATCATGTTAGCTGCTTATGGCAGCAAATCTTGGCTCGATGATTACTATAATAATTAATGCAATGTAAACACTACATCAACTAAGCTTTCACCGAAATTTTTGGTGATTCAAGCCGTCAACGTAAGCGCCCACACAAATTACTTGATCAGAAATTGTTAAAGAACAGGATTGGATACCCCCAATCGGGAAGCGGCATTATACAGATAGGGTACCCGCGGTCAACAACTCTATTACACTTTTTTTGAAACAATATAAGTTATTGATTTACATTAATTATATTGCATTAATCGAGAAGAAATTTACTGCCAAAATAGTGGCAATAAATCGGCCTTATTGACTAAGCATTTTCACAATATTTTTGAATCCATATTGCCTGGCATAGTCAATCGCTTTCATTCCATTTTCTGCGACAAGTTCTTTATCTGCACCTACATCGAGTAAGCGACTCACAAGCCTGGCATCACCATGGGCGACAGCATCGATTAATGCTGTCCAGCCTTGAATATGCTGAATATTTACATCAGCTCCTTTGTCTATATACAGCAAAGCCAGCTCAGAATAACCACGGCTCGCAGCCATGACTAGCGGTGTAAGCCGACCATCATCATAAGCATCTATTTCAGCCCCATAAGCTAATAATCGCTTTACGGCTTTAATATGATTTTTTTCAGTTGCATATTGCAATGCGGTGCGTTGCATTGAACCTCGTTTATTTAGATCGGCACCTTGAGTAAAGAGCAGATCAATAATTTCAATATCACCACGAGCAGCTGCCAACATAATTGGCGTCATGCCATTAACGACTTCGTTAATAGACTCTTTATCTGAAAACAGTTGATATTTAACTTCCTCAACATTTCCCCTGGACACTATTTGATGAAGATTACTCACCTCAGGTATTACATCTGACTTCTGTGGTTCAGATATTTCTACTTTAGTTGTAAAGGAATCTGATAAAGACTGGATGACAGACTGATCTTCAGACAAAAGATAAAACAATATATAGAGAACGAATAGAACAATAATTATAGGTAAAGCAGAGAAACTGCTTTGAGGCTGGCGTTCAACAACTAGATCTGACTCTTCTTTAAATAATTTTTTACGTCTTTTCAATTCATCATCTGACATTGAGAAACTCCTCTTTGTCATTATTTACGAAATTAGTTAGAGCAAATTAGTCCTTTAACGTTACTCTAGCAAACTTTCGCTTACCAACTTGCAATACAGCTGAGAAACCGGAATCTAGCTTTTGTTTGCTATCTTCTACTCGTTCCCCATCAATTTTTACAGCGCCTTGTTTTACCATACGATGCGCATCAGATGTGCTACTTACAAGATCCGCTTCTTTTAAAATATTCGCAAACGGCATTCCTTCAGCACCGATATTAATCTCTACTTCAGTTACATCATCAGGAATCGCGTTATTACTAAATCGATTAATAAAATCAGCTTGAGCAGCTTCCGCTGCTTTCGCATCATGGAAACGCGTAATAATCTCTTCTGCTAATTTGAACTTTATATCCCTTGGATTCGCGCCCTGTTCAATTTCTTGTTTAAAGTCATTAATCTCGGCTATGAGTCTAAAACTCAATAACTCAAAATAACGCCACATAAGATCATCGGATACCGACATAATCTTACCGAACATTTCATTTGCCGGTTCATCAATACCAATATAATTCCCCAGTGATTTAGACATTTTTTGTACGCCATCCAAACCTTCAAGTATGGGCATCGTCAATACCACTTGTGGCGCTTTTCCATGCGCTTCCTGAAGCTGCCTTCCGACTAAGAGATTAAATTTCTGATCAGTCCCGCCCAATTCAACATCCGCATTCAAGGCAACGGAGTCATAGCCTTGCACTAATGGATAAAGAAATTCATGTATAGCAATTGACTGGTTTGATTTATAACGCTTATTAAAATCATCGCGCTCCAACATTCTGGCAACGGTGTAATTTGATGCTAAACGTACAACGTCCGCAGCATTCATTGTATCCATCCAACTGGAATTAAATGCGACTTGTGTCGCATCAGGATCAAGTATCTTAAATACCTGCTGTTGATAGCTTTCTGCATTTTCTGCGACTTGCTCTCTTGTTAAAGCCGGACGCGTTGTACTTTTACCAGAAGGATCACCAATCATTCCGGTAAAATCGCCAATCAGGAATATCACTTTATGCCCTAGAAGCTGAAACTGACGTAGTTTGTTTATAAGAACGGTGTGACCAAGATGAAGATCAGGCGCTGTAGGATCAAAACCCGCCTTAATAATAAGAGGCTTACCCGATTCGAGTTTCTTCTTTAACTCTTCTTTAACCAGAATTTCATCTGCGCCTCTGGCAATCAGATCCATGGCCTCGTTTACGGATGTCATACCTTCCCCACTGTGTAATAAATCTCGCGTAGCTTACCATAGTCAACAAATGTCTCGCCCTGGAAATTTATGGGAATTTAATAGGCAATTGAATATTGACGATAATGAGTTCAAAAGCTATTGTATGGAAAATTTAACCAGAGTAAACGGTGACTTACAGAGTCTATATAAAGAAAGACTATAAGAATAAAGTAGAACGAGTTGGAGTAACAACGAACCACTCTTACTTTTTCAAAATAGCCTGCTTTCTCGTTCTAACAATATCGGCATATTTTATGTACGGTATAAGCTCTCCTGACCCTATAAAATCAAATAACCCTGAAACTCCAATCGCCAACCACTCTCAAATCACAAATTTTGTTACTGAGAATATTGAACATCAAAATATTATCGAAGAGCTCGCTATTGATGATCAAATTAATATTGACGACATTATTGATAATAACGAATTTAAAGATGATGAATCTGTCTTAGCCTTCGAAGAAGACACCTTAAGAAAAAATAAAACCAGTGATCCCTGGCAATCTGTCACAGTAAAAGCCGGCGATAGTTTAGCGCTAATATTTTCAAGACTTAGTTTAAGTCCTTCGTCGCTATACAATATTATGTCGCTCGGGAAAGAAGTATCAAACCTGAAAAGAATTAAACCCGGACAAAAATTAAGCTTCCATATTGAAGACAATAAATTACTTGGTCTCAAATATGAAATGAATTTGACCAAGACACTCAACATTTCAAAAGAGGCTAATAAGTTTAAAAGTGAAGTAATAGAAATTGAACTTGAAAAAGTTGTCAAAAATGCCAATGCGGTTATTAATGATTCACTATTTCTATCTGCTAAAAGAGCTGGGCTTACTGACAATTTAATTATGCAACTCGTTGTTATCTACGGCTGGGATATAGATTTTGCTTTGGATATCCGCGAAGGCGACTCATTTACTGTTATCTATGAGGAACAATATAAAGATGGCATTAAAGTTAGCGATGGACCCATTGTTGCTGCTGAATTCGTTAATCGAAATACACCTCTAAGAGCTGTTCGCTATACACATGAAGATGGGCGTATTGATTACTATGCAGATAATGGTGATGCCATGCGCAAAGCCTTTCTTAGGACGCCTGTTGAACTTGCACGTATCAGTTCACGCTTTAATTTGAAAAGAAAACATCCAATATTAAATAGAATTCGCGCACATAAAGGTGTTGATTACGCAGCATCAACAGGTACGCCAATCAAAGCAACCGGTGATGGCACTGTTATTCATGCAGGTCGTAAAGGTGGTTATGGCAGAACTGTCATATTAAAACACGGTGGTAAATACAGTACCCTTTATGCCCATCTACATCGCTATGCTAAAGGCGTACGCACTGGTTCAAGAGTAAAGCAAGGTCAAACAATCGGTTACGTAGGCAGAAGCGGCCTGGCCACTGGACCACATCTACATTATGAATTTAGAGTCCATGGTGTACATAGAAATCCTCTGACTGTTAAATTACCTAAAGTCGAATCGATCAGTAAAAAGGCTTTGTCTGAGTTCAAGATAAAAACAAACCCGATGATTGTTGAACTGGATCGATTGACAGGCAAAAGTGCTCTTGCTGTTCAGCAATCAAACATTGATTCCAGTCAGTCTGGTATCATGATGGAAGACGGCTAACACTTACTACTTCTGTTTTAATCAGTATTATGATTCAGAGCCGGTCAACTGAGGATTCCAGGATTATGTATTACATAGGACTCATGTCGGGCACCAGCACAGATGCCATTGATGCTGCGCTTGTTGAATTTAATGACAAGGCACAACTCAAATTTTATCGTGAATATCCAATAGAGAATTCTCTAAGACATCAAATACGTTTAATCAATGAGAAAAGTGATATAGGCCATATCGCAGATCTGGATCACGAGTTAGGTCATTTATTTGCGAACGCAGTAAATTCTTTACTAGAAGAAGCCAATGTTTCAGCGGATCAAATAATTGCGATTGGAAGTCACGGGCAAACTATTCTGCATAAACCCGATGCTACACATAAAACATCGATACAACTAGCTGATCCCAATATTATCTGTGCAGAAACAGGCATTACCACCGTCGCTGATTTTAGAAGAATGGATATGGCTCATGGCGGACAAGGTGCACCGTTGGCTAGCGCCTTTCACCAATATCAATTTCAACAAGACAATAAATCTATTGTCGTTTTAAATATTGGTGGTATTGCAAACATTACATTACTACCTGCTGATAGGAATAAGGTAATTGGCTTTGATACCGGTCCTGGTAATGGCTTGCTCGATGACTGGATTCAACATAACAAAAATGAGGAATATGACAAAGACAGTCTTTGGGCAAATTCCGGAAAAGAAAATAGCGAGTTACTTGCACAATGTCTTAGCGATGCCTATTTTTCACTGCCTGCACCAAAGAGCACAGGTAGGGACTATTTCAATCTGGAATGGTTGAAAGGATATTTATCTAAACATGATTCAGAACTAGCAGCCGAAGATGTTCAAGCAACTTTATTAAAGTTATCAGCCATCACCATCTGTAATTCGATGCAAGAAAATGCAAATAACTATAATGAGGTACTGGTTTGTGGCGGTGGTGCATATAACCCTGGGATGATGGAATCATTAGAAAAGTTATTGCCAAACATGAAAGTGTCAACAACAACTGATTATGGACTGACACCTAATTGCATCGAAGCCGTTACCTTTGCCTGGTTAGCAAAACAACGTATGGAAAATAAACCAGCAAACCTGCCTGATGTTACTGGTGCAGACAAGAAAGTATTACTAGGAGGAATTTATTCGCCAAGTTAAAACAAGATTAAAATATAACCTAAAAAACCTAGACTGAAAAAGACGACCCACAACCACAGGTGGTTTGTGCATTGGGATTACGAATAACGAACTGTGCGCCTTCCATGCCTTCTGAATAATCAATTTCGGCACCAGAGAGATATTGAAAACTCATTGGATCAACCAATAATTTAACGCCTTCATTTTCAACAATCGTATCACCATCGCCAATCTCTTCATCGAAGGTAAAGCCATATTGAAATCCTGAACAACCGCCGCCACTAATAAAAACACGTAACATCAGCGCTTCGTTACCTTCATCTTCAATTAGCTCCTTAACCTTGCTAGCCGCAGCTTCACTAAAGACAAGAGGTCCGGGAATTGTTTCTTCAACTGCACTCATATTATTTTTTCCAATTTTTGTTATTCGCTGGCTTCAAGTGGTTCACCATGACCTAAGGCCAACGGAGACTCAGCTGGCTCTAATGAATGAACCAGTTTTCCGTTCACTTCTGCACCAATCGCCATCTCTATTAAATTATAGTACACATTACCTGTGATTCTCGCCTTGGACGCAAGTTCCACATGTTCACTACCATGTACATCGCCAATAACTACACCATTAAGAACGACATAGGGTACACTGAGCTCGCCTTCGATTGTGCCGCATTCGCTAAGCGATACCATCGAACGACCATCATTTTCAGCAATCACATTACCTTTGACAGTACCATCAATATGTAATCCACCGGTAAATTTGATATCACCTTGAATCTCAGTATGTTGGCCAACCAGCGTATCGATACGTGTTGATTTTCGTTTTTTAGAATTTCCAAACATATTTCACCTCTTTCAACCTGCACTAGCAGGCCACTCAAACACTTTCTGAACAGTTGAATTTCGTAACCCTTTCTGTCGCAAAACCACCACAACTTGTAATGGCCTAAACCCTTTAGGGAAATTCAGACTACCCTCAATTCGTTCAAAATTCTTAAATTTTATTTCACGCTTAAGTTCATTTCCTGCTATCACTTCGTCCAGTGATAAAACATGGGAACCCGCCTCACTCATTCCTTCTACAGACATATCCATTGTCACTTCTACCATCCTATCACTTTTTGCAACATTGGTTAACACAAGCTTAAAACGATAAAGCCCTTCATGATCCGTTGTTTCTATATGTAAACCTTGTATATTCAGCCCCTTAGAGTCGGTTGTTGCCGACATTATTCCTTGATAAAACTCTAATTCTCCTTTTAATAGATACGCCTGGTCCTGTAGAGTTCGAATTTCATTTTGTAGACTGGTAGCCGCCTGATGATCAATCTGAGTTGAACGTTCGAGCATAACAACTTGTTCTCTCAATACCTTATTCTCTGTCTCTAATCCCTGATTTACATCCCACAATAGTCGGGATTCTTCGCTTTGCAATAACCGGTTTTTAATAACATTCCAATGATTCGCATCTAGTAACGACCATACAATCACAGAAAATATCGAACTGAATATCACTGCAGCGAGAACAATCTCGAAAGGACGATGCTTTTTTACAACTAATTTAGTCATAACAAAAGCTAAGGGATTAAACCTGGCGCAAGCAGACCTGTCTCTTCGTCTAAATCAAACATCAAATTCATATTCTGAATCGCCTGGCCGGCAGCGCCTTTAACCAAATTATCAATCACTGACAAAATTACTGTTGGCTGAGATTCATTATTAGCAGAATGCATAGCAATCCGACAAGTGTTCGTCGTTCTTACAGATCTTGTATCTGGATGTGAACCCTCAGGCATAACATCAACAAACTTTTCCTGGGCATAGAAATCAACATAATGCTTTTGCATTGCAACAGTATGATCCGTTGGTTTCACATACACAGTCGCATGAATTCCCCGATTCATCGGAACCAAATGAGGAACAAAGGTAAGATTAACTTCATTACGTTGCTGAACATTATTCAAGGTCTGTACCATCTCCGGCAAGTGCCTGTGTCCAGACACATTATATGCTTTAAATGATTCGGCAACTTCTGAAAACTGTGTTGCCAATGCTGCTTTCCGTCCGGCTCCACTTACACCGGATTTGGCATCGACAATAATATCTTTAATATTAATTAGACCATTTTTTATAGCTGGTAATAATGCCAATGTAATTGCCGTAGGATAACAACCCGGATTTGCTATCAAACTTGCCTCTTTTATCTGTACTCTGTTTAATTCAGGTAAGCCATAAACGGCCGATTGCAATAGCTCCGGGCAAGCATGTTTTTCCTTATACCAATGTTCCCAAACTTCAGTACTTTTAATTCTAAAATCTGCTGAAAGGTCAATAACTTTGCAACCTTGATCCAGTAATTTTGGAACATGGTACATAGCTGTTGCATGAGGTGTTGCAAAGAAAACAAGATCACATGAATTAAGTTGCTTACTGTCATGTTCAACAAACTTAAGATCAATAGTCGAACGTAAACTTGGAAAGACATCTGAGACAGCCTTACCTTTTTCTGAATTTGAAGTAGCTACCTTGACTTCAACGCTCTCGTGTACCGATAGCAAACGAAGCAATTCAACGCCCGTATAACCTGTAGCTCCTATAACACCAACACTAATCATGTTTTTGCCTTACATTTTATGTTTAATTTATTGACGATATAATTTTACAGAATAAAACTGTATGAGTATTGCAGTTTTATTAGTTGACTGAAAATAGAATTATGTTTTTGTGACTGACATACTAATTAATTCTTAACATTGCGACATTTTATACATGTCCCTACAGGCCGTCGCTCCTGTGCATCCTTGCACCCGCGACATGATCGCCATGGAAGGCGGAAATATCGAATATGCAGGAGCAATTTTCGATGACCGTTCGTCCTACAGGCCGTCGCTCCTGTGCATCCTTGCACCCGCGACATACCTACATCCTTGTAGGCAGTTTCTCACTATTAGCAGACTCTTGAACGATCCGAAATAATGATGGTCATATATTGTAACTATTTGTTTTTATTAAATAATATAAATTCATCAAGAATATATAATTGCCAAATTGTATAAATTCGGTATGTTGTCATTTATTCCTGATTAAGCGAGAGAGTTTATGGAAACTGTTCAATATATAGCCCTGAGTATGGGTGTTGCCTGGGCAAGCGGAATCAATCTTTACGCCGCTGTTTTTATGCTGGGTTATCTAGGTAGTACAGGCAATGTTGATTTGCCTCCTGAAATGATGGTGGTCACTGATCCATTAGTGATGACAGCTGCAGGACTGATGTATTGTGTCGAATTTTTTGCAGATAAAACGCCCGGCGTTGATACTGCCTGGGATACCTTGCATACATTTATTCGTATCCCACTCGGAGCCGTTCTGGCAATGAGTGCAGTAGGTGACACCACTCCGGCCGTTGAACTCGCTGCATTTCTGGTGGGAGGTAGCCTTACTGCCGCTACCCATGCGACCAAAACAGGTGGGCGTGTCATAATAAATACCTCTCCAGAGCCAGTGAGTAATTGGTTCACCTCTCTCGGAGAAGATTTTCTTGTTGTTGCCGGAGTATGGACAGCATTAACTCACCCTCTGGTTTTTGTTGTCTTTCTAATCCTTTTTATCGTCCTGATGGCATGGTTACTTCCTAAAATATGGCGCGGCATTAAGCGCATTATTTCAACACTAAAAGATTTTATTAAGGGAAATAAAAAAGAAACGCTTCCGGCACTAAATGCCTCTGCAAATACACAGAATGAGTAGCTTATGAAGAAGCTGCTATTCTCTGTTACAGCTGTTGTTATTCTTGCAACTGCTTCTGTGCTCGCCTTATATCTAAATAATAATAAACTAGATATCGTGCCAGAAATTAGTCTGAGTATTATTGATGGGCGGGAAATAGAACTCCATTCATTACAAGGCAAACCTCTGCTTGTTACTTTTTGGGCAACAACATGCGCAACATGCATAAAAGAGATGCCTCACCTGATTAAACTCTACGATGAATTTGGTAAAGAAGAACTTGAAATTGTCGCTATAGCAATGTCCTATGATCCGCCAAACCGAGTAGTGGAACTATCAGAAAGAAAAAATATTCCATATCCTATTGCACTTGATATTGATGGTAGTGCTGCCAAAGCTTTTGGTAATGTCCAGGTTACACCAACCAGCTTTTTAATTGATTCCAGGGGCAATGTAGTGCAACAAAAATCAGGGGGAATAAATATAGAGAAACTTCGAAAGAAAGTGAACGCATTACTGAAAACAACTCCTGTTACAGTTTCATAACACATAAAGAAAATGCTCTGGTTTAAAGCTCTACATTTGATATTTATGGTGACCTGGTTTGCAGGTTTATTCTACCTACCCAGATTATTCGTTTACCACGCTAGCAGTGAAGACCAAATCAGCATTGATCGTTTCAAAATTATGGAACGTAAACTTTTTTACGGCATCATGACGCCCGGGGCACTACTAACCATCGTTTTTGGGCTTTGTACTTTATTCAGTAATGGTTTATCTACTTATAGTGGACTTCTATGGTTACAAATAAAATACGCCCTCATCATGCTTTTAATTGCTTACCATATTTATTGCTGGTTTTTATTACAGGACTTTAAACATGATCGAAATAAGCACAGCCATGTATGGTATCGCTGGTTTAATGAAATCCCCGTAATTATTTTAATCGCTGTTATTCTGTTAGCGGTTGTCAGGCCCTTCTAAAATTGTAATTAAACTTCTACCATCTCAAAATCTTCTTTTACTGCCCCGCATTCAGGGCATATCCAGTCAGCAGGAACATTTTCCCACTTTGTACCGGGCGCAATACTGTCTTCAGGCGAGCCCTTTTCTTCATCATAAATAAAACCACAAATAACACACATATATTGCTTCATAAAACTCACTCCTGATATTTTTATTTCTGTGTTGATATACCCGTGATACCTGAAAATACCTGTTTTTAGCACGTCCGTTTTCACTCAGAACTGCGTTGCGCCTTGCTCTGAATAAAAACAAACGCACTCTAAATCACGTATTTTCAAGTATCACGGGTATAAATGGCTGTGTAGAATACTGCTCTTATGATTAATAGCAATAATCAAAAACCGATTGTTCTGGTGATTGCAGGCCATGACCCTAGTGGTGGCGCCGGGATTCAAGCAGATATAGAGAGTATTGCTAATGCTAGGTGCCATGCAACGACTGTCATTACATCATTAACTGCTCAAAATACAAATCAAGTCATTGATGTCCTGCCACAAGAACCTGAATCTTTCAGAAAACAAATCAGATTGATTTTAGAAGATATGGATATTGCTGCATGCAAAATAGGAATGATTGGTAACGCCGAACTAGTTGACGTTATTCAAGGCGAGCTATCAAAAGTAACATTCCCTATTGTTCTCGACCCTGTAATTAGCGCAACTAGCGGGCAATCCTTTGCAGATGAAAATATTTGTAAAAAATTATTGTCATCGTTATTACCTTTAACAATGCTGATCACGCCAAATGCTGAAGAAGCGAGAACACTGTCAAAGTCAACTGACTTAAATGTAGCAGCTAACAGGTTATTAGATTATGGAACGAAAGCCGTATTAATTACCGGCACAGATGAAAAGACTGATGATGTTATTAATTCATTCTATACAAAAAATAACGACGTTACTGATTATCGATGGGAAAGATTAACAGATACTTTCCATGGCTCTGGCTGCACTTTGTCCTCAAGAATCGCCGCATTATTAGCGCGAGGAAATGATTTAAAAACAGCGGTTAAAGATGCACAAACATACACATGGAATACACTAAAACATGGACTAACACTAGGGCATGGACAGACACAGCCGGATCGTTTTTATGAAGAATAAAACTATGCCTGCCTCTTCGGGACTTTACGCAATTACTGATTGTGATAATTTAACTAGCGATGAATTAATAAAAAAGTCAGATGACATACTCAATGTCGGTGTATCGCTTTTTCAATATCGAAATAAAGAGTCAAATCAACAGAAGAAAAAAAAACTGGCACAGAAATTACAATCACTCTGTCAACAATACAACACTCCCTTTATTATTAATGATGATGTGACATTAGCAAAAGACATATCAGCTGACGGGGTGCACCTGGGTCGAGATGATAAAGATATTAATATCGCCAGAAAAATTCTAGGCTCAAAAATCATTGGTATCTCATGTTATAACGATCTTGAGCGTGCGATAGTTGCTGAAGAACATGGCGCAGATTATGTTGCCTTTGGTTCATTTTTTCCATCAGTCACCAAACCTGATGCCAGCAAAGCCAGCATTGAAGTACTTAAAAAAGCAAAATCCAGTTTAACTATTCCAGTAGTTGCTATAGGCGGGATAACACTGGAAAATGGAAAGCAATTAATTAACGCTGATGTTGATTTTCTAGCTATTATTAGTGGCCTTTATTCTGTCGCTGATACAATCAACGCAACAAAAGCCTATAAAAATTTATTTAAGAACTAAACATTATGAGCGAGAAATTATTCAATGCAGCAAAACAACATATACCCGGTGGAGTAAATTCACCTGTACGTGCATTTAAATCCGTATCAGGAACACCGTTGTTTATTAAACGCGCTGCCGGTCCTTATTTATATGATAGTGAAGATAAACAATACATAGACTATGTTGGTTCGTGGGGACCAATGGTATTGGGACACGCCCACCCTGATGTGATACATGCCGTTCAAAACACAGCAAACAATGGTCTTAGTTTTGGTGCGCCGACTGAAATTGAAACACAAATGGCTAATAAAATTTGTGCGTTGCTCCCCTCTGTTGAAAAAATACGAATGCTTAGTTCGGGAACGGAAGCCGCCATGAGTGCAATAAGACTGGCACGGGGTTATACCGGACGAGACAAGATTATTAAATTTGAAGGTTGTTATCACGGACATGCCGATTCACTACTGGTTAAAGCCGGCTCGGGTGCTTTAACACATGGCGTTCCTACGTCACCCGGTGTGCCCGCCGATCTTGCACAACATACAATCACATTGAGCTATAACAACGCAAATCAAGTTAAAGATGTCTTTGCTGATATTGGCGATCAAATTGCAGCCATTATTGTTGAACCGATAGCAGGAAATATGAATTGCGTCCCCGGCTCAAATGACTTTCTGAAAACTTTGAGAGAAGTTTGTAATGAATATAAATCTGTATTGATCTTCGATGAAGTAATGACTGGTTTTCGCGTTGCCTTAGGTGGCGCGCAATCTCTTTATAATATTGTTCCTGACTTAACCATTCTCGGTAAAGTCATCGGTGGCGGTATGCCGGTAGGTGCTTTTGGTGGCAAAACAGAAATTATGGATCACATTTCGCCTGACGGTCCCGTTTATCAGGCAGGCACTCTGTCAGGGAACCCTGTTGCTATGGCGGCAGGGTTGAAAACGCTTGAACTAATTTCCGCGCCTGACTTTTTTAAATCACTTGAAGAAAAAACAAACCAACTTATTAACGGTTTATCTCTGGCCGCCAACGAATCAGATATTCCTTTTACAACAAACCAAGTCGGCGGCATGTTCGGACTTTTCTTTTCAGATGAAGAAAAGATAAATTCCTTTGGTAAGGTAATGAATTGTAATACAGATCATTTTAATCAATTCTTCCATGGCATGCTAAACGAAGGCGTCTATCTTGCCCCTTCAGCATTCGAAGCAGGCTTTGTATCCAGTGCGCATACAAAAAATGACATTGAAGAAACAATAAACGCAGCAAAGAAAGTATTATCTAACACACGGAGTAAATTATGAACAAATCCATCTGCTTATTAGCATTTTTTGTATCCTTAATTCTACTATCCGCTTGCGCGCCTGAAGTTGGAAGTGAAAAATGGTGCTCTCAAATAAAAGAAAAGCCAAAAGGTGACTGGACAGCTAACGAAGTAACTGACTATGCAAAACATTGTATTTTTTGATCATAGGATTTAGAAAAATAACTTATGAATAGCTGTCTTAATTTTACTAGGAATTCTCGAATACCTCGAACATTACGAAGAAAAGTTGGCAAACGTCTGAAATTGCCACTTGAAAAAAATTTTCGCGTAAATATGTTTGGACAAAGCTATGAGGGACAAACCGGAAATTATATAGATGACCGTATTTATGTTTATGGTATTTACGAACCGGCAACAGTTCAATTATTAAGATTAATTCTGCAAAGTAAAAAAGAAACTGAGCAATATTCCACATACGTAGACATAGGAACTAATGTTGGAATGCATCTTATTGCTCTAGCTGACATCATTGATATTGGCTATGGATTTGAACCATGGGAACCCGTTAGGGAGAAAGCTAAACACAATTTAGCTATTAATGAGATAAAACATATTAATATCTTCGATTTTGGCCTTTCAGACAATTCAACCGAATTACCCTATCAAATACCACCGAATAATAATTATGGCATGGGAAGTTTCATAGTTAACGAAAGCAACGAAGAAGCCTCTTCTGTTACTCTGCCTATAAAAATAGGAGATCGCATATTCGAAGAAAATAATATTCAACCATCGGCAATTAAAATTGATGTCGAAGGACATGAAAAAAAGGTTTTAATCGGGCTGAAGAACACTATAGCGAATTTTAGGCCTGTAATAATATTTGAATTTAACGAGCCCACTAGACAAGAATTTTATACAAAAGAAAAGATGCAGAACGTATTTGGTAAAGAGTATAATTTTTTTGGAATAATACGTGGTCGTGAAAACCCAAAATTGACACCTTTTAATCTACAAAAAAAATATGAAAATATTCTTGCTATAACTGATGACAATTTGACATCACTCATAAAAACCAACAAAAAAATAAAAGGTTCAATATCAGTAAAATATTGATATGCCTATTTCTATTACACAATTGGTTTCAATGCTTTCTCTATTAATTATTAGCAAAATACAATAAGAACACATTAAAAAAACTGAACGCTGCCATTAATAGTAACTGTTAATTTACTTGTTCCCGCTTCTACCGCAGGCGCTGATTTTGTCATCGAATCCATAGCCATCATTCTATTTTCTGCATAGACAGGTCTTGAGTGGCCGCCACCTGTATTCACATGTACATTAATAATACGTACATTCTTTTCATCCATGTGTTTTTTTATAACTTCAATTCGCTGTTTGAATGCAATCATTGCTTCTTCAATTAATTCATTCTCATATTGAGCACGAGTTCCACGCGTAGGACTGAAACGCATACTTTTTACCTGCAATCGCTCCTGCAATTTTCCGATGACTTCCGATAGAAGTGTAATATTAGTACTCTTGATTTCCAATTGTTGTATTGCACGCCAGGCAATGACAGTGCGTTTGTCATAAATCGGATAAGTATTATAAGCCTGTGTACGTGATTCAATATCATTGTGTTTTTCAAGCTTATTCAGGGCCCATTTCATATCTTGATTTATCTTGTTTGCTATCTTCGCAGCTTCCTTTCCTTCTTCCTCAACACTAAGTAATACGATCAGTTGATCATTCGGGATATCTCGCTCAGATTGAGCCTGTAAATTTACCTGGTTGAATAGTGGTTCATTATCATGTGCATAGACAAAAGACAGCAAACAAAAATATAACAAAACACTCCATTTTAATAATTGCTTTGTTCTCATAATTCTTCTCCGTATTATTTAATGTTCTGTTGCACCTTCAGAACCAAGCCCCGTCTGAGATCTAACATATTGATTCGTGAATGCCTCTTGTTCTTCTTTGGCACTTTTACTGTTATCCAATAAAGAAATAACGATAATACCAATAAAAGCAGCTGACATTGAAAACAAAGCGGGATGTTTATAGGGAAAAACAGGCGTTGTGTTTCCAAGAATATCGACCCAGATAGTTGGCCCCAGAATCATACAAGATATCGCTGTAAGCAAACCAAGACTGCCACCAATGAATGCGCCATTAGTAGTTAATTTACGCCAATACATTGATAGAAACAGTATTGGAAAATTTACGCTGGCGGCAATAGCAAAAGCCAGACCGACCATATAGGCCACATTTTGTTGCTCAAAAATAATTCCGAGAATTATCGCCACAACGCCTAAAACAATCGTAGCCAAACGTGAAACACGCACTTCTTCTCCTTCCAGAATATCGCCATGACGTATAACACTGGCATAAAGATCATGTGAAATAGCCGATGCTCCTGACAAAGTTAAGCCAGACACGACAGCTAATATAGTGGCAAAAGCAACAGCCGAAATAAATCCAAGAAACACTTCGCCGCCAACAGCATGAGATAAATGTATCGCCGCCATATTATTACCACCCAATATGCCACCTGATTCCAAATCTAAAAAGGCTGGATTATTAGTCAATAATACAATCGCACCAAAACCAATAATGAATGTGAGAATATAGAAATAACCTATAAAACCGGTGGCAAAAAACACAGACTTTCTGGCTTCTTTAGCATCAGGCACAGTAAAGAATCGCATCAGGATATGTGGCAGACCGGCTGTACCAAATATTAATGCTAAACCTAATGAAATAGCTGAAACAGGATCAGATACCAACCCACCTGGTGACATTATTGAAATTCCATTGTCGTGAACATTAATGGCTCGGCTAAATAAAACTTCAAAAGAAAAATCCATTTTGATCATCACCATAATTGCCATAAAACTTGCACCAAGTAGTAACAATACTGCCTTGATGATTTGCACCCACGTGGTCGCTAACATGCCACCAAAGGTGACATATAAAATCATTAAGATACCAACAATGATAACGGCATAGTGATATTCCAGACCGAACAGAAGTTGTATCAGTTTACCTGCACCTACCATCTGTGCGATGAGGTAAAGTAGTACCACTGCCAATGTCCCGCATGCAGCAATACTTCGTATTGGCAGTGGACGCAAACGAAACGAAACTGCATCAGCAAAAGTATACTTACCCAAATTTCGTAAGCGTTCTGCTAACAGAAACAGAATGATCGGCCAACCTACAAGGAATCCTATGGAATAAATAAGTCCGTCAAAACCTGAAGCAAACACCAAACCCGATATACCAAGAAAAGAAGCAGCCGACATATAGTCGCCTGCAATAGCCAAACCATTTTGTAAACCAGTAATATTGCCGCCCGCCGCATAAAAATCTTTTCTGGTTCGAGTTCTTCTTGCCGCCCAATAGGTAATACCTAATGTTGCGGTGACAAATAATAAAAACATACTTATTGCTGTAAGGTTGACTGCTTGTTTAACAGCCTCCCCTTCCAAATCACCTGCGGCATGAACAGCTGAAGTAAAAATCGATAACATTGCGATTAAATAACACTTTGTTTTCATATTAATCACTCTCGTTATTGATATGTCGTTCAACAATTTCCTTGCTAATCGAATCAAATTCCTTATTTTCTCGATAAACATATATCCCTGTCATTAAAAAACTAATGGTGATGACAGATAAACCAACTGGAATGCCCCAACTAATGACGCTACTCTCAGAAATGGTTTTTGCAAAAACATCAGGAAAGAATGCAATGATCAAGATGAAACTGAAATAGATACTAAAAACAATTAATGAGAGCGCCCAACTAAATTTCCCACGCTTTTTTTCAAGCTCATGAAAATCGGGATCATTATCTATACGATGATATAATTCCTGCACGATGTTTCCCCTTTTTACATCCACCATAGCATAAGATTAAGAAAGCGATAAATTTTACACAATCAATAAAAAAGCCCGCTAATGCGGGCTTTTATCATATTGTTTCGATTTATTAACCGGTAACCTGCCAGGTTCCATCTTCTTGCCGACAAGCCGTTCCCTGAACTTCCTCATTCTCACCATCGACATAAATTGTTTGGATAAAATCGCGACAGGGTTGCCCCTCTAAGGAATAGGTTTTGGTAGGTGTCACCTCCCCTTTATGTCCTGAATCCGGATTAACCCAGCTTGAAGTTTGACCCACTTTTTGGGTTTCAAGTGCATTTTGAGTGGTGTCGTAATGATATTGTTGATCCTGACAATCGAGTGACTTGCCAACCTGATTACCCAAATAACCACCTGCCACTACGCCTGCGCCAATAGCAACCTTGTTTCCGGTTCCACCACCAAATTGTGACCCTACCAGACCACCTAAAGCAGCGCCTACCAATGTACCAAATAGTTCACCGCCACCTGTTTCTTCCTGCTGCTGCACGCACTCAGCATTAACAGTTGAAGAGAAACCGAGAAACACTGTCAAAGCAAAAAAAAGAATACATTTTTTCATAATAATTTCCTGTTCATTAAACTGTGTTCGAAAAAGATATATTTAAGTTTAGTCTATATTTTCCCCGGTAGATTAGTTCAGGCTGGTTTATGTGAGTTTTTCGACACTAATTACGATGCCATCTTCATCAGCATAAATATAATTTCCGGGATTAATCGTTACGTCAGCAAAAGTAACCGTAATATCACGTTCACCAACACCTTTCTTAACACTCTTGCGAGGATTGGTATTCAACGCTTTAACACCAATATCGATATTGGCAATAACCGCTGCATCACGTATACAGCCATAAATAATGATCCCTTGCCAACCATTATCCTTACCCAGTTCGGCCAACATATCGCCGACCAGGGCACAACGTAAGGAAGCATCACCGTCAACAACCAGAACACGCCCCTCGCCCGGCTCTTCTAACGCAGTACGAACCAAAGAATTATCTTCAAAAACTTTTACTGTCGATGCAGAACCAGAGAATCGTTTCTTACCACCATAATCATTAAACATTGGCGTTGCGATTTTAAGATTTTCTTCATGTTCATCATATAAATCAGCTGTAGCAAAATTCATAAAAAATTCCTGATATTAATTATTAAGTAAGGTGTAGAATTCGGGACGTCTATCAGACAATACGCCATTATGTTTAGTAATCATTTTATTATTTGTATCTTGCGGATTTATTTCGGTAATAAATAAAGCGTCACGTTGCGATGCTGCTCGATGCAATAACTTTCCTCCAGGCGCAACTATCTGACTTTTTCCAGTAAACTTTAAACTGCCCTGTGGTCGCTTATCCGTACCATAACGATTTGCAGTAATGGCAAATACTTTGTTCTCTATACAACGAGCCAACATCGTTTGTTGGCAAAACGTCAAAACAAGATTGGAAGGCTGACAAATAATCTGTGCGCCTTGTATCGCTAAGACTCGTGTTACTTCAGGAAAGATCCAGTCAAAGCAGATCATAATGCCAATTTTTACACCGTTTATATCATTAATAACAAAGGGGGTATCGCCAGGATCAAAACAAAACTTTTCTTCGTTAAACAAATGTATCTTTCGGTAAATATGTTCAATGCCACTTGGTCCGATTAAAGCCGCACTATTGTAGCACTGCTTCCCCTGCTTCTCTGCAAAGCCAACTACCAGATGACTGTTATTCTTATTGGCAAGATTGGCTAATAAATCCAATTGCTCACTATTTTGAGGATCTTCTGCATATCTTAGTGATTCATTTTTATCTTTAAAGTAATAACCCGATAATGCCAATTCAGGCAAAACAATTAAATCTGCATCTACATTTTCCAATGCCGTTAATATTTTCTGGCAATTGTGTTTTACTTTGCCAAAAAGAGGACGGAACTGATAAAAACCGACTTTCATTTTTAAATACTTTATTTTTTAGTGGGTCTTTTCCACTTGGGAAGTATTTTTTGATCTGCTCGACTAATTGCCAATTCATTCTCAGCAACATCTTTGGTTACTGTTGTACCGGCAGCTACGGTTGCGCCATTATGAACCTTGACCGGCGCAATTAATTGAACATCTGATCCGATAAAAACATCGTCGCCTATGATCGTTTGATGTTTATTGGCACCATCATAATTGCAAGTAATTGTACCGGCACCAATATTAGTTTCAGTGCCAACATGACTATCACCGAGATACGTTAGATGATTAACTTTACTTCCTTTACCGATATCTGTCTTTTTAAGCTCAACAAAATTACCAACATGAACATTTTCATCTAAAGTAGTATCTGGACGAATTCGTGCAAAAGGACCAACACGACAATCATTGCCTATAACGGCATTATCAATCATGGTATTCGGCAATACATGTACATTATCCGCAATGATTGTATCTTTTAAATAACAATTAGAACCAATAGTGACATTGTTCCCGAGTTTTACTCTGCCCTCTATAACAACATTAATATCAATTTCATTATCACGACCTATTTCCAGTTCCCCACGCAAATCAAACCTTGACGGATCAATAATACCAACGCCATTGTGCATTAAATGATGTGCCTGTACTAATTGATAGTAACGCTCTGCTTCGGAAAGCTGTGTCCGTGTATTTATTCCCTGAACTTCAATAGGTGATTCTGCCAAAACTGAAGTAACTTTAACGTCATCATCAACTGCTTGCGCAACAATATCTGTCAAATAATATTCATTTTGTTTATTTTCATTTTTTAGTGAATTCACCCAATGTTTTAAATTTTTTCCTTTAACCACCATAAAACCGGTATTTACTTCACAAATATTACGTTGCTCTTCCGTTGCGTCTTTTTCCTCAACGATTGCAATAATATTGTCATTTTCATCACGAATAATTCTTCCGTAACCTCGTGGATTTTCCAGATAAGTTGTTAGTAGAGAAAAACCGGAACCAGAGGCAGCTTCTATTAATTCTTTAAGACTCTCTTCGGTAATCAAAGGCACATCACCATAGAGTATCAAGACATCATCAACATCGGGAATATTAGGTAAAACTTGTTGAACAGCATGACCTGTCCCTAGTTGCTCTTCCTGCTTAACCCAGGATACCTGAAAATCATGTGATGCATCAGGAACCTGATCACCACCATGGCCATAGACGATGTGAATTTCACGATGAGATAGCGCTACTGCTGTTTGATAAACATGTGTAAGTAAAGGACGTCCCGCCAAAGTATGTAATACTTTGGGTTTATCAGAATACATTCGCGTACCCTGACCAGCTGCAAGAATTATGATGCTAAGACTCACTTATTAATTTCCCTCTCAGCGACAACATAAGGTTTCTATTATTAATAAGATTATATCCGGGCTGATGCCTGATATATAGGGTTGATTTAAGGTGGTGACAATATCACCATCTTAAGTATGAATGGCTTATCTTTTAGCGCGTTTACGTAAACGTTGTAATGTTTCATATTGAGCTGCTGTTGCTGCCAGTGCAGCACGCGCTTTAGCATAATCTATCTCATCACCTTTTTCATGGAGAGCACGTTCAGCGTCTTCTTTTGCTTTCAAAATAGCTGCTTCATCAAGATCCTCCGCTCGTAATGCAGTATCAGACAATACCGTCACCACTTTTGGCTGAATTTCCAACATGCCACCTGAAACATAAAATGCATTCTCGTTGCCTTCACTATCCTTGACTCGCACTTCCCCAGGACGCATGTTTGTCACCAATGGTGCATGACCTGGCGCGATACCCACTTCGCCCATCTTAGCAGGCGCAAAAACCATTTCTGCTTCACCAGAAAATATCTCGTGTTCAGCACTTACGATATCAACATGAATTGTATTGGCCATGATTATTTCAAACCTTATAGGGTCTTAGCTTTTTCAATGGCTTCGTCAATGGTGCCAACGTTATAAAATGCTTGCTCTGGAAGATCATCATACTCACCTTCAATAATTCCTTTGAAGCCACGTAGGGTTTCTTTCAACGGAACGTAAACACCTTCCTGACCGGTAAAAACTTTTGCAACAAAGAAAGACTGTGTCAAGAATCGTTGAATCTTACGAGCACGAGCAACAGATAGCTTATCTTCTTCCGATAATTCATCCATCCCCAGAATCGCGATAATGTCTCGTAATTCTTTATAACGTTGTAATGTATTTTGTACACCACGAGCCACATCATAATGTTCCTGACCAACAACTAATGGATCAAGCTGACGACTGGTAGAATCTAATGGGTCAATAGCAGGATACAAACCAAGCTCTGCAATCTGTCGAGACAATACAACAGTTGAGTCCAGATGCGCGAACGTTGTTGCTGGAGATGGATCGGTTAAATCATCTGCAGGAACATATACGGCCTGAATCGATGTAATCGAGCCGGACTTGGTTGAAGTAATACGCTCCTGGAATTTACCCATTTCCTCAGCAAGTGTTGGTTGATAACCCACCGCTGATGGCATACGTCCCAGCAAGGCTGAACACTCAACACCCGCCAGAGTAAAACGATAAATGTTATCAATAAACAACAATACGTCACGACCTTCATCACGGAATTTTTCAGCCATGGTCAAACCAGTCAACGCAACTCGAAGACGGTTGCCAGGTGGTTCGTTCATCTGACCATAAACCATCGATACTTTAGAGTCTTCAAAATTCTCTACATTAACAACACCCGTTTCCTGCATTTCAAAATAGAAGTCATTTCCCTCACGAGTACGCTCACCCACACCGGCAAATACAGAAAGACCTGAATGCTTGGTAGCAATATTATTAATGAGTTCCATCATATTGACGGTTTTGCCCACACCCGCACCACCAAACAAACCAACTTTACCGCCTTTGGCAAATGGGATGACCAAGTCAATGACCTTTACACCGGTTTCGAGTAATTCAGTAGATGGATTTAATTCTGTAAACCCTGGTGCGTCACGGTGAATAACCATGTGTTCATCAGAATCTATCGGACCACATTCATCAATGGGCTCACCCAGTACATTCATAATTCGACCGAGGGTCTTGGTTCCAACTGGAATTGATATTGCCTCACCCGTATTATTTACAGTCAAACCGCGTTGTAGGCCGTCGGTAGAACCCAAAGCAATTGTTCTAACGACACCATCGCCTATCTGTTGTTGTACTTCGAGGGTAGTATTAATACCTTCGCCCTCAACAATCAGTGCGTCATATATTTTGGGTATCGCGTCACTTGGAAACTCCACATCCAAGACTGCGCCGATAATTTGTACGATCTTTCCAGAACTCATGGTTTTCGTTCCTCGTATTTATTCTCTAAAATATCTATGTGTAAAAATTCTAAAATGGTCTATACCGCGGCAGCACCGGCAACAATCTCAGATAATTCCTGAGTAATTGCGGCTTGTCTTGCCTTGTTATAGACCAGTTCTAATTCATCAATAAGTTCACCCGCATTATCCGATGCACTCTTCATTGCCACCATTCGTGCTGACATTTCACAGGCGACATTTTCAACAACGCCAGTGTATACCTGAGACTCGATATAACGCGTCAATAGATGATCCAGAACCTCTTTTGCATCGGGTTCATATAAATAATCCCAATGATGACTGTATTCTTCAGTTTCCATCGCTTTACCAGGAATAATTTGCTCCATCTTAGGTGTTTGCACAATAGAGTTTACAAAGTGATTGGAAACTAGATGAAGTTCATCAATGTCGCCTTCTTTGTAACTGTTCAACATGATCATGATCGTGCCTACCAAATCGTCCAGACTAGGGTCATCTCCGAGATGTGTTGCCTGACCAACAATATTGGCACCAATTGCGCCAAAAAATCCAGCAGCCTTGGTTCCAATAGCACATAAATCAATCTCTTTACCCTCATCTTCCCACGTCTTGAATTGCTTCAATAACATACGGAACATATTTGCATTTAGACCGCCACACAAACCACGATCAGTTGAGACAATAATTAAACCGATACGCTTAACATTATCGCGCGCAACAAGATAAGGGTGTTTGTATTCAGGATTGGCATGTGCCAGATGAGAAATAACATTACGAATTTTCTCAGCATAAGGACGTGCAGCACTCATGCGCTCCTGTGCTTTACGCATCTTGCTCGCGGCAACCATCTCCATTGCTTTGGTGATCTTCTGCGTATTCTTTACGCTCGCGATCTTGGTTCGTATTTCTTTTCCGCCTGCCATTACTAATATCCTGTATTCTGTCTACTGACTTCTGTATTTAGTTACCAGGTACCACTTTCTTTGAATTTACCGATAGCGTCTTTCAAGCCACTTTCGATATCATCACCATAATTACCTTCAGCACCAATTTTATCCATTAAGGCTGATTGGTCGCTCTTCATGTAATTATGTAGCGCTTCTTCAAACCCACCGATTTTTTCCAATTCAATATCATCGACAAAACCATTCTCAACAGCAAATAAACTAACGCCCATTTCAGCGACATTTAATGGAGAGTATTGTTTTTGTTTCATCAACTCCATTACACGTTGACCACGTTCAAGTTGATTTCGTGTCGCTTCATCAAGATCTGATGCAAACTGTGCAAATGCCGCCAATTCACGATATTGAGCCAGTGATAATCGAATACCACCACCCAGCTTCTTGATGATCTTGGTTTGTGCTGAACCACCCACTCGAGAGACTGATAAACCCGCATTAATTGCTGGACGAAAACCTGAGTTAAATAAATCTGACTCCAGGAATATTTGGCCATCAGTAATCGAAATTACATTAGTCGGTACGAATGCGGATACGTCACCCGCCTGTGTTTCAATAATCGGCAGAGCAGTTAATGAGCCGGTTTGGCCTTTTACTTTTCCATCTGTGATCTTCTCAACATAATCCGCATTAATACGTGAAGCACGCTCTAATAAACGGGAATGGAGATAAAACACATCACCAGGGTATGCTTCACGGCCTGGTGGACGTTTTAATAACAATGAAATCTGACGATAAGCCCATGCCTGCTTGGTTAAATCATCATAAATAATCAGGGCGTCTTCACCCTTATCACGGAAGTATTCACCCATGGTACAACCAGAATATGGTGCAATATATTGCATCGCTGCTGATTCAGAAGCTGTTGCTGCAACAATAATGGTGTGTTCCATCGCGCCATGCTCTTCGAGTTTGTTGATAACCACTTTAATCGAAGATGCTTTTTGACCAATCGCGACGTAGATACATTTAACACCGGTACCCTTCTGGTTAATGATGGCGTCAATTGCAACAGCAGTTTTACCCGTCTGTCGATCACCAATAATTAACTCACGTTGACCACGACCAATCGGCACCATGGAATCAATTGATTTCAATCCCGTTTGTACCGGTTGATCAACCGATTTTCTCGCGATAACGCCAGGTGCAATCTTTTCAATTGCTTCATGACCACTTGCTTCGATGTCACCTTTGCCATCAATGGGGTTACCCAAAGAATCGACAACACGTCCCAACAAGCCTTCTCCGACAGGGACTTCGAGAATACGCTTGGTACACTTGACCACATCACCTTCAGAGATGTGTCCATAATTACCCAGGATTACCGCACCGACCGAGTCGCGTTCCAGATTAAGCGCTAAACCAAATGTGTTTCCAGGAAACTCAATCATTTCCCCCTGCATCACATCACCTAGCCCATGAATTCTGGCAACACCATCAGCAAGACTCACTACCGTACCTTCGGTACGTGCTTCGGTATCAAGATCCAGTTCCTTAATTTTATTTTTGATCAGATCACTAATTTCAGTTGCACTGATAGACATATGTCTTTCCTCTATTTAATCTTTGAATAACTATTGCGCGAATACACTATTTAATTCTTTTAAACGACCTCGAAGAGAGGCATCAACGACAGAATCACCCGCTCGAATTATTACACCACCAATCAGATCTTTATCTTCTTCAGTGCTGATATCGACTTTCTTACCTAAACGTTTGGAAATTGCATCAGAAATAGCATTTATCTGAGTATCATCTAATGGATAAGCCGAAACGACTTCAACCTCACTAATGCCTTCTGCATCAGATCTTTTTTGTTCGTAAAGCTCAAAAATTTCAGCCGCAAGACCAATACGTTCTGCATCAATTAAAATCCTGACAAAGTTTTTACCGGTTTTACTTAGTTTGTCACCGCATAGCTCAACGATAAACTGATAAAGCCGTTCATTACTTAATTTCGGATTATCGACAACACCATTCATGTTGTCATCGGAAATAATCACACTAAGCAGACCCAGCATACCGGACCAGTCACCCAGATTGCTCTCTTCCAACGCCTGAGCAAAAGCCGCTTCAGCATAAGGTCTGGCAATCGTTACTTTCTCTAACATTTAATTTAGGTTCCTGTTCGGTTATTGCTTAGTGACTTATAACCGCTGACTTATCTTCGCCAGGACTTCACTGTGTGCAGCTTGGTCAACTTCTCGCATCAAAATCTGCTCAGCTCCAGCAACAGCCAACGTCGCGACCTGATCTCTCAGCTCTTGTCTGGCTTTTTCTTTTTCCTGTTCAATCTCGCTTAATGCACTTTCTCTAACAAGTTCAGCTGCTTTCTTAGCAGATTCTTTAGCTTCTTCTATCATTTCATCGCCACGTTTTTGTGCCTGTGAAATAATCGTCGCCGCCTTATCCTTGCCTTTATCTATCTCTTCACTCGATTTATCTTGTGCATCAGCGAAGTCTTTTTTACCTTGCTCTGCAGCAGCTAAACCATCTGCGATCTTCTTGGTACGTTCATTTAGCGCATCCATAATAGGAGGCCAAACGTACTTCATGGTAAAGACCACAAACAAAAAGAATGAAATTGATTGTGCAATTAATGTGACAGTAATATTCATGTTTGAACCTCTGTTTCCTTTGGTTATTTCTAACCGGCTTTAAGCAGCTACAGCAAACAGTACATACAATGCGATACCGACTGCAATCATTGGTACCGCGTCAACCAAACCCATTACGATGAAAAACTGAGTTCTTAACATCGGAATCAGTTCAGGCTGTCTTGCAGCACCATCAAGAAAACTACTGCCGAGAATACCAATACCAACAGCAGCACCAAGAGCACCTAGCCCCATCATCAAACCGCCTGCGATAAATAATAATGCTTGTTCCATTTCAATCTCCTGTAACTTAGTAAAACGTAATCGTTAAGAGTACTTAATTTAATTTCTTTCTAAAATATTAGTGATGCTGATGTGCCATATCCATATATACAATCGTCAAAGTCATAAAGATAAACGCTTGCAAGGTAATAATCAGAATATGAAAGATAGCCCAACCTAACTGTAATACCCCACCAAAAAGCCCCAATCCAATTCCACCGCTATACATTAACGCAATCAAAATAAAGATTGTTTCACCGGCATACATATTACCGAATAATCGTAATGATAATGAAATGGGTTTTGCTATTAATGACACCCCTTCCAATACCAGGTTAATGGGTAGGCCCATTTTACCAAACGGTTGGAAAGCCAATTCACCAAAAAATCCGCCAAACCCTTTAACCTTGATACTGTAATACAACATCAAAAAGAACACAGCAAAGGCCATACCGAAAGTGATATTTGGATCAGTCGTTGGAACGACTTTGAAATAGACATGATGCGGATCCATACCCAATGCATGATGACCAATTTGTTGAGCCAACATCGGTAACCAATCGACTGGAACCAAATCCATCAAATTCATTAAAAAGACCCAACAAAAAACAGTTAACGCCATTGGTGCAACCAAATCATTTTTAGCACTAAATGATCCACGCACACTTGAATCAACAAATTCAATAATCATTTCGACAAAATTTTGTAGTCCACTAGGAACCTCTGCAGACGCTTGCTTGGCTGCCTTACGAAAGAAGTACAAAAAGAACAAACCTAAAAAGATTGACCAGGCAAGAGAATCAACTTGTAGCGCCCAAAAACCCATTTCCTTAATTTCTTCAGCACTATGTGCAAAACCCCAATGACCGTCTGCATGTTGTCCGAAGGTTAAGTTCGTTAAATGGTGCTTTATATATGCAGATGAAGTTAGTGCTTCAGAAGCCATTCAATTTTTCTCAAATGTATTATTAATTAATTTTTCTAGCTTTTACTAGAGATGGCCAGTCCAGCCAAATTTATTGCCATTATTAGTATGTACGCAGCAAAAAATGAAACCGCGTGCAATGGCTTTATTAGTACAAAACAGATCGTAAACAGTGCTATCGTTAGTAAAAATTTCTGTCCTTCTGCGATATAAAAACGATTTAATATCGACTGTGGCGTTTCCGATTTCCCATTTTTGAGAACACGTCTGACGAAATAAATATTCGGCAAAATGTAAACTGCCCCACCTAATATCACTGAATATGCCATTATCAGGCCACTATAGACATATGACAGGAGTGCTATCACTATCGATATGACTAGCTGAACATAAACTAATCTAACTATAGTGGAGCGATTTATTGTTATTTCTTCTGTTCCTGCCAATCACCTGACCCCACAAAATCGCCACAATTCTATCGTCAAATTTTATAGTGCCAGTGAAATATCACTGCTTTCTTAACTCCCTTCTCTCCGAAGGGATGGCAAGTATAAAGACCTGCCCGTTAATGATCAATCGCTGCACCGCACGAATTTTAAAAAAATCTGAGAATCTACTAAATTAAGTAATTATCTCGTTCACATATGGAATAAATAACAGAATTGCCTACTTTATGTGTTTCAATAATCCATCTAATTCATCCAGAGAATTATATCGAATCTCAACCTTGCCACGCCCATTGGCCTGATGGTTAATTACAACACTGGCACCTAATCGTCCTGATATATCATTTTCCAGACTACTGATATTCGGGTCTTTGGTTTTCTTTTTTGGCTTGTTCTTCTTATCTTTACTAGACAATTGTTGCACCAGGTTTTCTGTTGCCCTGACCGACAAGCCTTGCTTAACCACTTTTTTAGCCACTTCCAGCTGTTTGCTCTTGGCTAGTGCCAGTATCGCTCTGGCATGCCCCATATCGAGCTGACGTGTTTCCAACATCTTCTTAACGCCATTATCTAATTCAAGTAGCCTTAATAAATTGCTCACTGCCGAACGTGAGCGACCTACCGCATCAGCAGTCGCATCATGGGTCATTTCAAATTCTTTGATTAAACGTTCCAGCGCTCTCGCTTCTTCCAGTGGATTCAGATCCTGTCGCTGGATATTTTCGATCAATGCCAAACACATTGCTGTTTGGTCAGAAACCTCTTTAATAATGACCGGAATATCATGTAAGTCCGCGATTTGGGCTGCGCGCCAACGACGTTCGCCAGCAATTATCTCGTACGAGCGCTTGCCCGCTAATGGGCGTACGACAATAGGTTGTATTACGCCTTGCGCCCGTATTGAATCCGCCAATTCATTCAGTGCCTCTGAATCAAAGTCCTGTCTTGGCTGATATTGTCCTCGCTGGATTAAATCAATAGCCAGAGTTTGTAATGTATCTGCGCTTGAGGGCTTTGAAAGATCTTCATGCGAACCCAATAAAGCATCGAGTCCTTTTCCCAATCCACGTTTTTTTGCAACCATGTATTTACTCGTTAACCATTAGTCAAATGAGAGCGTTATGCCGCCACACCTTCTCGCCTCAACATCTCACCCGCCAAAGCCAGATAGGCAACAGCACCACTAGACGATTTATCATACGTCAACGCAGCCAAACCATGACTCGGTGCCTCTGCCAATCGGACATTTCGAGGAATAATAGTGCGATACACTTTTTCACCAAAGTGATCCAATAACTGAGTAGAAACTTGTGTCGCAAGATTATTTCGAGGGTCATACATTGTTCGTAATAAACCTTCGATTTGAAGCTTGGGGTTTAAATACTTTCTTATCTTTTCAATGGTCTCTAATAATGCACTTAGTCCTTCCAAAGCATAATACTCACATTGCATCGGTATCATCACTGAATCAGCTGCCACTAATGAATTTACCGTCAACATATTTAATGAAGGCGGACAATCGATAAAAATAAAGTCGTAATCATCTTCAAGCGGTTCAAGCGCTGTTCTTAACCTGACTTCTCGCGCCATTTCATCCAATAGAGCAACCTCAGCACCAGTCAGATCAGCATTAGTCGGGATTAAGTCGTATTGTCCTTCGGTTGATTTAACAATGATTTCTTTTGCAGTTTTATCACCCATTAATAAATCATAACTGGATATTTCGAGTTGTTGCTTATCGATACCACTGCCCATGGTGGCATTTCCCTGTGGGTCCAGATCGACCAGCAAAATCCGGCGCTTGGCAGCCGCCAATGATGCAGAGAGATTGACACCTGTTGTCGTCTTTCCTACACCACCTTTTTGGTTAGAAATTGCTATTATTCGAGCCATTAATCCTGTGAATTACCGTGTTATTAAAACTATTATTTGAGAGCTACTCTACCATACTGGATACTCATTCTGCTCGTCTTATCTGAACCAGGTTTGCAAGTGAATCATCCGTTGCATGCGCTAAACTATTAAGCTTAATAAGAAATTCATGCTCGTCCAGTGCATCAATTTCATCTCTCGCTTGTTTACCTTTCATAGCAAGCAATTGATTGTTCTGTGCTATTAAGTGCTGGGTTAATTCAAGTAGTCGATTTAAAGGGGCAAAAGCGCGACAAATAATCGTATCGAAATCTATTTCTGCTCTATATGATTCCACACGAGATTGAACAATTTCGATATTGCCAACATCAAGTTCAGCTTTCACATGTCTGAGAAAACGTACTTTCTTTTGATTACTATCAAGTAAAACCCAACGTGACTCAGGCAAGGCCAACGCCAATATCATTCCGGGCAAGCCAGGCCCTGTTCCAATATCCAGACAATGTTGTCCTTTAATAAAAGGCAAAACCGACAAGGAATCCAAAATATGACGCGTTAGCATTTGTTCCGGTTGTTTTACCGCCGTCAAATTATAAGATTGATTCCATTTGTGTAATAAAGCGATGTAAGCCAAATATTGATCACACGGCTGTTGCTCAGGGTCGAGATTCAGACTTTCCAGACCAGCCTTTAACTTATCCAGCATGAATGGACTTACTTAAATAAATCAATACAACATTGGCCACAGAGCACACGGAGAACACAAAAAGAGAAAACAGAATAAAAAAGAATATATTGCTTCTCTCTGTGTACTCTGTGGCTATACGTTTTTCACAAAAAAAATGCATGAAGTTAGTGTCATTCAGACTCTACACATTATTCAGGCACTTTGTTGAAGCAGTAAGGATTGCTTCTTCAAATAAATACGTAACAGAGATATTGCAGCAGGTGTTATGCCCTGAATTCGAGCGGCCTGCCCCAGATTAACCGGTTGATGTTGTGATAACTTCTCTATCACTTCTGTCGATAAACCACGTACATCCTGATAATCAATATCTTCAGGTAATGCTGTTTCTTCATGACGACGATTACGTTCAACTTCTTCTTCCTGACGCTGAATATAACCAGAGTATTTTGCTTGTATCTCGACTTGTTCTGCAACTTTTGAATCAATATCGACAAGTGCCACATTCGGTAATTTTGAAATATCGCTATAACTAATTTCAGGTCGTTTCAATAACTGTAATAAACTTTGATCTGTTTTTATCGATTGTCCCAATACCTTTTCAGTATCTTCAACTGAAAGTAATTTAGAACCAACACAAATTTTATCCAAACGTTCTGTTTCTTTTTCTACTGCATCTCGTTTTTCATTAAACAAACGCCAACGTTGTTCGCCGATCAAACCTAACTTATGCGCTTGTTCAGTTAAACGAAGATCAGCATTGTCTTCACGTAACATCAAACGATATTCGGCACGACTGGTAAACATACGGTACGGCTCAGTTGTACCCATAGTAATCAAGTCATCCACCAATACGCCAAGATAGGCTTCATCACGACGCGGATACCAAGGCTCTTTATCTTGAACCCGAAGCGCTGCATTTAAACCGGCAAGTAAACCTTGCGCCGCCGCTTCTTCATAACCAGTCGTACCATTAATCTGTCCAGCAAAATATAAGCCTTTAATGAAACGCGTTTCTAACCAGGGTGACAATTCACGTGGGTCAAAAAAATCATATTCGATTGCATAACCCGGACGAATGATATGTGAATTTTCAAACCCTTTAATCGACCGAACTAATTCAATCTGTGCATCGTAAGGTAGCGAAGTCGAAATGCCATTCGGATAAACTTCATTGGTATTTAAACCCTCCGGTTCAATAAAGATCTGGTGTGCATCCTTATCAGCAAAACGCATAACCTTGTCTTCGACTGAAGGGCAATAGCGCGGACCTGTTCCCTCGATGTTGCCGTTATACATTGGCGAACGATCCAAAGCACCGCGAATTATTTCGTGAGTACGTTCATTCGTATAAGTAATATGACACGGCACTTGCTGTGGATGCTGGTCTTCATTGCCGATGTATGAAAATACGGGAACAGGAACATCGCCCGGTTGAATACCAACCTGACTATAATCGATTGTATTTCCATCAATGCGCGGCGGCGTCCCGGTTTTTAATCGGCCGACCGTAAACGGCAATTCACGTAATCTTTCAGCCAAAGCAATCGAAGGCGGATCACCTGCCCGACCACCTTGATGATTGGTATCACCAATATGAATCTTACCACCGAGAAAAGTACCCACTGTCAATACAACGGTCGGCGCCGTAAATCTTAAGCCCATTTGTGTAACGACACCCTGGACTTGTTCACCTTCAACAATCAAGTCATCAACAGCTTGTTGGAATATGAACAGATTTTCCTGTCCTTCCAGAGCAGGTCTGACAAATTGCTTATATAAAGAACGATCGATCTGCGCTCGAGTCGCACGAACTGCTGCGCCTTTTCTAGAATTTAATATACGAAATTGAATACCACTATGATCGGCTGCCGTTGCCATCAAACCACCCATGGCATCGATTTCCTTGACCAGATGTCCCTTGCCTATACCGCCAATTGCCGGATTACAGGACATCTGACCCAGAGTATCAATACTATGAGTCAATAATAGCGTGCGCGCACCCATGCGTGCAGAAGCCAACGCCGCCTCAGTACCGGCATGACCACCACCAACAATAATGACATCGAATTTTTCAGAATGGCTAGACATAAGGCCGCTATTGTAGCGATTGCCTATAAGAATGTAAGCCTGAAAGGACAGAAATCGTAATGAAAAACGAGGCTAAAATGCGTACTGCAGAAACTATCTTATATCGTCGACACTCCAAAGTGTCTCACGCGGTTGAGGAAATCTTCTCGCGTGCTGGATTTCCATACGTACCTGGCTATCAAGGCGACGTGGTATACCAAATCGAATCGTGCCACTGGCTGTTGTCCATTCAACAACGCGTATCAAACGTTGTGCATTCACATCCGCTACAAAGGAAGACGCAAAGTCACCTTCTTCAATAGTCCGGGTTGGGTTACCTAACTGTCTGATCAGCGTCTGTCTGATTCTCTCAAATGTTTGCCTGATTGAGTCCCTGTCCCCAATGTTATCAAAGTCGATTATTAATGCTGAACGCTCCAAACTACCTGCTACAAATTCCAGAGCCAGGCGTTGACGACGAAAGACATCAGCTAATAATGGCGTTTCAAAAACAACAAAATCAGCCTGCGCTACACCAGCACCAATACCGGCACGTGCCAAGGCAGCCTGCACTTTATCTTCGGTAACACCTGGAGCCAATCCAGCTATTGTGGCTTCCACTTTTAGCGGCGCTGCCTGTTTTGTACCTATAGGTTTACTCGTCCTGGCTAGTGTCACCGGTGGTCTATCAAAATTATAAGTCCAATAAGCGGATATTCGATAGGCTTCTGTCGAGTCAACAATATCGGTATCACGACCAAACAAATTTGCTTCCAGACCAAACACCTGCTGTTGTTTGGTATAACGATAATCAAGATTCAATGTGTGTGTGTTTATATCCGCGCCACTGATCGCAAAATCCCGTTTTTGAAATTCAGCACTATAATCAGCACGTAAGGCATGTGGCCCCCGATTGAGTGACATAGCCAGTGTCGGACTTGCGTCAGTACTAAAGTTGGTTCCCTTACGTATAGCACGTAATAAAATTCCAGGGGTAATAACACCTTTAAAGCCGTTAATCTCAATAGCATGATCAGCATTTAAAGATGCCTGTCTTGTATATATATCCGCGTTGGTCGCACTCTCATCATCAACGTTTTGCAGGAATAAACTTCCGCGAGCAACCCAGCCATGTTTTAATGGTTTTGATAAACTAAGATTTAGATTCCGCGTTAATACATCTACCGTACCTGTTTCATCATCACGCTTCTGTATAAAAGCATCCAGACTACCGTTAACATCAGGATAATATCTTTTTACCAGGGGTCCGGTAAAATTGATCCCATAGGTGCGTGTCGCCGTCTTGTTCGTTGTTTCAAATCCATCTTCAAAAAATTGAACACGACCGCGTGTCCTGACGCCAGACTGATGCAACCAGCCACTATGTGCCTCAAACGAACGTCTGTCTGCTGTGACAATGGCACCACGGGGTTGGAAATCCTGTCCATAATGATCAATACGTAAACGATAATCCCAAGGCATGGTCTTGCTCTGACTACTCAACTGCATAAAGTAACCATTCTCCGCCCTATCCTGACCACTAAGTGCACCGGCAATACCATTATGATCGCCAACAAAGTGTGCGGCTTCTGCTTCCAAAGTTACATCTTGATTTGGAAAATTAAATGATCGCTCGCCTGCTAGACTAAAGACATACTGTTTACGATCCAGAGTTCCTGCTTTGACCGATCTATCCCGATAGTTATGAACTAGATTAAGATTTACTGAACCAAGCAACTCATCCTGGATCAACCAGGAAACGCCTGTGGTGTAATCATCTTGTAATGTCAGATCACGCCAATCGGATTCATTAGCACCAGTAGTAAATACAAAGGAATGACGTCGTCCTGCATTATCAGTAACCGGTTGCAACTCTAACTGCAGACCTTTTAATGAATTTTGCAAAGTCAAATAACTGTAATAAGCAAAATGATCTCCCGCTTCGAAACGATAAGGTGTGTTTACCTCGCCGTTCTCACGCACAAAGCTCATGCGCTCCGGCACAACACCATTATTTGTAGCGCGATATTCATCATCGAAATTAAGCAAGCCTGAAATTTCAGCACGCATCACATCATAACGAGAATTCTCTTTGCTCAGATAAACATTAAGCTCATCAAAATACATATCACCTTCGAACGGGTAAGGGCTTGCGGCACCTGGACCATTAGCATCATAAATTGAAGCACGCAAAGTATTAGAACCAGACATATGCCAGTCACCCAGTAATTGTTCAGCCTGACTTAAGTGCGGGGACAAGAACAACAAAAGCCCGAGGGTGCAGATACATGCATGCACGGTTGTTATTTGTATCTTGCTACTCATGGTGGCGCAGCCGTTGTAATTTCCAAAAGAAATTCATTGGTTCCGGTACGACTGACAAATCCAGCAGTCGCACTATTAAATTCAAGTTGAGTTTGCACTGTCGCTGAGACAATACTGACTATCTCGCCACGGTCACCACCTGTGCCAGATTGACTATATTGTTGTAAGGTCTGAATTCCCTGGATGCTTTGAATACGCAGCTTGGCGTCACGGGGAACACCCGTATCCATCACGTCCATGAGTCGGCTTTTATCATAGAACTTCTCGGATAAGGTAGATGACATCTCAGATGTATTCCATTGTTCAATCAGCTGTCTAACCATTGGTTCAACCTCTTGCCGGGAGAGTGGTTGAACATTTTCTACTGGCTTGGCACCGGCTGGAAGATGAGCGGCCGATTCTTCGGGCGAGGCAATTGGCGTTAATAAACGAAACTGTCGTGCCTGCGATGGGCTACTTACCAAGGCTAACAAACAAAGTAGCAAGACTAGCCTGGAGATATTTATTATCTTAATTGGATAAAAATTATTCATATCTATTTACCCTTACAAATCCGGACAGGATGAAACGGGGATAGTCACTACACTGGTAACCCTACCATGGCCACAACCAGGTGGATCCGGATCGACCGTGAAAACGCCATTACAGTTATTGGCATTACCGTGATAATGATTTCCATTAGGGTTAGGGCAACCAGGCTCGGCGCCAATAAGCGTCAAACGACTAATAGGGATATTATTAACAACTTGGATAGTCGCTTCGTTTGTATTACCACTTTCTTGCGATATTGGATCCTGACGGTCAAATGGGTTGTTACCGATCAAACTAATAACGTTAATTATTCTTACGATTGCGCACTGTCGTTCACAACGAACCAGGTTAATCGTAATACCGGTCAGAGCCTTATAGGCTACATCACGTTGAAAGGTTAAGTCCCTGACCTTGGCTGCGGCTTCGACTAGCGCAATTTGAACCTCATCGCGCTTTTGTCTAACTTTCTCTTTGGTTGTCTGCATATCAGAAAGATCGTAGCCAGATCCATAACTATCGCTTCCAATATGGTCGTAATAATATACAGTCCAACGCAAACCCTCGGAAGTTAGACCACTAACACTATAACCCTTCTTCCCATTGGGGTTAGTATATTCGGTCGGAAACTGATAAGAGTTATATGTCGCTGCTAGTCTATCAAATTCTTTTTGCGCCTTTTCCTGCTCATCTATCGCTGTTTCCAGTTGCATTTGGAGTTCTTTAATCTCGTTTATTTTTCGATTGTATTCCTGAGCAATAGACTGACAGGGTGTGCAATTCGTCGTGATCGGACGCAATGGTTTAGACAGCTCATCAACAACAGAGTCTACTGGCGTACCTCTAGTAGTTGTTACCTGCCCATTTGAAATAGAGGTATCACCTGTAAATAAAGCTGCAAAGGCAGCCAAGGCATTATCTCCAGGATCAGGTAGAGATACTGCGGGATCAACACAATCTTCACGTTCCTTGAACTCAATCCCACCAGTATAACTAGCTAATGCCGTATTCATTCGTGGTATTAATGCATTGTAATATCGCAATGCCTGACCCCATCCGGTGAATGATGGTTCAGTTGGGGAAGTTAATGAACCAGCACTGCGGCAATGTTTCACTATACAAGCGTGAAGTGCGCTATAGGCAGCATCTAAAGCTGCAGATGTATCCTCAACTAGGTTGCGACGTGTCACCGCTTCAGAATAACCATTATGCGCAGAGGTAGTCACTCCTTCTTCCGCCCTTAGGTTTTGTGCTAATGCTGCAATGCGTCTTGCTCTTTCATCCATTTCACCCTGTGATATATCCTTAAGCACGCGACCTACGATTTGTCCTACATTTCTGCCGGCCTTCCACGGTTTCCCATCTTTAAACCTCTCTATAGCACTAATCGTGTCGGTTAAATCACTTTTTAATGAGCTAACACTTGTATTATTCAATCCCAGCATTTCATCAGCGTCTGCTGTCGCACCACCAAGTGGGGTAGGCGAACCGTCACCCCCTTGTGAAGTAACCGTATTAACGGCACTCTCGTAGGTCTTTAACGTTTCGTATAAAGTATCCAGATTCTTCACTTTGGATGGGTCTAAACCGTCTGTTGCTAGCGACTCAATAGTGTCGGCCAATGCCGCAATATCAAGAAGCAAACTACCCAGATTGTGCAAAAACTGATGCACTCCTTGTGCCCATATTGCATTACCTGAATTTGTACTGGTAATGATCGATTGCTCTACCAGGGAATTTCTGTGATTTAGAAAATCAGTACTAGCTTGTGCCGACCATCCTTTCATCTTTTCCATGTGCCGTTTAGCTTCATACAACACCTGCAAAAACTGTTTCGCTTTATTACAATCGATTACTGGGCATTCTAAATCCTTACCACAATTCTCAGCCACCACTTTAATCAGATTAGCTAATTGTTTTAACTGTTGTAGATCAAAGTTGGATGGAGGTATGGCATCTCTATCCGGATGAATATTAGTTGCATCGACACCGCTAGGAAGAGCAGGAGCCGGTGAACTGGAATCACCTGTACCAGTCAATGCTCCAGTTGTTGATGTTGAAGTTCCTGCGCCTCTATCCGATGAGATGCCAGTAGAAGTATCTGACCAGCTTGTTACATCGCCTGATTCAAAACCATCAGCAAAAATAGAACCAGGAAGAATGAATTCACCAGAACACTCATTATTTTCACAAAAAGCACTCATTGATGGATCACAGACTCCAAATTCACAATCTATACCGACAGAATTCGTGCAAGGATCGCCTAAGCAAGTTATATTGATATTTTCTGGGCAACCACTACCTGGACAAAATAAATCGACAGATGACGGACAGGTGTCACCTAAACAAATTCCTGACTTTCCCGTCGTGCATCCTTGACCCAGACAATTGATATCGATGGGTACGTAATTACCAATTAACAAATCTGGTTTAGGGTCACTATTTAAAGAGACCTTTGGCTTTTCTTTTTTAGTCTTATCCGGAACAATAATCGCAACTCTCGTTTTTTTACTTAACGTTTGATTATTCGTGCCCTTAGAAGTCCCAGTCACAGTTGCGTAATAAGTTCCCGGTTTAGCTGCGTCATTCACCTCTACTCGTAAATAATGTGTATTAACCTTATCTACATTCTTACTATGCATCATCGATACGGTTATACCTTCAACGTTTGTATCTAATGCAGCTTTCGTCTTAACGGTATTAATTGATCGAGGTGCAGAAACATGAATCTGATTCAAATAAAAATTGGGTCGCGGAGGCGTAATCATTTCGGCGACGCCGGGATAAATTTCAAAATCTACCGGTTCGATTAAACCAATAAATGCAGGGTCAGCAGTGACAACAACATTGAATGCCGCACGTCTGGTAGAAATCTTTAATGATTCATAAGGTACTGTATCTCTAGTCCCACTGACAACTCGGTCAACTGTAATTTTTGTATCCCGCCGACCATAAACATAAAAAGTATATTCACCTGGCGGTGTATCAGGATAAGTCGTAATCGTTAATGTACTGCTGCTTTTACCATTTGTACCTGCATTGGGTATCCAATGCGATGAACCAACTAACAGATCCGAACGATTGGCTGGAGCATGATCACCTCCGCCTCCAGAAAACTCAAAACTGAAACCATCCAACGTTTTGCCCAGACCACTACCAATCTCAAGATAAACCGGATCATTAAAACTACCGGTATCTGATACCTCTACTTTATTACTGGTTACACCGCCTTGTGGTACAGATACTGTTTGAGGTTTTACCGTAATATCAAATGTATCGTCACGCTGTACAGTTATTGTAAAAGTCGCCACCCTTGTGCGACGTTGACCATTAACTGTACCGGTTGAAGTTACTGTAACTTCATAGGTACCATTTTCAGCATATCGACCTGTACTAATATTCAGGTCTATTTCTTTTTTATCCTGATCTCCACCTTTTAGCGATTTGTCGTTATGAACATAAGCTTCAACATCACGCCCGCCGCCTTTTACATTTACATCAACATCAATTGGTCCATCAAAATCATCACGATAAATAATCAATTGCAGAGGAGAGGAAAGAAGGTTTTGTTTTACCGTGACATTATTTTCAGTCGCAGCGATACCAAAATCGACAGCCCAAGATGAAAATGAAAAAAATAAAAAGAATGGTGCGAGCAGACAAACGAACAATAGTTTCAATCTAGCGATCGTTTGTCTAAATAAATTCATGTTTCTTCTTAATCTTATTTGGTGTTATTAACGTGTCCCTACAACGTCATATTAACCTTCATTACCCAGACACTTCCACCATTTATATACGTTAATAACGAATCTAATAAATATTCTAACTTCATTACATACATCAATGTCTAATCTGTTTAGATAAAAACACTTAAGGTTATTAATTATAAAAGAATTATTAATATATAAAAAATAAAAATATTTAGATCAAGATTAAACTGAATGTTCACTTTTTAGACGGGCATAGTGTTTTGCAGAATATTCAAGAAAGGCGAGTTCTTTTTCATTTAACTTACGCACTTGTTTCACCGGACTGCCGACATAAAGATAGCCGCCTTCCAGTTTCTTACCTGCTGGCACTAATCCTCCAGCACCAATAATCAGCCTGTCTCCCAAAACAGCACCATCCATAATGGTTGCGGACATACCGATGAGACAATAGTCACCAATAGTACAGGCATGTAAGGTCGCGCGATGACCAGCTGTCACACCATCACCTATCGTTAAGGGAAAACCCCCTGGAGTGTATTCGCCGTCATGGGTGACATGACAAACACAGGCATCCTGAATATTTGTTCGCTTGCCAATAGTGATCTTTTGCACATCACCTCTGACCACAGTCATCGGCCAAATTGAACTGTCTTCACCAATAGTGACATCGCCAATGACCAAGGCCGTTTCATCGACAAATGCAGAATCGGCGATAGTGGGTGTTTTGTCCTGCAAGCTTCTAATCGTCATTTTGTTAACTCTAGTATTGAACAAGAAAAGATAATTACTGTCGTAGACTAAATTGTATTAGAAAGGCGAAAGGCATGGAACGACTAACCATTAATATATTGATTATTACGCTTAGTATTGTTGTGACATTCACAACACTAACGCCCTCACTTGCCGGCACGTTAAGTGAGCCATTTCCGGCTGCTGAGTTTCATCACAATACACATAAAGATTGGATTAATTCAGAACCGTTATCACTTGATGACCTGACAGGCAAAGTCGTACTACTCGATTTCTGGACTTTTGATTGCTGGAATTGTTACAAATCCTTCCCCTGGATGAACAGTCTGGAAAAACGTCTTGAGTCAAAAGGCCTACAAGTCATTGGTGTACATACACCTGAATTCAGTCACGAAAAAGTCAGGAGTAATATCGAAGCAAAGGTAAAAGAATTTAAATTACATCATCCCATCATGATCGATAACGATTTTACTTACTGGCGAGCCATGCATAATAAATATTGGCCGGCGTTTTATTTAATTGATAAAAAATCCAATGTTCGCGCAGTTTATTTCGGGGAAACACATGAAGGTGATCAGCAAGCAATAGAAATCGATAAAAAGATCAAAGAACTACTACGCGAAGAAATCTGATATATTTAATGCTTAAGGAATTTTTACTTTGTTTAACTTGCCTATGATTCTACGGAAAGGACCTTGCAAGTTATCTCTGGCAAAGGCTTTAACCTCTTCAAGATTTGCAGGCTTACCAACAACTATCAAACCCACCATGCCGAAACCAATATGCGGTTGACAAACATAAGCATAGATACCTTCGACATCTAACGTTACTTTCAAGTTTTGACCCAATTTACTCGCCCAAGACGTAGCACCCTCGGGAATCAAACCTTCTATCGATACTGTGTTATGTGATGTCATGTTAGTCCAGCCTACCGTATCACCCGGATTGACGTATATCGTGTCCGGTTTAAACACTCTCGCTTCAGCATTTATGGTGTGCGTTTGCGGGTTGGCTTTTACCCCTGGTTCAGCAGTTTCTGAAACTGCCTCCTCTGTTGGAGGCGCTTCAGTGTATGGCCAGTTGGCGTAAATTTCTTCCTGATAGATAACTTGATTTGGTAAATAGTTAATCTCGCGCTCTATCGGCATCTCCTCGACTACGTCTATTTCTAATGCTTCTACTACCGTCATATCAGGGTCTTCCGCCGGCAATTGAACAGCAGAAATTTCAATCGCTGATTCAGTTAATTCCTCTTCGGGAGCATCACTCTCGCCACAAGCAACTAGTAATCCAGCCGATAAAATCAGGAATAAATAAACTTTCGAGTGATTAAACATGAACGCTCAAACACTACCTCTATTATTAGTTATAAGGCCAGCCAGCATAAATCTCATCTTGATAGATCACATCCTGATCGTGCATAAATGTTTTAGCTGATGCATCCATTGATTCTGACATGCTATCCGAATCATCTCCGCCACAAGCGGCCAAACTAAAAAACATTACTACACTTAAAATACGTAATACGTTAGTCATCTTCCTTCTCCAATAATTTAACAAGGCAAGCATACCTTAAATAGCATAAGTCCTGTGAGATAATGTCTATATATGTGAAAATTCTTTTTTTGACCAATGTCGCAAAAGAGACGGTCTATAGACTATATGAATAAAAATATAACAACGTCATTCTGTCAACACGAATGGGATACTTTCGTCATCCCGGAACTGCTTGAATACATCCGTATTCCAAATAAATCACCGGCATTTGACCCTGATTGGCAAAAACATGGTCATATGGACAAAGTTGTTGAACAGTTTGTAACTTGGTGTCAAAAACAAGAGCTTAAAGGGATGACTCTGGAAGTCGTTCGATTAGCTGAACGCACGCCACTCATCTATATAGAAATATCGGGAAATTGTGACGATACCGTTTTGCTCTATGGTCACCTTGACAAACAACCTGAAATGTCGAGCTGGCGCGACGGACTGGATCCATGGAAACCTGTTTTAGATGGCGACAAGCTATATGGTCGCGGCGGTGCGGATGATGGTTATGCCACGTTTGCTTCTCTGCTGGCAATCAAAGCATTACAGGAACAATCCATTCCACATGCGCGATGTGTCATCATCATTGAAGCCTGTGAAGAAAGTGGCAGCTACGACCTTCCTTTTTATATTGATCATTTATCGGATCAGATCGGCACACCTGAATTAGTTATTTGTCTTGATTCCGGTTGTGGCAATTATGATCAACTCTGGTCAACAACATCATTACGTGGATTGATCGGCGGTACATTAAAAGTAGCGGTACTGAATGAAGGCATTCATTCTGGTGATGCCAGTGGCATTGTGCCTTCCAGTTTTCGAATATTGAGACAACTACTGGATCGACTTGAAGATCCCGTTACCGGTCAAATTTTTGCTGATGAGTTCCATGTTGATATTCCCAACAAGCGACAACAACAAGCACATCGTGCAGCAGAAATGATGGGCGACGATGTTTTTAAACGTTTCCCGATGAAAGACAATATGCATCCAATGAATAATGATCCGGTTGAATTAATACTGAATCGAAGCTGGCGACCTGCTTTATCTTATATTGGTATTGATGGCTTACCCAATATCGAATCCGGCGGTAATGTATTACGCCCATCAACCTCCATTAAATTATCCATGCGTTTACCGCCAACCTGTAATGCCGAACGTGCCAGCAAAAAATTGGAAGAATTATTAATTAGCGATCCTCCTTATGGAGCGGAAATCAGTTTCACTCCGGATTGGGCGGCAAGTGGTTGGATGGCGCCTGAAGTGGCACCGTGGCTGGAACAAGCATTGGATGATGCTTCAATGAATTATTTTAATAAACCGGCTGTACACATGGGCGAAGGCTGGTCTATTCCTTTCATGGGCATGCTCGGTGAAAAATTTCCGGATGCACAATTTTTAATAACCGGTGTACTTGGACCAGGTTCCAATGCACATGGTCCGAATGAATTCTTGCATATCCCCACGGCAAAGAAATTAACCTGTTGCGTAGCGGAAGTCATTGCTAAACATTTCGAACATACAAACTAGCCACAGACGCCTACACGGACGTAGGCGGTAGAGTCGTGTCGGGAACAACGACCGAGGAAAATGAGAACACAGAGAAAACAAATGTAATAAAATACAAGGAGGTTTTATGTCAGATATTATTACTCATAAAATAATTGGAGCAGCAATTGAAGTTCATAGAGAATTAGGATGCGGATTATTAGAATCAATTTATGAAGAAGCTTTATGTCATGAATTTAACCTTCAAAGTATTCAATATGACCGCCAACATAATGTTGACATTGTTTATAAAGAAAAACTAATTCGTGGTCAGAGACTAGATTTATTAGTTCAAAAAGAGGTTGTTGTTGAAATAAAATCGTTACGGAGATTACCCGAAATTGCAACAGCACAAATTCTTTCGTATTTAAAGGCAACTGAATTGAAGCGTGGATTGATAATCAATTTTGGAGAAAAGAAATTAGTTAACGGAATCAAACGCATATCTCTGTGAACTCTGTGCTCTCTGTGGCAAATTAAAAAAATGGTTGAGGAACACAAAATGAAAACGGGAGTAATAGGACTAGGTGCTATGGGTGCAAACATGGCAAGAAACCTTGCCAAAGCAGGTCATTTGGAAACAGTCTACAACCGGACGTTATCTACAGCTGAATCTATAGCAAAGGAATGTGCTTGTTCGATTTCAATGACGCCGAATGATCTCGCCAAACAATGTGAACTGATCATTATTTGTGTCTCACGTGATGATGATGTTTTGCAAATGGTGAATACCATAAGAGAGGATATTAATGCTGATACTATCGTTGTTGATACTTCCACAGTCAGTGCTGACACAGCAAAACAGGCAAGTGTTCTATTAAATGAAGCGAATGCACATTTTCTGGATTGCCCGGTATCCGGTGGTGTTGAAGGTGCCAAGCATGGCACCTTGGCGATGATGGTGGGTGGAAACGAAGATGTATTGGAAAAAGCACGTCCTACTCTGGATGCTATTGCCGGAAATATTGTTTATATCGGTCCCAGTGGTTCTGGTCAGGCAACGAAAGCCGTAAACCAGATTATGGCAGCTGGAATGAATCAGGCGGTCACTGAGGCACTCGCCTTTGGCAAAGCAATGGGGCTACCTATGGATAAAGTGGTCGATATTGTTTCGACTGGTGCCGCCGGAAACTGGTTTCTGGATCATCGCGGTAAAACAATGTTAGCCGATACTTATGAACCGGGTTTTAAACTTGGTTTGCATCATAAAGACCTGACTATTTGTCAGAGCATGACAAAATCGATCAGCGAAAATGCCCTGCCTATTATTGAAATGACTTTAATTCATTATCAACGACTAATGGATGAAGGTTATGGTGATGAAGATATTTCTGCTTTATTCAGATTGAAAAAGCAACAACTGGAAATTGATGAGTAGACGTTATAATTCTCTAAGCAACCTAACCCCGACCAGATAGGTACGGAAATCCTGTGGCCAGCCAATACGGTTCGTTACGGCAGGTGTCTCTTCAGATACACCTCGAGGTAATGCCCATGCTCCGCCTCTTATTACTTTGACATTACAATTGCCGCTCGTGCTGGCACTACCATCATTGCTTGCCTTTTTATATGTTTCACTAAAGCAATCCGCAACCAACTCCAGAACATTACCTAACGTGTCATATAATCCGTAGGTATTTGAATTCAAACTTCCTGTGGGAGAGGTATACGTGTATCCATCAGTACAAGCATAAAAAGGTTTGTTCTCTTTATCGTTATAATCATTTAAATTTTCATATTCACATTTTCGATCTGTGTCGCTTCCCCAATATGTTGAGCCTTTACTACCTGCACGCGCAGCGAACTCCCATTCTGCCTCGGAAGGCAGGCGATATTTTTTGCCGGTTTGTTTTGTTAACCATTTTGTATATGCATTAACGTCATTCCAATCCAGGCATACGACCGGGTTATTTTTACTCTGAGGAAAACCCGGATTGCGCCAGCTACGTTCTGGATCGGCTTTCCAGTCTTCATCCCAATAGCTACATCCTCCCTTCCATTCAGCCTCAGTCTGATAATCTGTAGCCTCGACAAACATACCAAATTCCGCAACAGAAAGTTCCTTTGTGCCTATCGCGAATGGCTGTTTAATTGTGACACGGTGGATGGGATATTCTGCGGCAAAGTACTCTCTTGCCTTGCGCTTGCTACCCATCTGGAAAGTTCCAGCCGGAACAATAACCATTTTCGGTCCTTCTTCCCCATTTTCCATTGGATCACGAAATACCTTGCCTGGTCTATTATCAAGGGCAAATTGTTCTTTTTTCATTGCTTCAAGTTTACGTGCCGCTTGTCTCAATTTAATCGATCGCGGTGCCAGTTCCTGCGCTTGCTTTATATATGTCTCCGCCAATTCAAGATCACCAGCATGCATGGCATCTTTCACCTTGCTTTCGCCTGATTTCAAAATAGCCTGCAATTCTTTACGTGCATCCCTGTCTTTCGGATCATTTTTTAATCTATTTTTTAGTACGCTAATATTTTGCAGTTGTTCGGGACTTAATAATGTTGGTTTTTGATCCACGAGCTCGTCCGATACAGGAGGAATATCGAGGGGCTCTGGCACAGACGAACTATCGACGATAGCAGTGTCAATTTGTTGTTTTTCCAGTTCTTGTTTTGTTTTTTGATCAACCAGATATTGTTCCAGCTTACTCTCAATCCCGGCTATCTCAGGATGTTCAGGACTCAATTGTTTTGCCAATACAAGGTGATCTTGAGCCTTATCAAACTGATCCTTTTCCAAACTGGCTTCACTCAATTTCAGATATTTGCCTGCGACAGTGTTAATTCCATTAATTGCCTGAACATTATCGGGCTGCAGATTTAAAACCGTCTCAAATTTTTCAATGGCATTATTCCCCGCAGGTTTTGTCAGCCGCAATGCTTGAATATCTTCTTCTGCATCGTTAAGCAATTTCTCTACTTGTTGCTGCAGAATTTCTTCAGGAGAGAAAGCAGGAGGCTCCACAACTGACTCAGCTTCTATGCTATCGTGATCAACACTTGCATCATCTTCAGCAGGATAAATCGACTCCGTTGATGTTTTTTCGTCAACCGCATCAGACTCAGCTAACTCATTCTGACTGTCCTGCTTATCATCGCTTAAAATCCCTAATACAAATAACACCGCAAACGCTATCAATGTGTATTTGATTAATCGTCTTAAAATAGAAGGTTTTTTCTTCTTCTCTTCTATTGTAGATTCAACTTCATCACTTGTTTTGTTCGTGCTTAATTTCTGCGTAGCAACATCTGCATTATCAACACTTGCCGGTATCACGCCGCTAGCAGGATCAAACACCGTTTCAATATCAGCTTGATCGATAGTGGCAGTTCCATTCAATTCTGCATTCCATTGACTGACTGACTGAGGACGCTGTTCCGGCTTAAAAGCTAAAGCATGATCAATAGCAGCTATAAATGCGTCTGAATAACCTTGCGGTTTGATCTCGCTGACATTGACATAGGGATCATTAGCGGAATGCAGGATCGCTTCACTGCGATCCATTGCATCTGCTGGAGACCGTCCGACAATAGAACGATATAAGGTTGCACCCATACCATAGATATCCGTCCAGGGTCCCTGCTTGTCACTTTTCGCCACATATTGTTCAAACGGTGCAAAACCCGGGGAGACCATACTGGTCAAGGTTTGCGTCTTAAAACCAAATGATTGTCGAGCTGAACCAAAATCCAGTAATACCGGACTGCCGTCTTCGCGGATAAATAAATTAGGAGGCTTAATATCGCGATGGATGAAACCGGCGGCATGAACATGTTGCAAACCATCAAGTACCGGCAAAACAATGGACTTTAATTCATCTTCGCTCAGCGTCTTTTTTCCCTTGAGCAACTCATTCATGGCTCGGCCTTTTTCATACTCCATGACCATATAAGCTGTGTTGTTTTCAGGAAAAACAGTCAAAACACGCACAATATTGGGATGTTTGAATTTTGCGAGTGTTTGCGCCTCGCTCATAAACCGATCCAGGCCCCATTTAAACTGCTCACCATATTCACCAGAGACGGGATGTATAGAGGCATCATTCTCCCGTACGGCCATATCGGTAGGCAAAAATTCCTTGATGGCAACATCCTGTTGCAGATTGGTATCCTCTGCCAGGTAGGTTATGCCAAAGCCACCCTGTCCCAGTATGCCTTTGATGATATACCAGTGTAATTTATAGCCCTGATGTAATGAATTACGATGATTTTCCATACGTTTTCTAGAAATTATATATCTAGTGTGATATTGGCATTGTTCAGCGCTTATGTCTCGATTTCTGTATCGTTCACCTTGTCAGCCAGCTGCTTCGATGGATTTTTATTCCTAAACTCCCTTGAATTGGAACTAAATTTCAAACATTTATACCAATGTAGAATTGACGCTACGCTATTTTTATGGAGAATAGTGCGGCCGCGAGCCCAGGTAGCTTAAAACTGGCTGCGATTAATATATATAAAAGTATAAATAGTTGTTTTTTTAAGGTATCCAATTACAAAAACCATGTCAGAAGCGATCAAAGTTAAATCGTTAACAAAATCTTTCGGCCCTATTCATGCGGTTCGTGGCGTTTCGTTTAACGTTAATCATGGTGAAGTTCTGGGTTTCCTCGGACCCAATGGTGCAGGGAAATCGACAACCATGAAAATGATTACCGGTTTTCTTGAACCTACCAGCGGTACGGTTGAAGTTAATGGTTATGATGTGCTGGAAAATCCTTTAGCTGTTAAGCGCTCTATTGGATATTTGCCGGAAGGTGCGCCTGCCTATGGCGAAATGACAGTCAAAAGCTTCCTCAATTTTATCGCGGACATTCGACAACTCACTGGCAGCAACCGTCAAAAACGTATTGATGAAGTTATTGAAAGAATCCATATCCAAAATGTTATTGACCAAAGCATAGAAACATTATCAAAAGGTTATAAACGTCGTGTCGGCATAGCTCAGGCCATCCTGCATGATCCGGACACACTAATTCTAGATGAACCTACCGATGGTCTTGACCCGAATCAGAAACATGAAGTCCGTAATCTGATTAAGGAAATGGCGCAGGATAAAGCGATTATTATATCAACTCATATTCTCGAGGAAGTTGATGCCGTATGTTCACGGGCGATTATTATTGCTTCAGGTGAATTGCTATTCGATGGCACACCAACGGAGTTAATTGCCAAGTCAGATCGAAAAGATATTGATCACGCTTTTCGCATCGTTACCACCGGAAAGTCAGAAGGAAACGGGGAGCCAACGTCATGAGTAACTTGTTTTCTATTTATAAACGCGAATTCACCAGCTACTTTGTCACACCCGTAGCTTATGTTTTTATTGTGATCTTTTTACTCATGACCGGCACATTCACATTTTATCTCGGTGCATTTTATGAAAGTAACCAGGCTGACCTGGAACCTTTCTTTCGTTTTCATCCATGGCTATATCTGTTTTTAATTCCAGCGATATCAATGCGCCTTTGGTCGGATGAACGTAAAAGCGGCACGATTGAACTATTAATGACGCTACCAGTATCTATCACTGATGCTGTTGTTGGTAAGTTTCTGGCGGCGTGGAGTTTTACCGCAGTTGCTTTATTTCTAACTTTCCCAATGTGGATTACGGTTAATTATCTGGGTAACCCTGACAACGCCGTAATCATGGCAAGCTATATAGGCAGCCTCATCATGGCTGGTGGATTTCTCGCTATTGGTTCCTGTATCTCTGCCTTTACCAAGAGCCAGGTTATCGCATTTGTTATCAGTGTCGTTATTAGTTTTATGTTTATTCTGAGCGGCTTTCCCATGGTGCTGGATTTATTTCAAGGTTGGGCACCGCAGGCAATTATTGATGCTATCGCTTCATTCAGTTTCCTGACTCACTTTACTTCAATAAAGAAAGGCGTAATTGACATACGTGACATTATTTACTTTGCCGCATTAATTACATTTTGGCTATACGTTAACGTCGTTGTTATTGAAGCGAAGAAGGCTAGTTAAATGAACCTGAAACTTTCAGTAAAAAACAAACTTATTTCGGGTACCGGTTTAGTCCTGGCAACATCTTTGTTTATTGCCACAGTTATCCTTGCCAACACTGCATTGACAACATGGCGTATCGATTTAACCGAAAATAAATTGTTTACTTTATCTAAAGGTACAATAAATATTCTCGGAAACCTGGAAGAGCCTGTTCAGCTTGATTTTTATTTCTCGCAAAAACAAATGAGTGATTTCCCTTCGCTGGCAAATTACGGTGTGCGTGTAAGAGACATGCTTGAAGAATATGCCGCGCATGCTAATGGGCAGTTGATTCTCAACATTATTGAGCCGGAAACATTTTCCGAGGCAGAAGATCAAGCTGTTGCAAGTGGACTTCGGACTGTTACTGCTAATAACGCCAGTGAACGAGCTTATTTCGGCATGGTTGGAACAAATTCAACTGATGATGAAAAAGTGATTCCTTTCTTTCAGACCAATAGAGAGTCTGCACTTGAATATGATATCACCAAGCTAATTTACAACCTTGCCTATCCGGATAAACGCGTTGTTGGTGTTCTTTCACAGCTGCCTATACTTGGTAAAAAAGGTGATGCAACTCAACCAACATGGACCATCATCAATGCATTGAAAGAATTCGTGGATGTGCAAGATCTGAGTGAAGATATTGACGAACTTGATCAAAGTATTGATGTATTAATGCTGGTTCATCCGAAGAAATTGAATATTCGTATTTTATACGCCATTGACCAATATTTGTTGCGTGGTGGTAAGGCTGTTATCTTTTTAGACCCTCTTGCTGAACAGGATAAATCTCAACCGGATCCTGCTCAACCGAATACCATGCCTAAGCTTGATTCTTATTTATCAGATTTGCTTGAACCATGGGGTCTGGAAATGAGTAAGGAAAAAATCGTCGGTGATATCAACGCTGCCATGCGCGTTCAAGCAAATAGCCCACGTGGCCCACGGGAAATCGATTATCTTCCATGGTTAAGGTTGACAGAAAATAATTTCAATACGGATGATTTTTCTACCAGTGAATTAAATCTGGTACATATGGGTACGGTTGGTTCGATTGAAACTATAGAGGACAAAGGATTGACCATCACGCCCTTAATTCAGACATCTAAACAATCAACCAGACTGGAGCGTGATTTAATTCTTTTTCAACGAGACCCAAGTGTCATACGAAATAATTTTGAATCAGAAGATAGACAGCTGTTAATTGCTGCGCGCATAAAAGGCAAAGCAAAATCCGTCTTCCCCGAAGGTAATCCGGCTGAAGATAAAGACGGGGAAAGAATAGTTGATAAAGATTTTGTTGATGAAGGCGAAATCAATGTCATTCTGGTATCTGATACAGATATCATGGCGGATCATTTCTGGGTGCGCACACAAAAAATGTTTGGTGTTGATGTTCCACAGCCAATCGCAAACAACGGTGACTTTATCATTAACAGTATTGAAAACCTTGCCGGCAATACTGACATGATCAGTTTACGCGGCCGCGGAAAATATTCACGCCCTTTCGAAGAAGTGGAATTAATTCGTAAAAAAGCTGAAGAACAATTTCGCCAACGTGAAAAAGAATTGCAAGCCAACCTTGATGAGACAGAGAAGAAAATACGTCAATTACAACAGGAACAAGGCAGTGAAAAATCATATTTATTGAATAATAAATTAACAACAGAAATCGAAAAATTCAGAGATGAACGAGTTGCCACAAGAAAAGAATTACGTGGTGTTCAACATGAATTGAAAAAGAATATTGAAAAACTGGGCGCACAAGTACGTTTTATTAATATTGGATTAATTCCTCTATTGATAACGCTATTGGCACTATTTATTGGAATTTATCGAGCTAACAAACGGACATAAGCTATGATTAAAAATAAACTCATTGTCCTGTCACTTGTTACTGTTTGCGTCATTATTGCTGCGACTATATTCGTTAACTTGCGTGCGCCAAAATCAGAAAAGGATAAGCCCTCATTTTTCCCTGAGCTATCTGATCAGATCGAATCAGTTAATCATATTTCTATAAAGGGCTATGCTGATTCTATTAATCTTAGTCGTGTCAATGATGTTTGGTTTATCGACGAATTTGACGCTTATCCAGCATTACCCGATAAAGTAAAGAGTGCAGTATTAGGTGCCGCAGATATGAAAATTAATTCTGCAAAAACTGCATTAGCAAGACTTTATCATCGCCTTGGTGTTGAAGGTCCTGATGTTGAAGATTCTACATCTTTATTACTCACGTTAACTGATAAAGAAAAAAACAAATTAATCGATGTCATTATTGGAAAGCCAAGACGTAGTAGCGCATCACAAAACAGCCCGGGCCTATATGTACGTAAATTGAATGATGAACAATCTTATCTAGTAGATGGTGTTATGGAGATTAGCGCTGTTAAAACAGACTGGATTGAGCGCACTCTTTTTGATATTCCTGCTGAAGCTATTAAGTCTGTGAGTATTGAGCATGTTGATGGCGATACCTTTACATTATTTAAAAATGAAAAGGGACAAGAACAGTTTGATATACAGAACTTGCCTTTAGGTAAAAAGCTTGCTTCTGAATTAATCATCACGCGTTTTGGTAGTATCTTGCAAGATATGCAAATTAGTGGCGCCAGATCACAAGAGAAGCTGGAGCAACCAGAAAATAATATACGCGCACAACTTGTGACATTTGAAGGTATTATTTCCAATATTACTGCGTTTAAAGTCGATGATATTCCTTACGCATCATTTGAATTTAGATATGATGATAGTCTGTTGTTGACGGATGAAGTGGAAAGCAAGACTGAAGATGTTAAAGCCTTCATTGCAAACCTGAATGCACGCACATTAAATTGGTGGTTCGAAATTCCTGAATTTAAATACGACGTACTCAGGAAACGTTCGAATACTGTTATTCGTGATAGCGGGCAAGTATTTTTAGAAGAAGACTCTGAATAACCTTATCACACGTTTAACAAGCGACGTCACGCATATGATCCTGCATGTGTTTTTTTATTAATACGTGAGACTCTGTAAATACGTCCTGTAATTCATCAAGATTAGTTTTGGCAGTCGCAATGTCATTATTAACAAGATATGCCTCCATTTCTTCTGCAACTCCTCCCAGACGCATAGCACCGACATTTTTACTGCAGGATTTAAGAGTATGTACAACCCTGATTAAATTATCTGACTGTTCATCAAAAGCGGTATGTATTTCTAACATTAAACTCACTGATTCATCCAAAAACACCTGTAATACGTCAGTAAATTCATCTTCCATAATCAACTGTAATTCATCTAGCACCCTTGTATCTATCAATGGAGGAATATTTTTATTACTTTCATCTGTCATGAATATATCTCTAGATTGTTATTCAAACTTATTCGCTTCGGACTATTTTGCTTACGGTCTTGTTGTCGATTAATGTGAAGAGCAATAAGAAATTCCCTAGTTCAATACACGATGTGATATAGAACTACTAAATGAAATTTGTTCTGCCTGTTTAAGCGGGGCTACAAATTCATCATAATTCTCTACAGTTTTATAGTTTTGTCTTTTAGAGGATTTATTGTAAAAGTTGCTAATGTAACAAAGTAATTCGGATACCTGCGCAAAATTTTCTGCCAAATATTCAAATATCATTTCATTTTCACCATATTCAAGTGATGCCATCTTTTTATAGGATTCGGCGCCCATTGATATAAATTCACCCATGGCCACACCATATTCCTCGCTAGCTTCAGGATAAAACCCACACAGCATCAAACATTGATCGCCAAGGCGTTGCAGTTTCTCCTCTGTATTTACAAGATGTTCCTGACCCTGCTTCTTCTGAAAAGTATTAGTTTCTTCCTGTTCAAAACGCATAAAAAGCCTAACCAGATAATTTTCAATTCCTTGCGGCAATAAATGGTGTGCGACATGTTCAGCTTTACCTATCAGGGCATGCCAGTGAGCTGTCTCAGTAATTGTGATTGATACTTGCCTCAAATTCTTTCTCACCATTTTTATCAGGATTACAAGGTTTATCGACATTTTGCTGATATACCTTGAGAACTTTATTAAACCCAAGCCACTCCATACACATCGTCAGCCACACACGGTATACTTTCTGCCTTGCAAAATGGTTTAACTAGATGTCACAAGATAATAAACAAGAAGAAATTTCCGGGGCGGTATTGAGCTTCCAGCAACTGATATTTGAATTACAACAATACTGGTCTGACCATGACTGCACTATTGCGCAGCCCTATGATATGGAAATGGGCGCAGGAACCTTTCATCCCGCTACATTTTTACGAGCAATTGGACCAGAACCCTGGCGGGCAGCTTATGTGCAACCGTGTCGACGCCCAGCTGATGGGCGCTATGGTGAAAACCCGAATCGTCTGCAACATTATTATCAATTTCAGGTGTTATTGAAGCCTTCACCGGATGATATTCAGCAGCTTTATCTGGACTCTCTTAAAGCTATTGGTATTGATACTGAAGCACATGATATTCGTTTCGTAGAAGATAATTGGGAATCACCGACTTTAGGTGCCTGGGGGTTGGGTTGGGAAGTCTGGCTGGACGGAATGGAAATCAGTCAATTTACTTACTTTCAACAAATCGGTGGGCTGGATTGCAAACCGGTAACGGGTGAAATGACGTACGGCTTAGAACGTATTGCCATGTGTTTACAGAATTGCAGTAATATTTTTGATCTCATCTGGTCTCAAAATGATGAACGCACGGTAAGCTACGGCGATATTTATCATCAAAATGAAGTTGAAATGTCTCGCTATAATTTTGAACTGGCAAATACTGACTCATTGTTTGACTGGTTTGATACTTGTGAACAAGAATCGCAAAAATTAATCGAAGAAAACTTGCCACTACCTGCATATGAAATGACGATGAAGGCTTCGCATGCCTTCAATCTACTCGATGCTCGTGGTTCCATTTCAGTTACTGAACGCCAAGCATACATATTACGCGTAAGAACACTGTCACGCGCTGTCGCACAAGCCTACTTTGAAAGCCGTGAAGCACTAGGTTTCCCTTTAAACAAATAAAGATTGCCACAGAGGGCACGGAGAACACAGAGATGATTGAATTTTTGAAACAAAAATTTAATCTTTTTATTATTAATTATTCCTCAGTGAACTCTGTGTTCTCTGTGGCAAAAAAGTAAATGATGGATACAAAAGATTTATTAATCGAAATCGGGACTGAGGAATTGCCACCAAAGTCACTGAAAAAATTGGCGACTGCTTTTAAAGAAGAAGTCAGCCAATCTCTGCAGGAACAAGATCTGAAATTTAGTGATGCAAACTGGTATGCAACACCTCGTCGACTTTCAATTCTGCTTAAACAACTTGAAATTACACAAGAAGATAAACAACAACAACGTCGTGGTCCTGCACTATCGGCAGCATTTGATGATAAAGGTAAAGCAACGCGCGCAACGGAAGGTTTTGCCAAATCATGCGGTGTAGAAGTAGAGCAGCTTGAACAACTCGAAACAGATAAAGGGACATGGTTAGCCTTCAATGCTGTGGTACAGGGAAAACAAACGACTGAACTTTTACCAACAATAATTGAAACTGCCTTAAGCCGTTTACCTATTGCCAAACGCATGCGCTGGGGCGAGAGTGATGTTGAATTTGTACGTCCTATAAAATGGTTATTAATTTTATTTGGCGATGATGCGATTAACTGCGAAGTTATGGGTGTTACTTCAGGAAGGGAAAGTTACGGTCATCGTTTTCATCACCCTGATGCAATAACAATAAAAAAACCTGCTAGTTATATTGATACATTAAAACAGGAAGCTCACGTATTAGCAGATTACAATGAACGTCGTAGTTTGATTCAAACTCAAGTGGTAGCTATCGCAGAAAGTGAGGGTGGTAAAGCTGTCATCGATTCTGATTTGCTTGATGAAGTGACCTCTCTGGTTGAGTGGCCTGTCAGTTTTTTTGGCGAGTTCAACTCTGATTTTCTCAAACTACCGAAAGAAGTCTTAATTTCGTCGATGCAGGATCAGCAGAAATATTTTCCAGTTGTTGACAAACAAGGAGGCTTGCTTCCGTACTTTATAAGTGTTGCGAATATTGAAAGTAAAAATCCGGATTTAATTAAACAAGGTAATGAACGCGTCATACAACCCAGACTCAGTGACGCTTCCTTCTTTTGGCAACGGGATTTAAAACACGGACTGGCAAGTCATATTGAATCATTAAAAAAAGTGGTCTACCAAAAACAATTAGGCACACTTTATAAAAAATCAGAACGTTTGCTCAAAACAGCTTCGGGTCTGGCAAATTCTTTAAATGTTGATGTCAATGCAGCCAAACGCGCGGCTGAGTTATGCCTTTGTGATTTACTTACTGAAATGGTATCTGAGTTTCCTGCATTGCAAGGAACCATGGGGCGTTACTATGCTGAAGCTGATGGTGAAAATACCGATGTTGCCGCCGCAATAGAAGAAGTTTACCAACCGCGTTTTGCCGGAGACAAATTGCCTGCATCAAAATTAGGTCAATGCCTGGCGGTAAGTGAAAAAATCGATAGCCTGGTTGGTATATTCTCCATCGGTAAAGCACCTACGGGTGATAAAGACCCATTTGCTTTACGCCGTTCTGCAATTGGACTATTACGAATCATTATCGAATGTGAACTGGATATCGATTTGAAAGAATTGATTTCATTAGCAGCATCAAATTATCCAAATGAAATCAATGCAAAAAAACAGATTGATGATGTATTCCACTTTTTAATGCAACGTTTACGCCGTTATTATCTGGACGAAGGTGTTGATTCTGATACATTCGAATCCGTGCTCGCTATTAACACAAACAAGCCGCTGGATTTTCATCATCGACTAACCGCCGTCACTGAATTCAGAAAATTAACAGAAGCTGAAAGTCTGGCTGCAGCTAACAAACGCATCAGCAATATACTTAAAAAATCAGATGTCACCTATACTAAGAAAATAGATGATGATCTACTTAGCGAAGAATCAGAGATTACACTGGCTAAATCACTAAGCAGTTACCAAAAACGCCTTGAACCGATGATAGAAAAGCGTGATTACAAATCAGCATTAACGGAATTGGCAGGATTACGAGAAAATGTAGATGATTTTTTTGATAACGTCATGGTGAATTGTGATGATGATGCTATTAAAATGAATAGACTGGCACTACTTGATAATTTAAGTGCCTTATTTTTACAAACAGCAGATATTTCTAAACTACAGGGTTGAACCTAGAACCCTCAGTTGACCGGTCTTAAACTATGATGATGTATTTTATAATAAGAAATAATAGTTTATTAAATATTCAGTTAATGGGAGAGTCCTCCTACTCATTTGATTGCACGTTTATCAGGCTCATTTGCTTGATGGCGAAAGCCTTACGTAGAATTACTATGCGCGGTTTTCTAATCGGCGCAACTAAACCTGATAAACACACACTCAAACGAGTCCAACTAAGGATTCTAGGTTAACTATAATGCTTATCATTCTTGATCGAGACGGCGTAATAAATGAAGATTCTGATGACTACATCAAGTCCCCGGAAGAATGGTTGCCCATAGCCGGGAGTATGGAAGCCATTGGTAAACTTTCACACAATGGATATCAGGTTGTTATCGCAACAAACCAGTCCGGTATTGGTAGGAAATTATTTTCTATTGAAACACTTAATGCGATTCATATAAAAATGAACACGCATCTTTCCCAGTTTGGCGGCGTCATTGATGCCATTTTCTTTTGTCCGCATTTACCAAAAGATAATTGTTCTTGTCGTAAACCCAAACCCGGACTTTATTTCGATATATCGGAACGGCTACGAACACCATTAAATAAAGTTTTTTGTGTCGGTGACAAAATGACTGACATCAAAGCCGTTGAAAGTGCGGGTGGCAAACCGATACTCGTTCGTACTGGTAAAGGACAATCTGAAATTGATCAAGGTCTGGTGCCGGACGGTACGCCTGTATACGATAGCCTCGCTTCTTTTGTAGACGAGATAGTCACTATAAATAAATAGATGTTGTTTCTTCGTTCCCTGTTTTTTTACATTGGGCAAATCATTAGTATTATACTTTTCGTGCCACTAGGCGTTATTGCTTTCCCGTTAAAATTTGAAACTCGTTATCACATGGTATGCCAGTGGACGGCTTTCAATCTTTTCTGGTTAAGAATCTGTTGTGGAGTACGTTACAAGGTAAAAGGTCTGGATAATATCCCGGATAAAGCCTGCATCGTAATGTGCAATCATCAATCCGCTTTCGAAACATTAGCATTACAACTCATCTTCGTGCCACAGGTCTGGATACTAAAACGAGAATTATTAATGATCCCGATTTATGGTTGGGGTCTGGCCGCTATGCAGCCGATTGCTATCGATCGTGGTTCAGCAATTAAATCATTTCGACAAATTGTTACACAAGGTTGTCAAAAATTAGAACAAAATAGATGGGTCATTATCTTTCCTGAAGGAACGCGTGTTGCTCCGGATGAGAAAGGAAAGTATTTACCTGGTGGCGGATTACTTGCTGAAAAATCCGGTGCTCAGATCATTCCCGTAGCACATAATGCCGGTTACCTTTGGCCCCGAAATAGTATGATTAAAAAACCGGGAGAGGTCAGTATAGTAATTGGTCCAGCCATCGACAGCGGCGGCAAAACTGCAAAACAAATTACAAAAGAAGTCGAAACATGGATAGAAGACACCGTCGAATCACTACCAAACCCGGAAGACCGTTAACGTTTATTGGCATTTTTTTCTATTTATATCGTTATTACATCACGATAAAACATCGTCCTGAGAATAAAAAAACAATCCCTGACGGACTTATCAAGAACCAGACAGACCACTTGCTCTTTCTGCTGCCATAACCGTATTCGCAACCAGCATTGTTATCGTCATTGGGCCAACTCCTCCAGGAACAGGTGTTATATGACCAGCAACTTCTTTTACACTTTCAAAATCAACATCACCAACCAATTTTCCATTATCGAGTCGGTTTATACCGACATCAATCACAACAGCACCTTGCTTCACATGTTCAGCTTTGACCATTTCTGCTCTACCCGTAGCAACGACCAGGATATCGGCCTGCGTGGTATGGTAGGTCAAATCTTTGGTCTTCGATGTACAAATTGTCACTGTTGCATCTTTCTGCAATAAAAGCATTGCCATGGGTTTACCAACAATATTACTTCTACCAACAACAACCGCATTTTGACCCGCTATCGGTACTTTGCAATATTCCAACATGCGCATTACACCAAATGGGGTACAAGGTGGAAATACCGTATTACCTGTCATTAATGCACCGACGTTGTAGAGATGAAAACCATCAACATCTTTGTCCTGATCAATCGCTTCTAAAACCTTGTTTTCATCAATATGTTTGGGTAATGGTAATTGCACCAGAATTCCGTTTATCTTTTTCGCCTCATTAAGTTGTTGAATCAGATTTAGCAACATATCTTCGGTAATATCTTCCGGCATGTCATGCACTTCAGAATGCAAACCTACTTCGTGACAGGCTTTGATCTTGTTATTGACATAGAGCTTTGATGCCGGATTATCACCGACAATAATGACGGCAAGACCCGGAAGCACACCTTGCTCTTTAAGTTTGTCCGCTCGTTCTTTCCATTCTTTTCTAACAGCTTCAGATATGGCCTTACCATCTATAATTTTTGCCGTCATTACTTATCCTCTATTTTAGTTAACAACAAGACGATTGTTCAGTACTCATTGAATGATTGCCGCCCTTTGTTTCAGCTGTCGATCGTTTTGCTCCCGGCGCAGCACACCACTGACGTGGTTCTTTTTCAACTGCAGGTGCGATTGCAATAAAATCTTCTTTATAAGGTTCATTACATAATAAATTAAACGTACGTTCACACACCGCCATTCTCTCCCCTCTCGGAAATTCATGGCCTTCATCATCAATAATGAAATCATAGGGACCACGATAAATAACTGCATGCCCCTTATCAATGCAATCAACCTGTTCTCTTTTGATTGCTGTTAATGTCACAGAACGAAACTCTATACCTTCTACGACTTGCCAGGGAGCATCTGACCATTTGTCATAATAAACAGCAACAAAACCTGCCTCCTGAAACATCTTCAACATCTCCAGTTCCTGAAATGCACCAGATATACAGCCGCTCCATAATTCTTCATCTTCCTTTAAATGTTCAGGAATTAAATCATCACTAATAATATCTGAAATTGCAATACGACCACCCGGTTTTACCACACGAAATATTTCATTCACGAGTTGCTGTTTCTCTGCATCACCCACCAGATTTAACACGCAATTTGATATCACCAGATCAATAGAATTATCTGCAATCAATGGCGACTGAGAACATTGATTCACTTTCCATGCATCTAATGCTGCGATATCGTTTGCATTTGTTACCGGGTTTGATTGCAGCCACTGTTCCATAGCATCAACATCTAAAGCCAGATCCTGAATTTTACCTTTTACAAACTTGACCCGATCACCACCCATTTTTTCTGCCATGGCTGTTTGATACTGACGTGCCAATGCCAACATATCATTATTCATATCAACGCCGATGATTTTGCCGTTATCACCAACAAGCTGAGCAGCCATGTAACATATCTTGCCACTACCACTACCCAGGTCGAGTACAACATCATTTTCACGAACATAACGTGATGGATCACCACAGCCGTAATCTTTTTCAATAATTTCTTCAGGCAATATATCCAGTAAATGGGTTTGGTAGTCCACCGGACAACAAAGGGCTTCCTGCCTTTCATTGGCTCCCTCTGAATAACGATCTAAGACGGCTGATTCAACACTCATGTTTCTGACCTCGTTTCTGTCTTAATAGGTAATAATAATAATGATGGATACTGCTGAGATTGTTCATCCCGGAAATATTCAAGGCCGATCGTCATATCCAGCTGACCATCCCTAGGTTGATCGGTGTAGGTCTTAAATAGCCGATCCCAACATGAAAATAAACTTCCGTAGTTACTATCAGTTTCCTGCCGATAAACTGAATGGTGAATACGGTGCATATCCGGCGTAATAAAGATTTTTCTTATCAACCCATCTGTATTATAGGGCAAACGCAAGTTCCCATGTGTAAATATTGATGCTGAACTTAACACGATTTCATAAATAACAATGGCAATAACGGCAGGGCCCAATATTAGTATTCCCAGCATTTTGATTAACATCGAGATTACAATTTCTGCCGGGTGGAATCGAATGCCCGTTGTCACATCATATTCAAGATCGGTATGGTGAACCCGGTGCATGCTCCAGAACAAATTTACTTTATGGAATAACACATGTTGCCCATAGATAAAAACATCAAAAACAATAATGGTTATTACAATATTCACCATAACTGGTAATTCAAACTGATTTAATAAACCAATATTATGTGCCTGTGCGATTACTGCAGTTTCTACTGTCGCAACCGGTAATAATAATCTGACGAAAAACACATCTGTAAGAAGTAATAAAAAATTTGTCGACCAACGTTTCTTTTTAGATAATTTCAACTGCCTTCTTGGTAAAAAATATTCAAGACTTATAATCAAAATCAGAACCAATATGAATATAAGCATTCTTGATAAACCCTCATTTTCTAAAAATATTGAATCCATATGGTAGACAGTTTAATAATGTTCTGAATGTTAATCGGATTTTGAGTTACAATTATTCTTATTATAAAGACTAAATAGCTTTAACTGAAAGAAATGACTAAACGCACCTATCCATTGACCCGCTTACGTCGCCTACGTTCAAATGAATTCTCGCGCCGACTCATGCGCGAATCGAATATTTCAACAGATGATCTGATATATCCGATGTTTATTATTGAAGGGGAAAATAAACGTACTGCAATAGAGTCGATGCCCGGCATAGAACGTTTAAGTATTGATCTGCTGCTCGAGGAAGCGAAAACGCTAACAGAGCTTGGCATTCCTGCCATAGCACTATTCCCGGTTGTATCTGACGATAAGAAAAGTGATGATGCTGCCGAAGCATGGAACCCTGACGGTTTACTACAAACCACCGTTCGTCAATTGAAACAACACTGCCCCGATCTTGGCGTTATAACAGATGTAGCACTTGACCCATTTACACTCTCCGGTCAAGACGGTTTAACAAATGAAGAGGGTTATGTCCTCAATGACGAAACCGTTGAGGTTCTGGTTAAGCAAGCATTGTCTCATGCTGAAGCTGGCGCAGATATTGTTGCACCATCGGATATGATGGATGGCCGTATTGGTCATATTCGATCTGCGTTGGAATCGAATAACTATATCAACACAAAAATTTTAGCTTACTCGGCAAAATATGCTTCAAGCTTTTACGGCCCTTTTCGCGATGCTGTTGGTTCTGCTGAAAATTTAGGAGACAGCGACAAATATACTTACCAAATGGATCCTGCCAATACAGATGAAGCAATAACTGAAGTTGAACTTGATCTAAATGAAGGTGCCGATATGGTCATGGTCAAACCTGGATTACCTTATCTTGATATTGTCTATCGCGTTAAAACTACCTATGGCCGACCGACCTATGTCTATCATGTCAGCGGTGAGTATGCCATGTTAAAAGCTGCCGCGAACAATGGCTGGCTAGATGAGAAAAGTACTGTTATGGAATCCTTGCTTTCTTGTAAACGTGCCGGTGCTGATGGAATCCTGACTTACTATGCCAAGCAAGTCGCTGAATGGTTGCAGGAATGATTTAAAAATAATTAGCCACAGAGGGCCTGGAGAACACAGAGAGAGTCTTGAGTTTATTAGTAATTAAGTGAAATAATACAAAATAATATTTTTGGTTTCTATTGTTTAAAATCAAATTTGACCAATTCAGACACCTTTCTGTAACGTAAATCTTATCAAGTTGTTCAATACTATAGATAGAATTCCTCTGTGTACTCCGTGCCCTCCGTGGCTAGCCTTTAAAAATCCAGTTAAACACCAACTTATAGATCAAGTCCAAGCTGTTTGATCTTTCGTGTTAATGTGTTTCTTCCCCAACCTAAAAGTTTTGCCGCATCCTGACGGCGACCACCTGATTTTTTTAGCGCTTCTTCAATTAGAATCGTTTCGAATCGAGGTACCGCATTCCGAAGTAATTCCGACTCACCTTGTAATAAGCTGGATTCAGCCCAATGTCGAAAAATGGATTCCCACTCGTCAGAGACTTCAATGACATCTGCATCTTGTCTTAACTCGGGAGGAAGATCATCAATATGAATTTCTCCACCCGATGCCATTACTGTTACCCAACGACAAAAATTTTCAAGCTGCCTTACATTTCCAGGCCAGGGCAAATTTGCAAGATAAGTCTCCGTCTCAGGCAATAATTGTTTGGTTTCTTCAGCTAATTCGGCAGCAGCCAGCTTGAGAAAATGTTTAGTCAACTCAACAATATCTGTTTTTCTTTCTTTTAAAGAAGGAACATGCACTCTTATTACATTTAACCGGTGTAATAAATCTTCACGAAACTTCCCTTCTTTAACCAACTGTTCCAGGTTTTGGTGTGTTGCAGCAATTACGCGCACATCTACCTTGATCGATGTAAGCCCACCGACACGATAAAACTCGCCCTGGGAAAGAATACGCAACAAGCGCGTTTGTAGATCTGCTGGCATATCTCCAATTTCATCGAGGAACAATGTGCCTCCATCTGCCTGTTCAAAACGACCCAGATGTCGTGCCGCCGCGCCGGTGAAAGCACCTTTCTCATGACCAAACAATTCCGATTCAAGCAAATCTTTCGGTATCGCCGCGGTATTAATGGCAATGAAAGGAGATTTTGATCTCGGACTATGTTCATGTAATGCACTTGCTACCAATTCTTTCCCTGTGCCTGTTTCACCGGTAATTAATACGGTAAGATTTGAACTGGAAAGCCGACCTATCGCTTTAAACACTTCTTGCATTGCAGGTGCCGAACCAATAATCGCAGTACTTACCTCTGACGTTTCTGTAACAGGGCCGTCACTATTTTTTTGCTTATGCGTAATAGCACGTTTAACCAGACCCACAACTTCATCAACATCAAACGGTTTTGACAAATATTCAAATGCGCCACCTTGAAATGCAGACACTGCCCGATCAAGATCAGAATACGCCGTCATAATAATAACCGGGATATCCGGGGACTGTTGTTTAATTTGTTCCAGTAATGAGATGCCATCCATGCCAGGCATACGGATATCAGAAATAATGACATCCGGTTCTTCTTGGCGTATCTTTTTTAATACTTCATCAGGATTGGAGAAACTTTGAATATCAACATCCGTTTTTTGTAAAGCTTTCTCTAAAACCCAACGGATAGATTTATCATCATCAACTATCCATACTTTCTGTTGATCAGTCATCGCTCTGTTCCATGGGGAGTAAGATGCTGAAATGGGTACTACTGTCTTTTCGTTCATAGTTAATTAAGCCGCCATGAGATTGAATGAGTTGTTGGGCAATTGATAAACCAAGTCCAGTACCTTCTGCACGACCTGTTACCAACGGATAAAATGCGCCTGCTTCGATTTCAAGTGGAACACCAGGGCCATCATCAATAATATCGAGTTCAATAATGTGCCTGTTCAATCGATGCTGGATTGTCATCTGGCGTTGAATGCGTGTCCTTAATGTAATTGTGCCGTCATCATCAATTGCTTGAACGGCATTACGAATCAGGTTTAGTACAGCCTGTATAATTTGCTCTCGGTCTGCATTGATATCAGGAATGCTTGGGTCGTAATCTTTACTGAAATTCAGAGGGTGTGAATTCTCGGCACGAACTACGGAAATAACATACTCAAGAACTTCATGAATATTCATATCTGATTTCGCGGGATGATTGCTTGTCGTAAGCATACGATCAACAAAATTTCTTAAACGATCAGATTCATTAATTATGATTTGAGTGTATTCAAGCAAATCCTCTTTATCCAGTTCCCGTTCCAATAACTGGGCAGCACCACGGATTCCACCTAAAGGATTTCTTATTTCATGCGCCATGCCCTGCACTGATTCTTTCGCAGCTTCCTGCACCGTTTGTTGATTTTCTTCCTGCATAACACGAACAAATGCATCTGCATCAACCAGTTCCACCAGAATTTCTTCTGCTACTTCATTCACCATGACTGGCGTAATCATACAATCCACTTTAATTATCTGATCATTGTTTAGATGCAAATCTACACCTCGTTCGATGCATGTAGTTTCAGAAAAAAGAGCACGTTGTATGGACTCGTAGAAAAATGATGAATTTGGCCAAATTTGTCTAGGCGTCATTCCTGATACTCGCTTATTACTGATTGATAACAATCCTTCACCTGCACTATTAATACGAAGAAGATGTAGATCTTTATCAAATAACAGAACAGCCGTTGCCAGATGTTCAACGATCCGTGCTGACGTTTCATTTGATAAACCCATAGTCTGCTCATTATTGCACTTTTTTAGTGCATTTTTCATGCTTCCACCTTTGCTTATAATATATCGTCATATTTTATTTAAATAAAAACAATGACTTACAGATTAAATAAAAATTAATTATTTTTTATCTTATGACTTGAGCAAAAAGCAGACCAGTTGCATTGAAAATGATCTGACGCTACAGAAAGGTATTTTGAGTCTGTGGAGAATTTAAAAACTTATTGGCTGGCTCGAAGTAGCGAGAAGGTACTCGAAGTTGAAATCAATTTTTTTCCAGATCCATCGACAACACTGGCACTGATATTGTGTGTACCGCGATCGACATTCTGCAATGAAACGCTGGTGCCAGAACCAACTTCCTTGCCATCCATTAAAATTATAATTTTATGGCCTGTACGTAAAGACGGCTCGAGAGAAACTGAAATACTAACACTACCGTTATTACTTCTAATACCTGAATCATTTGCCGGATTAGCAACAAAGAATGTTTTATAAAGAGAACCTTCGTCTTCATTAGCTTGCTTTGGCTTAGGCGTAGAACGAATTGGAGCCGGGTTAGGATTATCTATTGTCTGTAATTCCTGGAGTTTTACCTCTTCAGAATTATTAGAAGGTTTATCGGTAAAAATAATATTACCGTCATCATCCACTGTTTTATAAACAGTTTCTGCAGCTAGGCAACACACAAAGAAAGCAAGTAATGAAGATAGTATTAATCGCATTCGTTTAACTCTCTCAATACATTTATGGTAACGGAACGGGAGGTGGAACCGTGTTTTCCGCGGTTGGCGTTGTTGTTATTGTAGTATCAATCGCCGGTTTTTGGAACAATTTAGACTCTTTTCGAAGATGGAAAACAAGCTTGGCCGAACGCTTTAAAAATTCATCCTTCTCGTTTTTTACTGCAACATCTACCGTATGTGTGCCTCGATCCAGATTCGACAATGAAAATAGTAAAGACTTTCCAGAGCCAACTTCTTTTCCGTCCACAAATAACACCAATAAATCATCTTCAAACAGCACAGGTTCTATCGCAACATTGATACTAACATTGCCTGCATTACTACGAATTGTAGCGTCATTCTCAGGGCTAGTAATAACAAGCCTGGTATATTCAATCTTGTCTGGTATTAACTTTGTAACAGGTCGATATTCAGATCGCTTTACTTCAGGAATATTGACCGTCTGCGCTTTCTCAATCTCTAATACTTCTGCTCCATCAGTAGGTACATCGGAAAAGATAATATTACCTTCAGCATCGACTGTTTTGTACACTGTCTCTGCATAAACGGAACTAATAAATACAAGGTTCAAAATTAATAATAATTTCATATTGATATAGACTAGCACTAGTGTCGTACAGTTCAAAAAAACTGTTCGTAATGAGATATAGTTAACATATAAAAATATGCTCTTGTGCAGCATGTATGCACATAACTAAATTCATAGACCAAGGGACCCATAATATTTGTTGGGGAAAGATATTAATTTAAATAATCTTGGTTCATTATAAAATGGATTACTATACAGGTGAATTTATAAGGTACTAAACATATGACGAGTTTCCCGGAACCACCAAGTGATGAATACGCCATAGTCTATTTGGAGAATACGGATAAGGAACTGCCACTCAAGCTCAATCAAAATACACGTTACGCTTATTTCAAGACTATCGCTAAAGGTGGAAAAGCAATTATCCAATCTTGCAAAGACCTGCACCTGTCACGAACAGTTTGCTATAAGAAACTACGCCCTGAATTTAATGATGATCCGATAGAACAAAAACGTTTCTTGCGAGAAGCACGTGTGAGTGCCTTACTACAACACCCCAATACTGTGCCTATGTATGAGCTAGGACGAGAACTAAATGGTCATTATTACTTCACTATGAAACTTGTGCACGGCTATACCTTACGTGAAGTTTTAGACTATCGTGAACGTTATGATCTGAAACAATTAATTAATGTCATTATTCAAGTCGCCCATGCATTAGAATATGCACATAGCCATCGAGTCATTCATCGTGACATAAAACCGGAAAATATTTTGGTTGGGCCCTATGGTGAAGTACTGCTAATGGACTGGGGTTTGGCAAAAGTATGGAACCCGGACGGTAGTAGTGAAGAAGTCATTGAGAAGCCAAGAACAATATCAAAAAAGAAAGTATCCTCGTTCACCGATTTAGAACAGCTACAGGGCACTGTTTCTTATATGTCACCTGAGCAAATTCAAAAAAATCCAGATATCGACTATAGAACAGACATCTATAGCCTCGGTACGGTGTTGTTCGAAATACTGGCAGGCCGCCCTCCTTCTATAGAAGAAACTGTCGATAAGCTTATTCAACAAACCTTGAACGAGACACCACCAAAACCATCAACTCTGACACAAATTCACGTTCCAGACTTGCTCGAAGATGTCACTATGCGATGTATTGCCAAGCCTATGGAGCAAAGAATACAAAGTTGCTCCGAGCTAATTCGACTTCTGGAAGAGGATTGGAGCTAACACTATTAATCTTTGCACCAATATTTAGCAAAAATTAACCCTCAAAAGCCTGATTTGCACTATAATTGTGCATTGTTTAAATAGCTAAATATAAACATTATCCAGATACTCGCATGATTACTGTTTTAAAATTTAGCTAAAAACCTTATAAATCCTTAATTTTAAGGAAAAATTAGTCATTGAATATTTTCCAAAATATACGTAAAACAACGGTTGGATTAATTGCCCAAAATTGGAACACATATTGCAATTTCAAGGTTCTACGAATAGGGTTACGTCCAGTAATTAACATATAAAAAGGGTGGGAGACTAATAAATCATGAAAAGTAAGTTGGAATATATATGGCTAGATGGGTACAAACCAACCCAAAGCCTGAGAAGTAAGACCCTGGTGAAATCTGATTTCAGCGGGAAATTAGAAGATTGTCCGATGTGGTGTTTCGATGGAAGCTCTACCGAGCAAGCTGAAGGTAACGCTTCAGATTGCCTACTCAAACCAGTTGCTGTCATTCCGGATCCAGATCGAAGAAATGGCTTTTTGGTAATGACCGAAGTTCTGAATTCCGATGGAACAGCACATGAGTCTAACGGACGCGCCACTATCGACGATGATGACGACGATTTCTGGTTTGGTTTTGAACAAGAATATTTCCTATGGGATCCAGCAACTAATTTACCCCCTGGCTTCCCACATGCCGGTTACCCACGCCCACAAGGCCCCTACTACTGTTCAGTAGGCGCAAATAATGCCTACGGGCGTGAAGTGATTGAAGATCATCTCGATCTCTGCCTTGAAGCGGGTCTTAACGTTGAAGGTATTAATGGCGAAGTTGCTGCCGGCCAATGGGAATTTCAAGTATTCGCAAAAAGCGCTAAACGTGCCGGTGATGAAACCTGGTTAGCAAGATACATTCTTGAACGTACTGCTGAAAAATATGGTTTAGCCATTGAATGGCATCCAAAACCACTTGGTGATACCGACTGGAATGGTTCAGGTATGCACGCTAACTTTTCAAACGGCGCAATGCGTGAATCTGGAAAAGAAGAAACCTTCACCAAAATTTGTGAGCAATTTGGTAAGAATATAAAACGTCACATTGATGTTTATGGTGCAGACAACGATCAACGCCTGACGGGTTTACATGAAACTCAATCTATAGATGAGTTCAGTTATGGTGTATCAGATCGCGGTGCATCGATTCGTATACCAATCACTACACTTGAAGATGGCTGGATAGGTCGTTTGGAAGATCGTCGTCCTTCATCAAATGCTGATCCTTATAAAGTTGCAGCTGCAATCGTTAAAACAACGAAAGAAGCTGGCTAAATAAAGATTAAGTGAAGTAAACAAAGCCGGGATCAGGTAACTGATTCCGGCTTTTTACTGTCTAAAGATAATAAAATGCCGATCAGAAACAACCGAAACATCAAGTTCATTAAGTCCCGCAGAACTTAATTGAGAAACCACTTCATCTGGTGTGAACGCTGCTTTTAACGAATTTCTAAAATCTCTTTTCAAGATATCAGGCTCATTCTCGGCATATTCTTCTACTAACGCATCGACCTGCTTATCTGACTCAGGGCGCATCAAGTCCATAACAAAAACTGACGGGTTATCTGCTGCTGTTTTAATTAAATTCCAAAGCACAGAAGGATCATGCAAATGATGCAACATTGCATTACAAAAAATAACAGTATAATTTTTACTCGCTAAATTTGTATCCTGTAAATTGGCTTGAATAAAATTAATTCGTTCTAACAGACCCGATTCATTAACTGCCTTCTCTCCTTCCGTCAACATTGCGGAAGAACCATCTATTCCATCAATTTGATAATTCGGAAAAGCCTTGGCAAAACGAATACTAATATCTGCTGCACCACAGCCTAGATCAAGAGCCACTCCAGAGTCAGGAAGGCCATCACCCACTGATTCTTTTAACAATTCAATAAAATGATTATGCGGTTCTTCAAAATCTGCATTTGCATAAGCAATGGCCTGTTCTTCATCGGACATTAATTCTGGTTCAAGAATACGTTGCATATTTTGTTTTCAATTGAATTTAATTTCTTGGTTTAATTTTAGATTTGTTTACGCTTGATAGCGTGTCACTTTTTCAGACAAAAAAGTAACCAAAAAGTCTTTTTCCTGATGCCTTGCCCTACGGGTTCCCGAGTTATGCAATATCGATTACGCGTCGCGCATACATTCGTCCCTGAATGAATGCGCTAAAACAGACGTCCTGTCTGTTTTCCCCTATCAATATTGCATAACTCGGCAAGACATCACGGAAAGTAACAATTCGACAGCTAATAGAGTACAAGCAGTAAATATCTCAATGAGTAATTCATTAGATCCACATATTCTTATTTATGTTTCTCACCACTTCAAATTCTTTGAATCCTGCTCTAGCCTTAAACATCTCTACTTCTTCAACTAAATTTCCCAGCACATCTATAACTTGCTTACGTGTAATGTCAGACTGATCTCCAACGATTACTTGTTTTAAGCAAACTTGGTCGGAAAATTCAGCATAATAAATACCGTCGATTTCTTCTTCTAACTCTATATATACACGATATTCTTGCTCATATTTCCAATGTTCAAATTTTGTAAACAATACTTTCTTCATAAAATTTTCATTAAGAACAGTGGGACGTTTCAATCTTGCTTTTACATAATTAATCTTCTCGAGAATATCATCTGATATTTCAAACCCCAGACAAATACCCTTATGTTTATCTGCGTAGTGTCCCCAAAGCAGTGGATTCTTCCAGGTTTTACTGAAACATAAGAGACCTTTTGTTTTTGATAACTCTGCTTTTGTCTCTTTCATACCTTTTCGAAATTGTCTATCAGATAAATCTACACCAAGAAACTCAAAAAGATCGTTCAGCTCCATTATTCGAGAAATTTTTAGTCTACGTTCTTTTATATTATTAAGACCGTAGTGTGAATCTAAAAAATGATATACAAACATCGTTACATTAACCTAACCCGCTATTTCTACAATTTAGCTGATTAACTTTAGTCGCTTCGTTCCTCAATATCCAGCAAAGACTTTTATTCCCGTATGTCATGCTGAGGAAGTAAGCAGTCACGAGGGGCAATTGTACACGACTGCATGGATGCAGGAGGTAGAGCAACGCCGGGAGCAGTTGCCGAGGACGCACACCCGCGCATTCAAGGACGACCGCCATGGATGGCGGAAGTGTCGATTATGCAGGAGCAATAATCGACCGAATGTATGCGCGACCCTCGTTACTGTTTACTTCCGAAGGTAGCCGTAGGCCATGACATTAGGGAAAAGTTCTTTTGCTCACTTTTCTTTGAAGAAAAGTGAGGCGTCGTGAAGACGAAAAGCAATGTTAAGAAGAATTAAACCTCTAAAGACTATTCAGACAGCAATGATTCACCATTCATTAATTCATCAACGGTCTCACGCCGACGAATTTCATAAACCTCTTCTTCATCAACCATAATCTCTGCCACTCTGGGACGTGAATTATAATTTGATGCCATGGTAAAGCCATAAGCACCTGCTGAACAAACAGCTAACAGATCACCTTGTTCTAACCTTAATGCACGTTCTTTACCGAGGAAATCAGCCGTTTCACAAACTGGGCCAACAACATCGTAAACCACTTCTTCTGCGTTTGATGTTTCTACGACCGTTTTAATATCATGCCAGCCACTATAGAGTGCGGGACGTATTAGCTCAGTCATCGCAGCATCAACTACTGCAAAATTGTGATATGGCGTTGCATTTAAATATTGCACTTCTGTAATTAACACACCGGCATTACCAACAATGCTTCTTCCCGGTTCCATAATGATTTCGAGATCATACCCTTGCATTGCTTCAGTAATAACCTTTACATATTCCGATGGGCTCGGCGGTGTTTCATCCTGATAAGTAATTCCTAATCCACCGCCAATATCAAGGTGCTCAAGTTCAATGCCTAATTTTTTAAGCTCATCAATCAAAGCTAATACTCTTAATAAGGCATCTTTAAATGGACTCAAATTCGATATTTGTGATCCGATATGACAATCAATACCAACAACATCAATGTTATCCATCGCTGCTGCTTGTTGATAAACCTCTTTAGCAGATTCGAAAGCAATACCGAATTTATTTTCTTTTAAGCCCGTAGAAATATAAGGATGCGTTTCAGCATCGACATCAGGATTAACACGCAATGAAACAGGCGCAGAAACATTCATATTTGCTGCTGCCGTATTTAACCTGACTAATTCATTTGCAGATTCAACATTAAAACATTTAATATTTTGTTGAAGTGCAAATTCCATTTCATCGACTTTTTTTCCAACTCCGGAAAAAACAACTTTTGATGGATCGCCTCCTGCTTTTATAACGCGTATCAACTCTCCCGCTGACACAATGTCAAAACCGGAACCTAATCGCGCCAAAATATTTAACACTGCCAGATTTGAATTGGCTTTTACCGCATAACAAACCAAATGCTTATGCGCAGTCAGGGAAGAATCAAACGCAGACCAGCTGGATTCGATCGCATTGCGAGAATAAACATAGCAGGGCGTACCGTATTGTCTGGCAATTTCTGCCAAAGAAACACCTTCGGCATACAATAAGCCGTTCTTATAATTGAACTCGGACATGATTAAATCAGACGGTATTGGAAAAATCTGTGACTGTGATACTAGCGTTGTCAGGAGGCAAATAAAGAGGACCTTTTTGACCGCACGCAGAGACACAGGATAAAACTATGAGTATTATCCCAACTTTAAATAATTTAATGTTATTAACCCTGCTCATTTCGGTGCCCTCTTTTAGACATGCCCTTAAAATAAGTCTCGGAGACATGTTATACCTACATGTAAATATTGAGCATAACAAATTATTTGTTGCATAAAAATAACTTAAACCTGATTTAAAGGAAGAGAAGCAATATGTCATTTGAACAAGATGCGGTCATAATTGAAGCCAAAGACAAACATAAAGCCAGTGTCATCTGGCTACATGGACTGGGAGCGGATGGTCATGATTTTGAATCTATCGTGCCAGAACTGTGTTTAGACGATGACTTAGGTATTAAATTTATCTTTCCCAACGCACCAATACGACCCGTTACAATCAATGGCGGCATGGCTATGCGTGCATGGTATGACGTTAAGTCTCCTAATCTTCGTGAAATAGAAGATGTCGAGTCAATTACTGAATCATCCAGGCTAATTAATCATTATATAGAGGCAGAGATTGAAACGGGTATCAGCACCAATAAAATAATACTTGCCGGATTCTCACAAGGCGGCGCAATTACATTACATGCCGGTTTACGATATCCAGCACCTTTAGCAGGCTTATTGGCATTATCCACTTATTTACCTGTACCTGATCAACTAGAAAATGAAGCCTCGGAAAATAAAACGATACCCATCATGATGGCACATGGTGTTTCCGATCCGGTTATTCCAGTAGACCAGGGCCGAATTTCATCGCAGATGTTGAAAGAGCACGGCTATGATGTTGAGTGGCATGAATACATGATGCAGCATGCTGTCTGTCTGCAAGAAATCAGCGCAATAAGTAGCTGGATAGCAAAACTGTTAGCTTAAGCTCTTCGTCCGCCTGGTTTACCTGAACGATGCGGTCTTCTGCTACTCTTTTTCTTGTGTGAATGCTGCCGCTGTTCGTGATGTTTTCTTTTTACCGGTGGCTCGGGCTTTGCTAATAAATCATCCGTTATTTGAGCGGTCGGAATTGAATAACCGATGTACGCTTCGATATCCATTAAAGAATAAATATAATCCTCGCAACCAAAACTAACCGCATCCCCACTGGCACCGGCACGCGCGGTTCGACCAATACGGTGCACATAGTCTTCACAATTTTGCGGCAGATCATAATTAAACACATGACTCACATCCGGAATATGCAAACCACGCGCGGCAAGATCAGTTGCAACTAACGCTGCCAATTCACCTTTTGAAAATTCATTGAATAATCGTGTCCGTTTCTTTTGCGGGACATCACCAGATAGAATTGCAGAATGAATTCCATTGCCTTCAAGGAAAGACCATACTTTTTCGGCCACGCGTTTGGTATTGACGAAGACAATCGTGCGATGCGGATCCATATGTTTAAGAAGACCAATCAATAACGGAATCTTTTCATCATTAGCAACATGGTAAAGTAGCTGCGTCACCTTATCCGCAGTAACTTGTTCCGGGTTAATTTTTACCTGTGTTGGGCTATTCATATGTTCATAAGCTAATTCCATCACCCGGTGCGATAAAGTCGCTGAAAACAGCATATTTAAACGTTTATCCGGCTTCGGCATACGTCGGAGCATATAACGGATATCACTAATAAAACCAAGATCAAACATACGATCAGCTTCATCGAGGACAACAATCTCGACGTTTTTAAAACTAAACACTTTCTGTTTTGAATAATCGATCAAACGACCCGGGGTACCAATTAAAATATCAACGCCGTCTGCTAATGACGCACGCTGTTTCTCATAATCAACACCACCATAGACGAGTGCTAATTTTAGTCCGCAATGTTTATTAAACATTTCGGCATCTTTATGAATCTGGATAGCAAGTTCGCGCGTCGGCGCAATGATTAATGCACGCAAATTACTTTTATTTTTTGCCGGACTGGAAAGTAAAAAATGAAATGTTGAAAGTAAAAATGCGGCTGTTTTGCCCGTGCCTGTTTGCGCCTGACCCGCAATATCATGACCGTCGAGGATTAAAGGCAAACACTCTGCCTGAATCGGCGTGCAATTTTTAAAACCTATTTCATCAAGGGCAGTAAGTAAGCGCTCATCCAGAGCAAATTGCTTGAATTCAGGCGTGTTTGTAGTTTTTGATGCCATTTATTAGCCTTATTATTAGCCTGAAAATTTATAGTGTATAAATTCAAGCTTGCAATTGATCTTTAATTTCGTTGAAATTGCATCCTCACACACTAATAAGGACTACGAAATAAATGAGCGACAGTATATTACATGTTACAGATTCGAGCTTTGAAGATGAAGTTTTAAAATCAGATCAGGCTGTGATTCTGGATTTTTGGGCTGAATGGTGTGGACCCTGTAAAATGATTGCGCCTATTCTTGATGAGCTGGCAGATCAATATAAAGATAAATTGACGGTTGCTAAAATTAATATCGATGATAATCAAAATACGCCGCAGACATATGGTGTCAGAGGCATACCAACACTTATCTTGTTTAAAGATGGTGACGTTGTTGCTACAAAAGTGGGCGCTGCTTCCAAATCTCAGTTAGAAGCCTTTATCGATACCAATATCTAATAAACGATTAATAAATAAAGCTGGACGTATGCCTAAACGCATGCTACTTTTATTAGGAAATCAAGTAATTTGTTTCAACCCAAAACCCAATCCCTTTAAAACAAAAAACTAAAAATCCGTTTTAATTTTGCAAACGATTCCGTTTGCCGACTAAAAATCCATTCTCACTTAACTTTCTAAGCCTATGAACCTGACAGAACTCAAACAAAAACCAGCCACAGAACTCGTTACCATCTCAACCGAACTCGGCCTTAACAATCTGGCCCGCTCTCGAAAACAAGACGTCATATTTGAAATATTAAAAGCCCAGGCCAAGAAAGGGGTCGATATTCATGGCGATGGGGTACTGGAAATTCTTCAAGATGGCTTTGGTTTCTTACGTTCTGCAGGCAGCTCTTATCTTGCTGGCCCCGATGATATTTATGTTTCACCCAGTCAGATAAGACGATTTAACCTGAGAACAGGCGATAATATCTCCGGCAAAATCAGGCCACCAAAAGATGGCGAACGCTACTTTGCTCTACTCAAAATTAATGAAATAAACTTCGAACCACTAGAAAAAGCCAAGGGCAAAATATTATTTGAGAATCTGACACCATTATTTGCCAATGAACGTCTAACTCTTGAATTGGGAAATGGCAGCACTGAAGATTTGACTCCAAGAGTAATTGATCTTGCTTCACCCATTGGTAAAGGCCAACGTGGTTTGATTGTATCGCCACCAAAAGCAGGCAAAACTATGATCCTGCAAGGTATTGCGCAGTCTATTGCACACAATCATCCAGAAGTTCACCTTATTGTATTACTAATTGATGAACGTCCTGAAGAAGTAACTGAAATGGAACGCTCAGTACGCGGTGAAGTTATATCCAGTACTTTTGATGAGCCTGCCAGTCGACACGTACAAGTGGCAGAAATGGTAATTGAACGTGCCAAACGATTAACCGAACATAAAAAAGACGTGGTTATTCTACTCGACTCAATTACACGTCTGGCACGTGCTTATAACACGGTAATCCCCTCTTCTGGCAAGGTACTTACTGGTGGCGTTGATGCCAATGCCTTACAAAGACCAAAACGTTTCTTTGGTGCCGCTCGAAATATTGAAGAAGGTGGTAGCTTGACCATTATCGCAACTGCTCTGGTCGAAACCGGTTCAAGAATGGATGATGTCATCTACGAAGAATTTAAAGGTACGGGTAACATGGAATTACATCTGGATCGTAATATTGCAGAGAAACGTATTTATCCTGCTATTAATATCAATCGATCCGGTACGCGCAGGGAAGAATTGCTCACTAGCGAAGCCGACCTACAAAAGATCTGGATACTACGCAAAATATTACATCCCATGGAAGAACTTGCCGGCATGGAATTCCTGCTTGAGCGTTTAAAAGCAACTAAGAATAACAATGATTTCTTCGATGCAATGAAAAGATAATTCTTAGTGTAATCGTCGATTTATATATCTAATTTTGTCTTCCTGTACTAAACGATAAAAACGCCGTAACTCTTTCAGTAAATCATTATTTAAGTCACGTGGCTTGTACTGCTGTTGCAGACTCATGCAGTATTTAGCTGCATAATAGTTAGCTTGTTTATAACGTTCCAATTCATTCTCAGTTAACATTTCATCAAATCCATTTTTTTCAAATAACCAATTTTGTAAATTACTATCACTGTCAGCTAAGGCCTGAAGCAGTATAAATTTATCTATCTCGGCTTGTAACTCCATTTCAAGTAAAGTGACTTTCTTCTGGTGCTGTGCATTCCAGACGATATAAAGAAAATGGCTAACACCCTCCAACATTAAACAGAATTCTGAATATTTTCCCTGTTCTAATAAATCTATTGGGTGTGCATTTTCAAGGTGCTTCATCACATCGGCAGCAATATACAGCGACAGATCAAGCCCATCTTCATATTCAGCTATTAATAATCTTTCATCATTGTCACGTGAACTAGTCTGACAAGATAAAATATCAGCCAGCCGCTTATCCGTGATTAAAAAATCATGCACAGAATGAACTGTATCGATCTCATAGATAGTCTGAAGTTGCTCCTGAAAGTAGTTAAGTGAAATCGAAATACTCCTGTTCAATGCTTCTTCTGGTTAGAAGGAAAAGTCAGTACGCCATTTTCCTGCAGCCGGCTGCGTGCATATTCACTTCCCGTCTTTAACCAGGATTCATACAGACACAAAACATCTCGATTATCATTCAGATCATTACTTTCACTGACTTCCGTTAAGACATCGACATAACTCATGAAATGATCAGCGAGATCAGTAAATACACCACATAGTCCTTTATCAGGGATAGTATGTGGATGATTATCTGCTAAGGAACTATAAGCATTACCACCCATAGAAATAAAATAATCAATACCAACTGCGCTTCGCTCAAAACTCGCAGCAAAGAACCCTGAGGTAAAAAGAGCAACATCACCAAGTTTTCTCAAATGCGAATTTCGTTCTTCACCAGAGCCTGCTTCTATTGCATCTTTGTAGATTAACGCAAGTGGCTTTGCTGAAATTCCGTCTGAATCTACTTCATAAATATTTTCGGAAAGCGTGTAATAAGTTAGCAAATTTACAATATAGACAACCGTCTCATCATTTAACCCAATACGCTGGTGGGATATAGCATCATGAATAGCATCATTAAAGTATTCATTGATATTTAGACTGGTAATTATATCCATGATACTTGGAAATACGTATTCAGAGTGCGTTCGTTTTTATTCAGGGCAAGGCGCGACGATGATGCATGGTAATTCCCTGAGAAGAGGAGCAACGCCGCCATGGATGAAAACGAACGTGCTATGGGTATGCTATTTCCGAGTATCATGGATATGATCCAACATCATTAACTGAATGCGACATAACAACCTCCTGCCATTACAATTAATCTTTAATTGACTACTTACATCTTATATCGGTCATAAATCCTATCTGCTTTAGAACATATCAGATTTTTTCGTACAAATGGAAGCTAGCACTCTCAATAAGGTGCTGATAATTAATAGGAGAAAGTGCTTTGAGCACTCACTGTTAACCATTATCGATGGCCTATCAAATACTTTTAACTACCGCTTAATACAAAAAGCAGCCATTTGTCTTTGTAATAATGATAGGCTGGAGCAGACATTTTGTTAGATATTGAAAACAGCAAAGTGGACACTGTGAATATATCGTCATTAATAATGAAATCATCACTTATTTTATTGAAACACGGAGAATTTCACCGATGTTACCTTTCAGAATATATAATACATTATTGGACAAAGTGTCCGATAACACCTAGTTATGTGTCATATGGAATAAGGAAATGCTAAACAAAGAGGAAATTATAAAAAAGCTAGAAGAAGATGGTCTGGAAGCAGTTGAAAAAAAGCTTTCTGAGGGAGCTTATGCTCCTGAAAAGAAAATCGATTTAGTAACTAATTGGGTCAACGACCAAAAGAAAGCTGCGATAAAAAAAGAAAATGCACCAACATATATGTATCACCCAATCAATGCCCCTGAAGGTCAAATATTTAAAGCAAACGAAGTACAAGAATTAGAAAGAAATGGCTGGTTTGATTCACCATCAAAATTTCCGGAAAAAAATGAGACTTTAACATTATTAAAAGCCTTTTGGCTTAAGCACTGGAAATTCTTAGTTTCTACATTAATTGCAATAGTGGCTATTTATTTTGGTTATGTTAAATAATATAGAAACACATAACAAACGGCTCAACATCGACTGATCTTACCCCGATCTAGTTGACACCTCCTTCAACCGAGTTAGAAGAGGTGTCCAATGAAAAAGAAAGAAGAACATACATATTATAATTATGAATTTAAACATACCGCTGTCACAGTA
>Ga0114933_10000171_pt1 | contig 78100 bp, 133 predicted proteins | sample 4SBtaG_FD_89691 | JGI IMG/M metagenome (GOLD analysis project Ga0114933, IMG submission 89691) | Deep subsurface microbial communities from Kolumbo volcano to uncover new lineages of life (NeLLi) - 4SBTROV12_W25 metaG | ecosystem: Environmental > Aquatic > Marine > Volcanic | place: Kolumbo...
GCTGATTCCAGCCTGATTCCAGGTTGTTGTATGATATCTTCACTGTTTAGCTTGTTATCTCCCCCTCTCTCCTTCTCTCTCTTGTTTATAACCTCCTTCCTGTGTCTTCTCCTCTCTGTATATGCTATAAACTTTTTATTTGTTTATATGTATATGTAGTGTTTTACTTCTTTAGTTTATTCCGAAAGGGAAAGAAATGTTTAAGAAAGTTACGGGCCTTTTTGTGCCTACTGATGGTGTCTTCTTGCTTAGGTATAGTGATAATGTACTCCTTGATGAAGACTATTCAGTGTTTAAAATAACCACTGTTTGTGGCTTTGTTGTTGAAGCTACTACTGTATATCAAGGTGTATATAGCCTGTGTGGTTTCTCTACTTCAGAGCAGATTCAGAGGTCTATTGACCTTGATCCTACTGGGCAATACCCTGAAACTTATAGGGAAATTGTTCAATTCAGTGATATGAAAGAAAGGTACTATCCTAATGATATTGGGCATGTGTTAAAGCCTATTCCTGAAAAAGAATATCCGCCTGTTATGCCTTGTGACTGTGGTGGTGTTTGTGTTTATTGTGATCCCGATCCAATTCAGGATGGCTCTATGGATCTTCCATTCTAAAAAAAACAATCTAGAAAATGTGAGGTTTGATATGAGTAAATATACTGAAATTGAGTGTAGATTACATGTTCAAGAATTTACAGCTGATGCTGAAACTTGGGCTGTTAATGCTCTCAATTCTCTTCGAAAAGGGCACTCTAGAGATGCTGAAATCTTCTTCAAATATGCTGATTCAGCAGTTGAAAATCTTCGATTGTGGGAGAAAAGACTCCAAAAAGTAGAAAAATAGGGTCTCACAGGATGCCTTTAAACAGTGCTTTAGAGGCATCTTGTACCACCGTATCGAGTCCTAGTCTAACTAACCTATAAGCCCCTATAAAAGGGTGCGAGAAAAGAGAAAAAAGATGAGTATGTCTAAAAGAGAAGAAAAAGAACCTGTTGTTGAGTATCAGAAGTATCCACTTCCAGAAGGATATCAGGGGCCGCGTTGTGGCTGTTGTGATTCAACTAATGTGAAGTATGAGCATGCTGATGATTCTGATGAGATTAGATATACATGCTTTAAGTGTGGATATTTAACAACTAAATAGTTAGCCGAAATACTCCTCACATGTAATGTGTGGGGAGTATAGTGTTGGTATTGTCTATCCAGCACCTGATGAGGCAGGACCTCGTAACATGGTAATAAACAAAGGAAAACTACCATGACTGTACAGATGAACAATAAACTTGAAGTAAATGCTACTGAAATCTTGAAGAAAGATGGATTTGAGGGCTTGCTCTTTGAGCCTGATCCCATTGTTATTGAGTATGACAATGAGGATTGGGAACTTGATGAAAATGACTATGTTCGTCGTATTGATGAAATGGAGCAGCTTGAAGCACGTAGTGGTGATGAGCTGTGGGAATTGGAGAGAGAAAGAGATAAGGGCCTTCAAAGGACTGCTTGGTCAATAGCATCACGTGAGAATGATCGTATCTATAAAATGGTAGTGCGTGATCTTCAACTGGATGACACAGAGTGTGTTGATCAACATGCTTTTAAGCTAGCATTCCGAAGAAGAATGGCTATTGATACTCGTACCTACTTCAAGAAGGTTCGTGAGCTTGTGTTCATGAAGCTTTATGCACTGGTCACTGGTGTTGAAGAAGGGCTTGTTACTAAGAAGTACCTCAAGATGTATGCAATGGCTGTATATGCTAAGTCAGACAGAATGTTGAAGTCTAAGAACTTTGGTGGTCATAGCTGGAGTGGTCTGCAAGTGCTGAAGAATGAGGCAGTGTGGGCTATGGAGGCTGTTGGTATTAAACCCAATGCCTTTGGCATCTTAGGTACACAAGTATGGAATGTGAAAACAGAACACTCTGTGATTGCTGATTACTATAAACGTGCAGGCTTTAGTCTCGTGAAGAATGATGGAAAGACTTTCTATCTCTCTCGGACCTTCTATAGGCTTGCCCATCAATTGAGTGGTAAACAGATGCCTCTCATCTGTGATCTTAAGAAGGCACATCTTAAGAATGCTCTTGTGTTTACTCAGGAGCTTTTTGAGCCCATTCAGCATGAGTGGAACAAAGTAGCTAACCCTGATAAGGATTGGCGTACAGACGTGTATAACGCTGTGTATGGTGGACGTGAGGATAGTAAGCCAGCTAAGGCTACCAATCCTCCTGTGTATAACTGAGTAGAATATGACCTGGGTATTGTCATTAAAGTGCCTACTTCTAACAACAGATAAAACTAGAAAAGAGCGAAGTGATGTCTACTTTCCAAAAGAAACTGTTTGATATGGCTGGTCGTGGTGAGGCTTATGTATTTAGAAGCCATGATCGTAATATCAGTATTGTGCCTACTGGTAAATATGCTGGTACATGGACTTATAATAAGATTAACAAGAGGTTGTCTTATCAATCCTGTTTAGTACCTAAGCCTAATGTTGTTCAGGTTGTTGACAAGTCTAAGCCTGAATATTTTGGTTTTGGACCTAATAAAACTACAGTTTACTATCTTAAGAAGAAGGCTGTGGCCATGCCCCTTCCTCAGTTTGTATATGAAAATGCTAATAAAGACTATAATTTTACTAATAATAAGTCTTGGATGTTTCATGCTAAGGAGAAGAAGCGTTCGTCTGGTGAGGTGTACAGGTGGAAGGTTTTCCAATCTCGATATCTTAACCCCTTTCAGGCTATTGCTGACACGATTGCTGAGAAGATGTTTGAATATGAACTTCTTCCTTCTTCTGAAGTTGTTGTATATATCTTGGGCCTGGCTTGTCCTCAGGTACTGAAGGCATTTAGTGAGAATTCTAAGTCTGCATCACATGCCATGGAGTGGCTTGTGAATCCTAATTCGGTTAAGTTTTTGCAGGGTATGGGCTCTCGTAAGAGGCAGAGATTTGTATGCAGGGTGTTTGATATGGGTATCAAGAAGGCTATGAAGAAAAGCTTTCCTCGTGCTCATCCTGCTACTCGCAATGTTATTATTAACTCGCGAATTCTCACTTTTAAAACAGCTAAGTTGTTGTCCTGGACCAGGAAACCTCTTTGCGCGACTGTGTTTGGTTTTATTGAGATGACTGGTGTTCAATCAACAAGTGATAAGCGTAGAATGGAATCTATTGGTTCTAAATATGGCTCTACGGGTCTTTCTTCGTTTGTTAATTTTAGGGCAGAGCTTCTTCGTGCTCGAAGAATGAATCTTGATATGGCTAAGTATAATCTAGAATTAAATGTGTCACCTAAGTTGTATGCAAAGTGGCATAATGAAATTGCTACAATCATTCGTGAGCACTTGGATAAGGCTGATGTTGAAAAGAATACCTTAGCTGAGCTTGCTCATGAGTATAATTGGGATGAATTGTATACTCCTTCTGAGATTACTCCTCTTATTACAAAAGAGGATTTCCATAAAGAACACAAGATTATGAACCATTGTATTGATGGTTATTTTCGTGACACAGATTGCCTGTTTGGTCATGTAGAGATGACTGCTGAGTCTGCAACTTTTATGATTAATAAGTCTGATGGCAGGATTGTTCAACTATATGGGCCTCGTAATCAACCTGTCAGTGCTACTATGCACAATTTTGTGAATATGTGGTCACTTAATAGTGTTGTTCAAATTGACCATCTAACTAACCTTGGACTGAGCTAGGCTACGCTCCGCTCCCCTCCCTTCGGGAGGGATTGCTACGCATCTATAAACCAGTTATTAGGGACTGTATATCCCTATGGTTTTGTGTGTTTAAATTAGTCTTTTCTATAATAATTAAGAGGTGTGTTATGACATCACATGATACAGAAAAGTGGAAAGCTCAGTTTTATTCTAAAGTGAGTGTTGTTGATTTTTATGAGACTGTGATCTCTCACTGTGTTCACGAGGCTAAACAAATGTGGCCTTTACGTGTTCCCCCTAAGTCGTCTGATACCAGAAGGGCGTTGTGGGAGTATGCTTGGGATCACTGTTCTCCTGTTGCTTATATCTTGTACTATTCTCTTGAAAAAGATCGTGGGTATGCTACTAAGCGCTGTCTTCAAGAGCTTCACGATAGTGGTTATAGTTCTTATAAATTAGGGATGTGGATTGCTTTTCAGATTGAAAAGCTTAATTAGTTTTTTCTATTTAACCAAGAGGTGTGTTGTGACTTTTGATGAGCATGCTAAGAAGATTATGGATGAATTGCATACGCTTAATGCACGACCTGATAGTGTGTCATTTAGTTATTGGAATTCTGAGTGTTCTCGTGCAGGAGGTTTTAAACGCGACGGAAATGCAGATGAAAAGACCAGTAGTTCGTTATGATGTAGAGATTAACCTTCTAAATCCCCAAAAGTGGAGGGATTAACTATATACCTAGAAGAGTTTGTGAAAAAACTTGTAGAGGAGAATTTATGATTACATCGTTTCGTGGAGAGTATCGTTTTCTTTCTAACTTTTACCCTGTTGATATTAGAATGCGTGGTGTTGTATATCCTTCTATTGAGCATACCTATCAGGCTGCTAAGACTGTCTTCCCGCATGAACGTGAAAAGTTTCGCACTTGTTCACCTGGCCAGGCTAAGCGTATGGGTCGTAGTATTACGCTACGCCATGATTGGCATAACATGAAGCTGGATGTAATGGAGGGCTGTCTTAGACAGAAGTTCAAACGTCCTGATCTTAAACAACTTCTCATCGCTACTGGAACTAAAGAACTAGTAGAAGGAAATAACTGGGGTGATACATATTGGGGCTGCTGCGCAGGCAAAGGCCACAATCATCTTGGTAAACTACTGATGAAAATCAGAAAGGAATTATAATGAAGTTTGTTGGAATTTTTATTAGCGTCGTTGCTATCTATCTAATCTTCTATGGATCTGTATGGATACTTGGTGGTCTAGGCAAATCAAGCTGGTCTATTAATACAGTGAATATCACATCCTGCACTGATGAGAGTAGAGCTTCTCGTGGTCAATTCATTCTTGATTGTATCAGGAATGGTAATCCAAAAAGTGATGAGGAACCTGAAGGGTGGATTAATATTTGTAAATCTCTAGCAGAAAGTACGCTTTGTGATACTGAGAGTGGATTCTACTACTTCGCTGGTTTTAAAAGGACTAAGTATATTCCCTGTAGTCAAGCTAAAGAACCTCGTGAACTATTAGTGTGTGGAAAATAATGCTTACATTTTTTCTAATAACGTTCTCTATCGTTATATATGTAACAATAGGAAGTTTTTTAGCTGCAGTTCTGGGAGCATACGAGTACTCCGATAAAGTTGATGATGATCTTATCCCATTCTTATGCATATTTTTTTGGCCTTTAGTTATATTTATCTATGCTCTATATTTTACCTTAAAGTCCCCTATTTATTTTGGTAAATATCTTGCTGATAAAATAAAAAATCTTATTCTTTCTAAGATTGATTCAAATAAAACAAAAAAAATGAACATGCTCAGCTCCCCGATTGATCAAATCAGTCTTATGTACATGTACTAGAAAGAGAAAAAGAAAGAGAGTGTGCGTGATGGAAATTCTAGCTATTTGCATGATTACAGTTGTGTGCTCAGGCCTTCTACTGGGGCTTGGAGCCGAGATCCTCACAGACTATGTACTCGTAGAGTATGTTAATAACCATGTTTACGGAATGAGTGCTACGCAAGAACGTGAATGTTATATTCCTCTAAAACTTGCTGATGAAGGAAGCATGACCGCCAGTGGTATTATCCTACTGAATCCACTCCTAGAAGATATTGAAGCATGTACACTTGCTAGTCTAACAGCACTAAATGTTCAGCAACCCCAACAAGACTCACCATTCTATGACTGGATTAACAATCCCAGTAAACCAACCAACGTTGTGACTCCTGATGAGATTCTTGAACTACCAAAAGATATGACACTAAAAGATATCTTTGGTTATGAACAAGAGGAGGAGCTTGACTTCGAAATCATTGTTCAGCATAGCTGAGATAGCAAAAGAAAGAGAACAGGTAATGAAATTACAGATGTTTGTCCCTCGAATCTCTAATACTAAAGAGCTAACTCTCCAAGACATGGACTTGGTCAACCCAACCTTTCTCATCCCTACTGGAATCTCTAAAACAGAATTCAAAAGAGCAATTACTGCTTCAGCAAAAGAACAAGGCTGTATTGTAGAAGGTACTCCTGAATTTGAAGAACTAGTTGTAAAACTTTCAAAAGCAATCGCTGGATACTAAAAATGACTACTAGACAATACGCTATGACTAATGGCTATAAAGTTGGTGCAAAGCTAAGATTAGAGGTTCATCAAAGTTATACTCATGGTCCTTGGGTACCTAGACTAACAAATACAGGTACAGATCTTGGTCCTACAGGTGTATTTGCTCCTGGTACTGTAACCCATATGGATACAAAGTATCTTGTCTTTAAATATACAATTGCCCGGCAGCCCATTTTTTATTCCATACCTTATGTCTATATCCATTCAAAGCATTTCCCCCAATTAGTAGTAGATAACAAGATTGTTCCAGCTGAAAAATGGGTATTAGGTACAAAAGAAGACTATAAAGTTGGCACTAAAGTAAAGTATGAACTAGGTGTCGATGGATATCCCTTGCTTAATGCAAGAGAAGTTGGCACCCCCTGCACACCTGTAAAGTCTCACATAACTACTATCGTTAAACTAGAAAATGACAGGTTCTCGATTAAACATTCTGGTATTCCACGGAGTACTAGAGAAGTTCCATGGATCTTTTGGTTTCGTAACAGTCTTGAACAAGGGTTCCCTCACATACTGCAGTCTCCTGAACAAGCAGTTATTCCAAAAAGAAAAGAACAACCTCTTCCTCGTGTTGAAATAGCCTCAGAGCTTATTAGCTTTGCAAATATTCCCCTACCTGTGTATAACGATGCAAAGGAAAAGATTGAAGCAAAGATTAGAAGAACTCTTCAAGAGTGGCCATGGAATAAAAACCTGTCTTGTAGACTTGAGCATATTGACAATAAAACATTTATGACTGCTAAGTGGATAGACAAGACTTGGTAGTGAAGTCTATTGAGAGAGAAACATTCACCTGGATTGTACTACCTACGATCATTGCAGTAATCATAATTACAATTGCTTACCACTTTAGTGGTTCCTAATACGGATAGTACAAGTCCCAAATAATAGACACGGACCTTAAGCTTAGCGGTTAAGCAACTCCCTCATAAGGAGCCGATAGCCAGGGTTCGAATCCCTGAGGGTCCACCACCTACTAGTGGGATTAATACACTAGCCGATGAGAGAAGATAGAGTACTCCTGTGTTCCTAGGACGACTAGGCGTGATGATGGTAGCGTCTCTATCCCATCAACTAATTCAGAAAGAAAAAGAAATGATTTTACTTAAAGAATGGGTCATGAGACCAAATTGTTTCATGGGTCTTGTTTACAATCATAAACACTTACCTGATGGTGAATTTATTCAAACCAGTAAGCCAGTACGTGTAACAGTTCAAACTGGAGTTAAGGGTGCGAATAAGATTGTAGTATTAGAAACTCTCAATACTGTGTACAGGCTAGGACTAGCTTATCCCTTCTACAGAGATAATACCTCTGATGAAAACATTAATAGTGTCTTAAAAAAGATGAACGTTCAAGTTGTTCAAGAAGAAATAACTCTTAGCCAGTAAAGGATTACAATCATGACAGTCAATAAAGATAATCGCCGCCGCGCTGCTGAAGAACGTAAAGAGATTTCAGATAAGCGTACTCCTCAAGAACGTGTAGCTCTCCTTGACAGTCTCTTCGGAGAGGGAAAGGGTGCTAGTAAAGAACGATCTAAACTTGCTAAATTGATGCAAGATGACGTTTGATAAAGAGTGGTATATCTTCAGTCTGATCAGACAGAGAGATAAAGTAAGGCGTAAGCTAAATAAAAACAAAGATGATTACTTGGTCATTAGTGATCTTCAATATGTTCTTGAAACAATGGCAAGTAAAACTCAATATGCTCATCTTAAAGAGCGTATCAATGAGTTTAAAGGATATGAAAGTGGTACCAACGATCCCAACTCAACAACTTAAACTAATGCCAACACATCGTGTTCTTTATCACTTTGATAAGCATCGCAACAAGACTCGCTCTGATTCTTCTATGGAAGATCAGGTTAATCTATGTTGGCTTCAAAAAGTTCTACAGGATAAAGTAACTAAGAATGTTGCTGCTCATGTAGTACAGGAGAAGAAAGATGGAACATCAAAAACAAAAGATTCTATGCAGGTGTGAATCCTGCGAAGCAATAAATCAGTTATCACGCACATTCTTAGTTAAAACTGCAGGTGACCTACTAGAAGCTAACGTGCCAGCTGCCAACATCTTCTACACTCTTGGAACCGTAACAGAGTGGATGAAAGATGAACTAATAAAAGAAGGTTACCTAAAAGAAGATCTAGAAGATCTCATGGTATTGGCAAAACAAAATAAAGAAAAGGAAGCTGATGAAAAATCATAAAACAAATAAACCACGAGGTAGATACCGTGCCCTTAACATGGGAACAAAAGTCTCACATATCTATGACAATAGTGCTCGTGGCGTTGTAAGTGGATATGACCAAGAAAGTAATGTTGTATTCGTTGATTTTGAGGATGGTAAGAATCAAGTTTGTCTTCCAGAAGAGCTAAGGGACATGACCCCTCCCCCTCCTAAGAGAGTCTGGAAAAGAGGAGGAGGCAGGTAGTGTTAGCAATCACAGGTGTAGCATTTGTTGTTACCTTGTGGGCAAAGAATAAAACCAAAGATTCTATTTAAAATCAAAAGTACATGAGTCTCATAAGGTTGATTAGAGTAAGATTTGCTTATTCTATTTAAAAAAACAATATACAATTTTACCTATCAAGTTGTTTGTTGTTAACTGGTTAGTGATAGGATATCTAAGAAAAAAAAGGAAAAACAAATGTCCCAAGATACTAAAAGCACCGAAAACGCAACTGAGATGGATCAAATTATGGCATTGTCAGATTTGAACATCGAACAACTCCAAATCAAGGCGAAAGACCTGGGGGTGGAGGTTCAAGACAGCGCAGTTGAAAATGACTATGTTGAAGCAATTGTTGAGGCAATGGCAGAACGTAGCGACGAAGTTCAGACTGAAGTTAAACATGGAAATCTGATCTCTCTTCGCAGTCGCGACCAAGATGGTAATCCTATCGAGGGTGCATCTGACTTGCTGAAGGCAGCACGAAATAAGATTCTTGCAAACAAGGAGGCTGGAGTTCAGTTTGATCTCTTTCTCCAAGATCGCGCAGGAGATAGTTACAACCGACGGGCACCAGGTGTTCGTTGTACTAACAAAAATATGCATCGTATTGAGGAGCTTACCTCTCTTCTTCCTGACGGAAGTCAAGATGCTGTTTGGGAACAGTTCAAAGCTAACCCTGAACAGTTTGAGGCACCTGTCCTTGCTCATATCAACCGAAGAACCAGCAATGGTAACAACCGAAGTTTTGTCATGCTCTATCTCCGGGAAAAACAAGAGAACCTTGTAGAAGTTAACTTCTAAGAGCTGCTTGGATTCAGAGAACGATGTGCCATGCCAATTGTTTTCCAGATCCCTCGCTAGCATACCGAGTAGAGTATGCTATTTATGGATTAAATACTGGTGGTATACAAAACTCTCATGTTCAACAAGCATTAGATCTATTATAGAATAAGGATTAAACGATGAGTACTTTTATCTATAGCTCTGCTGGAACAGCAGGATATGTTAAGTCACCCAAGGTCAAGGCCGACGTACTTGATTCGATTGAGGCTTATCAAAAAGATAAGGGTAAACCACCAGAGCGTGTATCATTCATAGCCTGGACACCTATCAATACAATTTTTCTTACTAATCTTCAAACTTCTATGTTAGAAGAGTTACAGTATGTCAAAACTGGTAATCTATATGTACATGAGCTAATTGACACTGTGTTTGGTGTACAAGTAGAGTTAAGTACAGGCCCAGTAGGGGAGAAGAAGTGAGTCATATTGATGATCTTGTTGCTCGTAATAATGAGCTAGAGAAACAATTACTAGAAGAACGCGCACGCTTGGAAACGATGGTGGAGGCTGCTGAGTTAGATCGAGAAAGAACGAAGGCTCTCGATGCTATCGACCTTGCCAATGAACTAAACGATGCTCTAATTCTTCGTGCTAAAAATCAATGTGAAACTCTAACTAACCAGGTAGGCAGAGCAAGAAATTATGCAAAACATCTAATAGATTATATTGCAGCTGAACACGGAGATACTACTTTTAAGGAATATCCAGCCTTATCTGGGGTTGCTAAATTAATTCTCGAAACACTTCAACCTAACCTTCCTCAAGGATCATCATCAACCACGGATGATTATATGGACTTGTCTACTCCTGAGAAGTGTTTACAAGCTTGGTTTGATATTGTTGATACCATGCCTGGTCATGACCATGACACACGAGGGGCAGCACTAGCCCTGCTTGCTAACATACGTGCAGCAGCAAAGCGTGAGGTCGATACTACTCTTGAAGAACAAAAACAAGAGTATGAGACCAAGCTAGCTGTTCTCTATACCGAAATTGAGGATTCGAAAAAAGAATATAGTAAACTTCTAATTTCAGACATTAACGAACGTAGAGTATTAAACGAACGAATTGATAATCTTATAAATGGTAGAAGGCAACATGTAACTGAAGCCAAAGCAGATCGTGCCGAGGTCGAGCAACTGAAGGTGGATCTAGCCGCTCTCGACACTATCCCCACCGAGGAGGAGATATGAACCGCTGGAGAGTTTTTGGAGCGTTCATGGCGGGCATGGTTGCGGCCATTAATCTCAGCTGCCTGGTTGATACCAACCCCGACTACGACGCCCAATGGTGGAAGGTCGCACTGGCGACATCATTCGGCATTTGCTGTTTTTTAACCACCAATACTGAGGAAGAGTAATGAGTAAATGGAGTGATTTTAGTCGTGGAGCTGGAGAAGGCCTTGCTCATATTGGCTATAGTATCGGTATCTTTATCGTTCTTATGACACTAGGTATCTGTGCTAACTGCGTAGGTGTAATTCACGTAATAGATAAGGTATTTAGTTAGTTGAATCTATTAGTACTACTTCTTTTTATATATCATCCCTCTGATCCAGATATTAAAATGGCTCAGGGGAAAGTATATGGAGAAGTACAAGACTTTGAAGTACAACGAACCCCCTTTGTAGATCAAGATGGCAACAGTATGTGGTTGCACCCCAAGGTTATCCATCCTCTTTTGGACCTAGTTGAACAAGCTAATAAAGATGGACACTTCATTAAATTAAATTCAGCACACAGAAGTCACAAACACCAGAGAAGGCTCTGGTTGAGGATGCCTGATGTGGCTGGTCATCCTGATAAACAGGGACCCTATAGTCACCAAACTGGCTATTCTATAGATATAGCTGGTACATTGAAGAAATTTTCCCACAAACAAAAAAGAAGGTGGGAAAGAAGAAATAAAAGAAAAATGAGGGTCTCTCATTGTGACAAGAGAAACTGGGGGTACATATGCCCTACTATTTTGTATTGGTGGTTAAAAAGAAACGCCCCATTATATGGTTTTATTAATGATGTCAGAGGGGAACGCTGGCACTGGACATACAGAAAAAAGGAGGATTAAAAAATGAAATTATTGTTTTATCTATTGATTGCAAAGCCAATTATCTGGTTACTCAGAAGTATAGTATTGGTACACTTGTGGGCCTGGTTCGTTGTAGGAACATTTAATATTGATCCTATTTCTGGACCCCAGGCTATTGGCTTATCCATATTAGTGAGTCTTGTTACTTTCCAAATCCCCTCAATGAAAGTGGTTAATGAGGATAATAGGTTACTTTATACCTTTATGACTACTAATATTATGAGCCTTGGTGCTTGGGTTAGTGGTTATATTATTAGCCTGTTTTTATGAAAAGAGAGTTTTATGTACTATGCTGGCATTGGTGCTAGAAAAACGCCTCCCTATCTTCTTAAATACTTCACCTCAGTCGCAGAAGGCTTAGGAGTTCAAGGATGGATCTTAAATTCTGGTGGTGCTGATGGAGCTGATACTGCATTCGAAAATGGTGCACGCTCTATTTGTGCAAAGAGGAATATCTTCCTACCCTGGAAGGGCTTCAATAAAAATAATTCATCACTTTACCTAGAAAACATGTCTAGAGATTTAGTAAATTCTGCAAGAAAAATTGCTGAAGATTTTCACCCACAGGGTAATCGTATGAACCCTACTGTTTCTCAGTTCATGACTAGGAATACCTTTCAAGTACTAGGGGTGAATCTTAAAACCCCCGTATCCTTTGTACTATGTTGTAGTCCAGGAGGGTATAAAACAGGTGGTACATCACAAGCCATGAGAGTGGCACGTGGTTATAATATTCCTGTTATTAATACATCTAATGCAGGCTTTAGGGATAAGTTAAAAGCTATAACAGAAAAGGTACGATTTTAAATTTACGTGATATCATAGGTGAATGTCTGAAGAAGAGAATGATCTTGAGAGATTTATTAGATTTAGCAGAGCAATAGCTAAGAACATACCCACCGAAGATGGTGAGGAGCTTGGCGACCTACTACACACTAAACATCAAGATGATCTAACAGGTTTAATGATAGACCTGGCCAAGTGGCTATTAAATACTGGTTTTGATGAGGATGACACCGTTAGTCTTTTAAAAGCAGCAATGACATATTCTGCCTATATCGCCTTTAATACAGAGGCAACAGAAAGAGAGTTAAAAGCATGAATCGAAATTATACAGGATGGAAGCCCGGTACCAATTCACGTGGACTTCCCAGTCGAGATGTTGAGCAGCCTAAAAACTATGCAAATTCAGTTACTTCCAAGGAAACTGATATTGCTAAAAGCTTTGCAGCAACATGTAAGAAGGCCACTGATGTTATTAATGACATGATTGAACAAGGCCGACTCCCTGAATCCTTCTGGAATACGAAGGATAAATATGAAGAAGTTAAACCCACTGCTAGACAATACCGTCGCTATCGCCAAGGTCATGGTCTTGCATATCAATATGGACGTTAAAGATGGATAGAACTATTGCACGCAACTGGATCGAAGCACTTAGGAGTGGAAGATACGAGCAGGGGACATGTTACTTGTCTCGTAATGGTCGACACTGTTGCCTAGGTGTTTTAGCCGAAGAAATGGGTTATGATCTAAACTTATATAGAATTTCTGAAGTGCCTGGAGACTTGTTTCCAGATTTCGAAATGGATACCTGGCCCCTAGGGGGAGAAGAAGGAGATCCTACTGTATTATTAACAAAAGAAGAAGTATCGAAAATGAAGGTACACCTAAGCTTTAACAATAATATGCAGAGCACTCTAGCAAAATTAAATGATAGTAGAGATTTCTCTTTTGAAGAGATTGCCAATATTATTGAGAGGCAGATAGATGACATCTAGTAAGCTTATCGTGTGAAAGGCAGGCTTACTCCAGTTTTGTTGTTGATATATGAAACTGGCTAATTAATGCAGAGACGGTCAGGAGGTAGAAGCTCGGACCTTCATCCTTTAAAGAGTGGAACGATGAGATAATCACCAGACCACGTATCAGTGAAAGAATAGTTCACTATGTAAAGCTCATAATGTTTTTTAAAAAAGGTTAAGCCTGATACAAAAGCAAGAACTATTTAGACATTTCGTTGCCGGCATGCCAAGACGAAGTCAGCCCTGGTGAGTAAAGCTTTTCAGGAAAACCCGAAGTATGCCTATGGGGTCCTTTGTTAATGTATGACACTAGCCTAGTATTAATTAGAGAAACCTATTTAAAAAGGAACACAAATGAAACCAGGATTACTCTCTATCTTTTTAGCTTTCCTACCAGTGATATCTCTTAACTTGTTATTTGATAATGATTGGAATACAACTTGGCATGTAATAGGGAGACTTGGAATGGGTATTTGGTTTGGTTTAATTTCTGTACCAATTGCAAATAAAGTACTAGAAAAATAACCATTAAACTTGACAATAATATATTGCCTGTCTAATCTGTATAAACAGAGGGTTACTAGCTTGCATGGTGTAAGCGCTCGCCTGAAGAGCGAGAGATCTTGGATCGTTACCAGGGTAACCCACCAAAGGATTAATGAGAAAATGACCTATGTACAAAATAACATCCAGTTCGATATTCAGCATGCAGCGCATGCCAATATTGACGTACAGGTCTTTAAAAAAGCTAAACTTTCCTAACCAGCTCGATCCAACTTATCTCATTAATCTACATCCAACACATAGGTCCCTAGCAGCAATAGAGTTTCTTGATTATGTAGACTGTTGTCACATAAATAAACTAATTGATGATCAATTGTATGAATCTATACGTAGTGTAGTTAAACAAATATGTGAGATTAGAAATTGATTAGTGAATATCTACTTGGGTTCGTAACTCAGAGGCAGAGTAGTCGTCTTTTAAACGATAGGTCGAGATTTCGAAATTCTCCGAGCCCACCAATGATTAACCATATAACAATAGAGCTTTAAATGGCACACAATAATAATATAACTAATAAATTAAAACATTTCCAGAAAATTGAAAAAATTAAAAAAAGAATTTGGTTTATCCTTCGCAAAGGTAATAATCTAGTCTACACATCTCCTAATGCATCAATATGGAGTGACGAGGATTTTTCTATAAAAGCTTCTGATCTTCAACTGGGTTATGATAAAAACTTACAAGAGTTACTATTGAGTCAAGTTGAAGAACTAGGTCAAGCAATCAACGATGGAATTGAAAACAAGGATGAGGATATAGATAACGATCAAGGTTTAAAAATTGATTTTTATGACACAGTAAAAGACAATTCCTATGAAGGAGATATACCATTTTAAAACTTAAAGAATGTAGAGTGGAGGAGAGTGGTAATTCAGTATTCCAGGATGCGAGACTAGGTGATGGCGGCACGGCTGTTAACCGTGTAGGGGCAAAAGCCCCGTAGGTTAGTTCGAATCTAACTCCTGGAGCCATTAAGTTAATATGTGCCCTTAGCTGAGTGGTTATAGCGCCGTCCTGTTAAGTCGGATACCTAAGTTCAATTCTTAGAGGGTACGCCAAATGGGATTGTATTTCAGTGGTAGAATGCCTCCTTTACACGGAGAAGGTCGGGAGTTCGAATCTCTCCAGTCCCACCAATTAGGAAAAGAAAATGGAAGACAATCTTATTTACTTAGTCAACGCAGGTGATAATTATTACCCACGTGAGTGGAATGTAATTTTCATTACTAAAAACAAAGAAGAAGCTGATAAAAAAGCAGCAGAAGCTATAGAAATAAAAGATCGAGAATATGGAGGCAAAAGGGCCGATTATGATTGGTCACATCTGGTGACCCTTAATCCGGCAACCCTTTCCTGTACTGGACCGTTTTAAATTTTTGAGGAAACAATGAACCCTGAAGAAAAAAAAAGAGCTAAGAAATATTTTAATATTAAAAAAGATATTAGCGATGAAGATATCCAAGAGTTTTTAGATGAAGAGGTACATATCTGTAAAAGCCATGAAGCTTCTGATATTAATAATAGAGGTTATTCAGCTCAATTAGAATATCTTGGAATATAGGAAATATATATGTCTATAACAATTGTAGTACTAAGTGATGGAGAGACTTGGGAAGAACTTAATGATGCTCAAGAAATCCTTGAAGTTTCAGATAAAGAGTTTGAACAATTAAATAATGGTGAATTAAAACCAAAAAGTCTCAATCGTGAAACTCTTGAAGGGTTAGTAAATCTTGAGTCACTGTGGAAATATAGATGACTATAGGTCTGCTAAGTATTATATTGTTGTTAATATCTAATATAATGAGGAGTTACTTGTAGAGGTGTAATTTAATTGGTAAACTACTTGGTTTTGATCCAAGCTTATGCACGTTCGAGTCGTGTCACCTCCGCCAATGTAAGGTCTAGAACTAGTTGCAACTAGTAGGATATCCAAGAAACTCTACCTGAGCGCCTTACGCCTTTTAAATGGATGCTTAAACAGATGACACAAGTTGAATTTCAAAAAATGCTATTAGAAACCCTGGAGTGGATGACCCTTAGAGAGTTAGCAGCTTTATCTTCATGTCAGGTTAGTGATATGAAGGGGTGGGTCAAAGGTGATTATTCACCACTAAACTCTATTATGCTCTTGCTTAAGCAAAAGATTGGAAAGGAAAGAATGAAGAAAATCCCATACGAATCTCGTATTGGTACCTATGGAGGGACAAGGTTGAGTTAGTTTATGTGGCGATGGCCGAGTGGTTAAGGCGGTATACTGTGAATATATCTTTCGTCTGTTCGAATCAGACTCGTCACCCCAATAGGAATTAGTCTAGTGGCAAGACCGCAGGCTCTGAACCTGTAGACAGGAGTTCGATTCTTCTATTCCTAGCCAAGAGTGATAAATATGAAAGTAACAAATTTACAAGAGTACAAAAATAGATTAGCTGATGAAGATAAAAAGTTCCAAAAGGACAGGGTCACCCATGAAGAGACCCAACTTATTCTCTCCTCTATTCTGGAACACAGTGAAAACAGAATTACAGTAGATGAAGCAATGAAAGTAATGAAGTGGGCAGAAGAAACAAGACTAGGTAATTCAATACTAGAAGCAGTATTAAAGAAAGAGATTCTGATATTAATAAATGAAGAAGGAGAGATTTGTTTTAAAACAGCAGAATAAACATGTGCGCCTGTGGTCCAACGGTTCAAGATCTTCGCCTGATAAGCGAAAGAAGATAGTTCAACTCTATCCTGGCGTACCAATTGGCCTATTAGTGAACTGCCTATCACGCTTCCCTGTCCAGGAAGAATAGAGAGATGGATACTCTCATAGGTCGCCACGAAGTGGAAAGCCACACTTCACATCCACAAGGCAGTAGCGTTGTGAATATTTAGGCTTGACAAGGTACGGAGAGACGTCGCATTTGGGCAGAGGCTACCCCGCCAAGGATGACTCGGAATATACACGGGGGAAAATGGGTTCGAATCCCATCATGTCCACCAACAAGTACGGAAACGTCGCCGTCGTAAAAGTAATTAGACGTGACGAGGGAGAGACCTCACTTACTCCTGCGTTGCACACGTGCTAGGTTTGAGCAGCCTCTACTCTGTAGTTTAAATTTGGTTCCGATTAGCCCACGTTACGGGCTGTATTATTTACCTAAGGATATTATAGTGAAAAACCCTTACTACACAAAAGAACAAGTCAAGCGTATGCTTGAGAACTCTTATAGAACAGAGAAGTTACGCTTAATTCAACAAGTTAATGAGCTTACTGATACTTTACATAGCGTGTGTAATAATCGTGAGAGTTTAGAACATAACGATCCCGAGCCAAAAGCATGGCCCGAAGAGCTTAAGAAATGGTGGATAGAGACTCACACTAGAAAAGTTACAGAACAAAGTAAAAAATTAGAATTTGAAAGGTATATTCTACAACAGGAAGATCGAAAATTAATTAAGCAAGAACAATATGTTCTAGATCAACTTGCAAGAATTCGTACTATGTTTAATTAGTAAATAAAATTTGGGGGATCTAGATGGGCTAGACCTTGCACTTGCACTGCGAGAGAAAGAGTTCGATACTCTTATCCTCCACCATCAGAGAGAAATGCAGGTTCGAGTCCTGTCCTCTTCCGCCAATGTGGCGGAGTAGTTCAATTGGGAGAACGCTCTCGCTTTTTAAAGGAAAAAATGAAGAAAGTAGAAGGTTGGATAGGTCTTGATGCAATTGAAGATTCTGAAAAAGAAGTCTCTCTTTTAAGAGAAGAAGCTATTTCTATCCTTGTCGATGATTTAGAAACATGGGATCCAAAAGTTCTTCGTGAATATGCCAAGACGATTATGAGAGAACGTTTAGAACAATATTGCAATAAACATCTATTGTCTGAATATAATAATCGAATGGCTTATGAGATTAAATCTGTTATATAATATAATATGGCGTAGTAGCTTAATGATAGAGCCGTTGGTTTTCAGCCAACTTGATGCGGGTTTGAATCCTGTCTACGTCACCATTCCCTGTGATAACTTTAGCAGGAGGACGCAAGTGTATTAGGGTTAAGCCTGTCAACTTGTATAGCGTAACTCAGTGGGTAGAGTACATGGCAATTAGCCATGGAGCCGTTGGTTCGATTCCAACCGCTAGTGTCCAGTTTTCATTTAACATAGGAGTATTTGATATGGTTCAGGTACTTAAAGAAGAAGATGGTTTTCCAGTAAAGATGTGGACAGGGGGTGTCTATGTCGAAGATGGAGCAAAGCAGCAACTTCTCAATGCATCTAAGATGCCCTTTATTCACAAACATATTGCAGCCATGCCTGACGTTCACGTTGGTATGGGGGCTACTATTGGAAGTGTTATTCCTACTATTGGAGCTGTAATTCCAGCAGCAGTAGGTGTTGATATCGGTTGTGGCATGATGGCCGTCCGTACTTCACTAACAGCATCTGATCTTCCTGATAATCTTCACAAGATTAGATCAGCAATTGAATCAGTAATCCCACATGGTCGTACTGATAATGGCGGAGCCAATGACAGAGGTGCGTGGACTGATATACCAGACCGTGTAGATCTAGCATGGGGCAACGTTCATTTATTGTACGTGGTAAGGGTAATCCTGAATCTTTCTGCTCGTGTAGTCATGGTGCAGGTAGAGTAATGAGACAGACACAGGCTAAACAACAATTCACCGTTGACGATTTAATTAAAGAGACAGACGGTGTTGAGTGTAAGAAAGATGAATCAGTTCTTGACGAATTACCTTCTGCTTATAAAGATATAGACGCTGTTATGGCAGCACAATCAGATCTAGTAGAAGTACTACATACTCTAAAACAAGTCCTTTGTATTAAAGGCTAGGAAAAAGATGACATTTCATAATAAGCGTGGACCTGATGGAAAATTTATTTCCAATAAGCAGGCAGCTAAGAAGAAAAGAGGTAAAAAGGTAAAGACTCAAACCGTACAGCAGAGAGATTCTCAAGGTCGGTTTTTAAGCTTTAACGAAAACAACACAGGTGGTAAGTCGACACCCTCGAAGATTAAACTACCTAAGCGTGATGCAGCCGGCAGGTTTCTCCCTTCTGGGAAAAAGAAACCCCGTCGTGCACGTTCCAACAGTACATCCAGTATTAATAGTAATGTTAATGAAAACAATGTAGTAGAACAAGTAACTCACGTAGCACTTGTACTTGATGCATCTTCATCTATGCATCCTTATGTTGCCGAGGCTCTTCAGTCCTTCAATCAACAACTTGGACAAGTAAAACTAAGTGCAAGAGATACTAAACAGAAAACCGCCGTTAGCGTTTCCACTTTCGCAGGCAGAAGTATTACTAAAATCTGTAGCGAATCCTTTCCCGAAGCTGTACCTGATGTTGGTCGGTTCAACTATCGTACTGGTGGACTTACAAATCTTATCGATGCAGTTGGTCAGCAAATACAAGACTGGACCACTAACAATGATTATAATGATGAAAATCATAGTTACTTAATGATTGTTATCACTGATGGAGGAGAAAATAATTCTCACAAGTTTGGTAGTAGATATAATACTAACAAGATTAAAGCTATGTGTAAGGAAGCTCTTCGTACAGAACGTGTAACATTTGCATTCTCAGTACCTCCCAGGATGTCACAGAGTATTGAGTGCAACTTTGGTGTTCCACTTGGTTGTATTCAAGAGTGGGAACTTAGTGCGGTTGGATTTTCTACAATGTCGGAATCTAACACTCTGGGTACTCGAAGCTACTTCTCTGCACGTAGTAAAGGTGCTAAGAAAGTTGGCTCCTTTTACGTTAATGCAGATAAGATTAAACAATCTGATCTAGACAAAATGAAATCTGTAAAATCTAATTTCTTCAGCTGGACTGTTCCAAAAGAGATGGATATTACTGAGTTCGTATCTGGAACAAAGAATAAACAGTATACTCCTGGTAATGGCTACTATCAGCTTATGAAGTCTGAAAAACTCGGTGCTAATAAGGATATCCTACTTCAGGACCGAGTTACTGGTGAGATTTTCCAAGGAAATGAGGCTCGTACTCTCCTTGGTCTTCCAGTTGGAGTTGATTGTAAGATCAAGCCTGGTAATCATGCGAATTTTTCAATCTTTATTAATTCAACATCCACTAATAGAATTCTTGTCAGAGGGACAACTTTCCTATATCGTAGGTAAATGAGCCCGATGACTTGCGCAGTTACTAGATTCTGCCCAGTATAAAACTAGTAATAGTAGTTGCTGATCTACTCTATCAAAATCAGCAATTTGTGGGCCTGTGGCGCAGTTGGGAGCGCAATTCTATGGCATGGAAGAGGTCGTCGGTTCAAGTCCGACCAGGTCCACCAATCGAGTCCGTCGGCAGAAATGCTTTCTTCCGAAAATGTAAAGGTTTTTTATTTTTGCCTTGCTCCTGAGAGGAAGAACTGGAGATTAACCAGGGCGGCTCGTGTCTATGGGTGTAAGTAACTGATACCGGACCCGGAATTATATCAGAGGAACTGTCTTTATAGCGCTATCTAGTATCGGCTCGGTCAGAATCCCTCGGGGGATTCGGACTTAAAAAGACTACCGAGAATGAGATTTGGGTTCGACCCCTAGTGCACCCTACTTTTTAACAAACACAAAATAATATCTCATGTCCACTATAAAAACACACGAAGGCTTCAGAAGCTTTCCCGTTCTTCTCTGGGAATCTTACCCCCCACAAGGGAGTAGTAGCTGATGTTCTTGTTGGTAATGAACGAGACATAGGCTTAGGTGAGCAGTTGATGCTTGATGAGAATATTTATACAGTTAAAGAATTAATACTGTATTATTCTCAACAAAAAGAGAGTATAGTCGGTGTTGTTAGTGAGGAACTGTTTCAAGCAATCGAAATCGTTATTTAGGAGAAGAAGTGGTTATTAAACATCCAGTAAGTGGTATTTCTAATGTTCATAAGTTTAAGGATAAACCTGCGCCTATTTGGGCATTTCGAGCAATGATGATTGCCTGTATTGTGGCCGCAATGTTCTCTTTCTTTTCTTATATGATAGTGCTCACTGATAGGAAAAAAGATGAGCGTCTATCTAATTGTGAAGCTAATTTGGTTCACGATATGAAGATATGTATTGAAAATGTTGGAGATAAAAAACAGTGCTATCTTGAAATATACAAAAAAAGCTCTACACGATGGGGTGACCCTTGCGATTAAACTGGGATAAAATAACACGTATAGCTCTTGTAGTTGCAATAATTCTTCTTATTGCTGTCTCGGGCTATACGCTGTTTCTTTCAAACCAGTACCATGAACAAAATATTGCCCTAACTGCTAAAGATGCTGAATTACAACAAGCTAATCTAGATATAGGATTATCTAAGTCTAAACTTGTTAAGGGTAGAGAATTAGAAAAAGATTTACGAACTAAAATCAGAGGGATGGAAGATGAATTCCAAAAACTTGTCAGAGAACATGAGCTTAAAATCAAATCCAATGATCAAACAATCATTGCCCTCAGAAATCAACTTGTTGGAGGTACAACAACTGTTGTCATCCACGATGGTCCTGACACAGGAACAATTACAGAATTACCAGAAGAATGCAGAGAGTATCAAGCTTGCAAAGCAATCGAAGATAGCCGTATCAGTTACAAATGGCAGGATCCTTTGGAGCGTTTCTCCCTTATAGATCCAAACATTTGGGTAAAAGGAGATGAGCAGTTTACAAGCTCTCAGTACTTCAAGATAGAAGGCTTTGTCTTTGAAAGTAAAGAAGGACAGCTCCAAACTCGCAAAGTATCAGTAAAGGAAGTGGATAAGGATGGAAAAGAAATCCCAGGTGCAACTACAGAAGTGGTCGAAGCGAACTTCACTTACACCAATAGATCAGTGGAGAACAGAAGAGCAGGCATACTTGATGTCATTACACTCAGACCCTATGCCTCTTTCGATACCACCTTCCAGCCCGGCTTCGGCCTTGAGTTACTCAACCTTGGAAGATTTATACCTTACGCAAATATCGGAGTTGGACCCTCAATTTCCTTCGATGTATCTGACGTTCTTGGGGGTAGTCTTCAACGCGGGCGCCTTGGCCTTAGCGCTCAATACCATCTTGTTCCCCCCATTTTCGATACTAACATTGCTATCGGCATGGGGGTTGGCGTTCCTTTCAACAATCTTTCTTCCCCCGTATTCTCGGTAAGTTTAATCTTTTATCTAACACCAGACCTTAATCCCTTTTCCTTCTGGAAAGATAGACCAGAGATTCTTGGTATTAAACTATAGACAATAACAAAATATTTATTACAATAATATTTCTTGGGAAATTTTCCTCACGGGTGTCTGTAACCCGGTAGGCCCCATGAGGGTTGGGAGTTCGAATCTCTCTTGTTACACCAATGGACAGGATCCCGATTGTTTAGGGGCTGGATTGCAAACCCAGTGTTGGTGAGTTAGATTCTCACCCTGTCTTCCACGGTCTCGTAGGCTAATCGGATAAACCGTATCGCTACGAACGATAAATTGCAGGTTCGAGTCCTGCCGAGACTGCCACATGCGCCTATGGTGAAATGGATATCACATTAGACTTCTAATCTTATATTCCAGGTTCGAGTCCTGGTGGGCGTGCCAATGTCACAAGAAACACTAACACATTTATATACTGACCCATCTGAAATTATGGATGGAGATACTATTCTCCTAACAGGATCAGGATGGGATTCCGATATAAAAAATCGTGTATTTATTTGTGAAGTTTTTACTTCAAATGATGAAGATACATATACGACTGGTATAAAGTATTTTAAAGTTGATGGTTTTTTTACTGTACTCAGTGATATATGTAGTAGTTCTAATTTTTATGTTTATAAAATCAACAGCTCAAGAAGAGACGCTATGGGCTATACACTGCGTGAGAACTTAAGAGTTGGCGACACTGTATGCTTAGTTGGACCAGAGTGGCCTACCCAGAATCAACTATCGAAAATCGTTATCTCCGGCGATGGGGAGTTAAAAGTTGATATGTGGGGTGCTCCTAGAAAGTTTAACGATCACAACCTTGCTGTATTGCTCGTATCAGAGGATAAAGAAGTGGTAAGTAAAAGAGACGATATAGATCAGAAACAGAGTATAGAAAAGATTGATATCGTAACGAATGCCAGAGCTTTTATTAGTAAAGATTTAGTTTTAGAACTTGTTCAAAATTATATAAACTATAAAGGTTTCAACACCATGGGACCCATTGTTTCTGATGGTGATGGCGGTTATAGCTTTGTACCAGAAACTCAGACTGATGTCATTCTCTCTACCCCTGAAGATACAAACGAAGATATTAAAGTTTAATATATAACTCTATTGGGAAGTAAAAACATGGGTGAAGAATTTACAGATGTAAAACTACTATCAACAGGTGACAGTATTACTCTTGTTCCAGGAGGCGATTGGGAAAGTGTTTTTACCAGGAAGCAAAGGGGGTTAGTTTATACTATATCCCGAAATGAAGACGGGGACCTTATTTTTAATACTGACAAGGATTATTATTATGTTGATAATGAATATTATAAGGTTCTTAAAGTGACTGACGTGGTTGAGTACACACTACAACAAGATGTCGAAAAAGATATAGTTGAAAAAATAGAAATAAGTGCCAATCCTCAAGCCTGTGTACCAGAACACTTAGTTAAAGAACTTATTGAAAACTATCTTAAGTTCAAGGGTATTACACCAATGAGTGATATAGAGAGAAAAGGTGAGAATTATTATTTCACACCAAAAATAACCTACTCTATTGTCCAGGAAGATGCAAAAGAAGCTTCAGATGAAATACTACTTACATAAGAAAGAAGTAAAAGATGAAAGAAATTAAGGGCGATTTTTGGGACTGTGCTCCTGACTATGAAGTGTTATGTGTTACAACCAATGGAGTTGTCAAGTCTAATAACAATTTGGTTATGGGTGGAGGAATTGCAAGACAATTCAGGAATAGATATGTCACCCTCGCGAGTTTACTAGGTAACCATGTACTCAGGGCTGGCAATGTTCCAAAGCTAACAAACTTTATCGATTCCCCATCAGTTCTCTCAATTCCAACAAAGAACGAATGGACTGGTCCCTCTCCTATATCTCTAGTACTAAAATCTGCTGTGTTAGCAGTTAGGCTTTTAGATCAAACTAGCTTTACAAAAATCTTGTCAGTCCAACCAGGTTGTGGACTTGGTGGACTTGACTGGAAAGAAGTAAAGCCTGTGCTCGAAAAAGCAGGATGGGACGATAGATTTACTATTATCTCACCACCACCCAAGAAGAAGTGGATTTGATGGTTAGTAAAGATACAGAGATTAAATCTCTTAAACGAAGAATTTCACAGCTTGAGAAAGATATAGCTGATCGTGATCTCAACCTTGAAGATCTTGCAACAGATTTTGCAAACAAACAAAGCTTAATCTTCACCATGACGCTAGATCGATCTGAGATGCTAGCAGTTATGCATAATCTATTCAGCTCTCTTCAGTCTATATCTGGAAACTTCTTTCTGAATAAAAAAGAAAGAATTAAGATTAAAAAAGCCCTAGATATCCTACAGGAGAACATGGATGAAAGAAGATAAGCATATAATGCTTTATGGTGTTTTTAAAAATCCGCTCTTGTGGTTAAGAGATCTACCCTATAGAGTAGCGCTCGTAACAATCGTTACAATGATAGTCCCCTTCGGATTTTTACTACTGTCCCTGTTTATGTTACTTGGAACAGTCCAAGAACCCGATCCTAAAAAGGAAGTTCCAAAATGAAATATGTATCCCTTCTCCTAGCTCTTATACTTAGTTCATGTTCTTGTTCAATGAGTGTTAATTCTAAGAAGAGCAATATTCCAAAAAGCATAGAGCGGGAACCATCTGATGATGTTGTTGAGCAGGTACTACCTGATGCAGGAACTCAAGAGAAGGCAACTTTTAATCTAGAAGATTTCTTTGGTTATGAGTGGGGTAGTAGACAACCAGCTAATGAAGATTTAGTAGGGAAAGATACTGGTGTTTATACAGTATCAAATCTTCCTAACCTATTTGTAATAAGTGGACCCACTGGTGACCCTGATTCACCTTATAGGCTTATGTCTTTGGGGTTCGATGAAGATAGACTCTCCTACGGTAGTGTGATCTTTTTCACACCTAACGATAAGGAACTTGACGCTCTCTGTATGAGAGTATTGCAAAGTAATATTATTATGTATGGTGAACCTCATGCAACACAAGGCGGAGCTATTCTGATCTGGCAAAACTATTCAACAACCATGATGATGATGTGTACAGATTATGGTCCAATTTTAGACCTATACTTCACACTGTGGTTGCAGCATAATCAATCTTTTATAGCCCACGATGCTATTCCTCTGGAGGAAATCAATGAGTTTAAACCTAGAGCAACAGTTCCTTGAAACATCTGGTATCTTACCCGCAATAAGAGAATCTCTCTTGGAGGTCGGTGTAGTTGTAGATAGCGACCGGCTAGAGCTATTAGAATACGATATAGGATGTTTGATTTCCAAGACAATCGAGCCTAGGCATCTTGAGGTTCTTATATCATTTTTTGAAACTGAAAGTGGTAAAGCCTGGAGGAATGGAGAACTGTCTATTATTAGGCAGATTGAAGAAATAACTCTCTCACATATATCCTTTATTAAAAGTGAAGAGAATATGAAAGAAAAGGGACTTAGCTATAAGTCTTTTGAAGACGAGTCAGTTAACTAACTCAAAAACCAAACTAAAAGATAGGGAAAAAGATATGATTAAGGCATCGAAAAATATCGCAGAATCGGATCTTTCCGAACTCTGTAACACTATTACAGATAAAACTAAGGACTTAGTATTACTGGATACTGAAGTTCAAGAAATTGAAGATATGCTAAAGGCAACTAAGGAACAGCAACGATTTGTTCAAAAAGAGCTAGCTATTATTCGAAATCTTGCTCGTAATATTCTCAATACGAATAATCCAGAGAAACATCTCAAGTTTCGTACAAGAGCAGAAAAGCTTCTTCAAACTATTTACAATGAACGAGATCAGAATAATTCTAAAAGTGTAAATGAGAGTCGTGATACTGTTCAGGAAGCAATGACAAGTCTCGAAGGACTAGTGAATAGTCTAAAGACTACAGTTGGAGATACAATTGACATGCCAACCGCAGCTCTAAATACCCAAGAGAAAGCATAAAAATGATCAGTAATGCCATTACACTAGCAGCACTCACCTCAGCAGCCTTTTTTATTTTGTATAAAAAGCTACCAAGGAAAGCTAAGAGGCTGGTAGTAAAGTATAATCTTGTCTCAGATGTTCTTTCCCTTCTGGCAACATATGTCATTTTTGGAGGCACAGTAACAGCATTGATTGCTGCAGCACTGGTTAGCCTCGTGATGTCTATCATGTTGCATATTGCTAATCATCCAGATGACTACTTGTGGCTCACGGATACTATTAAAGTTGCCAAACAATATATTGATGAAGGTAAGAAGCAGCTCGTAGAGCTTAATAAAAGATATGTGAATATAAAGGATGCATCAGCATCCGATAACACTAATGAACCTCTGGGTTCAAATTAAAGAGATCAGATAGTAAAAAATAGCAGAAAGAGGTTAGGGAATCATGAAACTTGTTTACTATGATAATCATTGCCTCTGTTCTGGGCATTAAAATAATGAATTAGGAATAATGAAATGCAGTTTGAAAAAGCTAATCAACAAGATGTTTACATCTTTCAAGATGTAGAAACTACAGGCTTGGATAGCCTAGAAGATTCAATGCTACAAATTGCTGCCATTGCTACAAGCGCAACTTTAGTAGAGCTTGATGAATTTGAAACACTAATTGCTCCATTTCCAGGTGCACTAGATCGTATGAGTGATTATGTAAGAAATATGCATACAGAAAATGGTCTACTCGAAAGAATTGAAACAGAAAACCCCCCTGACGTTTTAAAAGTGGGTAATATTTTTTGCAACTGGTTAGAAAATCTTAAAAAGCCTGGTGGAAATCTTTATTTTGTTGGTAATTCTATTCATGGAGTAGACTGGCCTTTCACAGTGAAAGACACTCCTCAGATCTATATGAACCATGGTGGTCCTGTGCACTACAGGGCAATTGACGTGACCGGGTTAAGGTTAACTCTTGCACAGTGGACGGGATTAGATTTTGCTTATGAAAAGAATAACACACATACAGCCATGGAAGATGCCCGTGAGTGCCTAGAAGAGTATAAGTTTCTAAAGAAGTGTACAGAAGATTATTTTTTCGAAACCTTTAAAGAAAGTATGCATACTCCACCATCTGTTCTATAATGGAGAGATGGAAATAGAATCTGGCTCATTGGTTAAAATTAAGCCTGGTGTCTCTTGGAGAGGCTGGGACCTTAGTAATAAAGAAGGAATAGTAGTAAGTACAGAAAGTTATATCACTGTACTTGTAGAAGAGATACAGACCGAGGTTAAACTCTTTCGTTCCGAAATAGCGAAACATATAACAGAAAAAGAATTCTTGCCCGATCTATTTAGTGAAGAAGATTGGTGATTAAGGATGGTTATGCAGGGTGATACTGTTGAACTCATACTGGATGACCCTAAGGTCACAGACCGTAAAATTATTGGGAAAGTGGTAGGCATCTTTGATGCTCTTACCAAAGAAGGGGCCCCTAACATTAATTTAGAAATTGATATTAGGTATGGAAAATACAACCACAAATGGTTTAGATACAAACCCGTCCTTGATGGCGGAACCCTAAGGGTTTTAAAAACTGGAACAAAACATGGAAATTGAACTACCTGATTTTAATAAAGAAGATAACGCGGAACAACCACAGCTAAAAGTGGACACTCTTACATACCATTCTGGTAACAAAGAGATCACACCAGAGAAGTTTGTAGAAACCGTTTCACCCTTCTTCGACTCCCTTTCTAGGGTCAAAAGGACTAATTATCTTTGTCTTTTTGTCTATGGTAATGGCGACAAACCTGATGTTACAGGATACAACTCTCCTGACACGATGAACGTTACCAATAATTCTAGAATTCTTAAGACAAAAGAGACTAACGGTAGCTGGGTGATCTATAGCCTAATGAGCTAAATCAAATAGATCATCCAATATTACCCAGGGGTAAGATCGATGAGGTGATCAAATGATTCAAATAGCACAAGTTTTATTATTTCTTATAGCGTTATTCTTTACGCTATTATTGATTGGTTTATACCTATACCAGGTTTATACAAGACCAGCAGGTAGAGTAAAAAGCTATAGTACTAGATATACTCCTAGTGTATGGACTCCAGAACAAATGGACTATGCTCTTCAAGTGTTTGAAAAGGTCTGGTTATTGCATTACCCACAAAAATCTTGGAAAGTAAAAAGAACAATTAATAACCTTAATATCTTTTGGCAAGACAAACGTTGGACTCGTGGTGGTCTAATTGCTGCAGCTCAAGTTACCTCTCCTCAAAAGCTTAAGGTCTGGAAAGGTCCTAAGATTTCAAGAGAGAGATATCGTATGAACTACACAGCTTTGCCTGAGGGTATGGTTCAGTTAATGGTTTACAATCTAGAAGGACATGTTTTAGATTCAAAAACAATTTCAAAACAATATAAAGATGTAATCAATGAAATAAAGAGAGAACTAGCAGGACAAGTTAGCAATGATAAAAATAGACTCTTACATTCGAAAAAGCCTTAAAAGATTAGAAGTTGATACTGTTATCTCATATATGCCCGACCCAACAGTTGGTAGCCTAATATCTAAATCCCCTGTGTTTCTTGGGATACCAGATATTGCTACCCTAGATTTCTATGACTATTTTAAAAGCAGGGGGGTTAAGGTCATTAAATGGGCACCATATGCAATCAGTACATGGAGTGTTCTAAACAAGGATTATATACATCTAATATTTCCATCAGACATTCCAAATATTCCTCCTCAAGCCAATTTACCTGCCTTTTCACTTATTGCTACAAACAGATTTAGGCTTGATGGCGGGTCAAGCCCTAGCATGGCTGGCTCACAGCTTTTTATAAGCTGGGAGTCTGTAGTAAAAGAAGCACCAACGCTTCTTACTTTTAGATCAGGCTTTAACTATCAATTTATAAATCCTACTATAGAAAAGGAAGTGGATTGTACAAAAATAAGCTTAGATATATTTCGTATGAATTTATTAAATAATATTATGCTCCCTAGGCCTTCTGCTTACTTTAAATTACTATTAGAAAGAAACGTGCTTCATTATCTAATGCCAGAGTTGGCTGCTAATATAGGGTGTCAACAAGATCGTAGATATCACTCTGATGATGTATTTACTCATCTAATGAAAACAGTTGACTCCTGTTCCGACAAGGATCCTCTTGTCCGACTAGCTGCTTTAATGCACGATGTTGGGAAGGCACCTACTCGTAAGGAGACCCACATTTGACCTGGGAGTATTATCTTGTTGGAAGTATGATTATAATGTGGTTGATTTATATACCACTTATCCTATATACCTATATAACAACAAGAAAGTATTAATAATGAAGCATCCTGGCTTCGTTCCCCAATAGGCTTCTTCCTCTTTGTAGAGAGCTAGCTGATCTTTGACGCATAGTGGCAACTGTTCCAAATCTATCATCAATTGGTTTACCCATATTTAACCTTCTATTATCTCTGTATATTGAAGTTCCAAGATCTTTCATTGCAGGAAGACCATAGACGGCTGCTGCTGCAGGAAGTGCGATAGGGAGCGGAAGTAAGAACATCCCAGCTTCAGCTGCACCAATAGCTAGGGCTCCACCAGTTCCGTATGTTTTAGCATGAGTTTGATGAGCAGCAAAGAGAGACATCCCTGTACCAGCAACCCCTAGTAGTCCCATAGAGCCTTTCGCAGCTCCTCCTGGAATACCCTTGGTAGTCTGATAGGCACCCTTTAAACCTTTAAATATCGCTCCGCCAATAGCCATATAGGTAGTTTAATGGATAAAGATACAAAAGTAAAAGTTAGCTTTCACAAGCATGAGATCATTGGTGCAAACCTAACACGAGATTTCATGAAGAGGGTCGGATTTACTAGCTCAGAAACCAACAGGGTTGCTAAGTTAGTAAGTATGCACCAGTTTAGATTCTACGAAGATACAACAGATAAGGCTATCTGTAGATGGTTGCAAAAGCTAGGTAAGCAAGGTTTCGCAGATATTATCAGAGTACGACTTGCAGATAGACAAGGGAATGACAAGAATCTTCATAAACCACCAATAACTAAAGAACTACAGTCTCTCTTGGAAAGATGCGATGCCTTAATCAAGCAGAAAAAAGTTGTATTCCTTGAGAACTTACAGCTTAAAAAGTCTGACTTAAACAAGCTTGGAGTTCCAAAAGAGAGACAAGGGGAGTGTATATCAGCTATGTTGGCTATAGTTGCAAAGAGTCCAAGAAAAAATCAAAAGAAGATTTTGATTAAATATGTTGAGAAGAACTACATACCCAGAGGTTTAGATGGCGAGAGTCGAGATTTTAGCTTGGATAGCTAAGGAAATTGCTATAGATTTAGCTTTAAAAATAGTTTTTGAAATAGGTAAGTTGATTCGTGATATAAAGGTTAAGAATACAGTAGTTCAAGAATTGCTGTATGAATTCCTTAAAGGTGTGACACAGAATGTCAAAAGCTATATTCCAGCATCAGTGTACAGAATGTAAAAGTGATTACACAAAAGAAACATCATGGATAGATCCCAGTCTTTATTCAGACCCCGGAAAGGCTACTAAAACACTAGTCTTTTGGTGTCCAAAGACCACTTGTAAAAAGGGTCAGGTTCTAGTTTTGCAAATGTTGCCGGATAACGAGGTCGTCCTTGTTGAGGTCATTGACCACGATACTATCTCAACAGAAGGTAATTCAAGCTACTATAAGAATAAAAATAAGATTACTGAAAGGTTAACAGAAGAAGCTGCCCTGTTAGTAATTGCTAAATCAAATTAAGTCTTTTCAAAACAAACTTTAAATAAGAGAGTGTAGACATGTCCGACGATATCTTTATTAGTGAGCCTGGAGTTGATTATTCAGAGAGCTTTCCTGAAGAAAAGAATGAGGTAGAGAATACACAGCCTCTCGTCTGGGATCAGAAACTTCCTCTATTCGGGGAGAGTACAAATCCTAATCATGAAATCTTTGTTGTCCCTACTCTAGAAGGTGCAGATGCCGATGATCGATGGAATGGATCAATTGGTGATGCTGTTATGAACCACGCTCGTGATATGAGCCACCGTCAACCAGAGATGGATCATTATATTTTCATGCGAAATGGTAATATTTTTCGTATGGAGCACAACGTGATGACTCCAGATGTCGATGGTTCCCGAAGGATTAACAAGGAGATTATTTCCGTCTTGACCTCAGGAGATAAAACTACTGCTGAGGATAAGGAGAATGTTGTAGCCTTTCTTCAGTCAGAGATTCTAGAAGCTCGTCGTTCCAATGAAGAGAAAGAAGATGCCATGGATCAAACTCTTGTTCCATATGAAGAGTGGGAGACTAAGCCTCAGATGACTCAAAGCTGGGATGTTCCATCTACACCCAAGCCTATCTTTATCTATGCTGGTAACAGTAAGCAGATGTTCTATGATGAGTTTCCAGAAGATCATCCTGATAGGAATGTTATTAACAGGTTTCTAACTATTACGAACGGTATTGACTGGGATGACTGGAATGAAGATACAGTAGGATATTTTGAGAAGTGGATGAACAATCAAACCTGGTCTGTTCCCAATGTGCCTTTTCACCTAATGGACTTTTGTAAAAAGGTATCCAGTAGCGATGTAACAGAAGAACCAGTTGAAATCATGAGGGATATTCTTGGAAAAATTGATAGCGAGTGGGGTAAGTCACGATCTAGCTATGTTATTAAACAGTTCAAAGCTTCAGGTCCCATGAAAGAGATGATTAATTTTTATAATCATAACAAAGAGAGGCATGAAGCTGGAGAGTTAATGCTTACTAAAGTTGGAAAGCTTGGTAAGTCCTTTTTTAAATATGCATCGTCTATGACCAGTGCTCACTGGAATGCTTATTTTAGGCTCAAGAGCAAATTTGCTCCTCGGGTTTGTATTGAAGGCATGGATTTTAACACTGCAAGTGTTCAAGAGATGACTAGGTTCTTCAAGAGTGAACAGCGTGCTAAGGATGTTTTCTTTGCACGACCTCTGGTAAGTCTACAGAAATTAGCAGACATGAACCTTATCAAGGCCAAGGATATTAAGGGTGGTAAAAATAATCAAGCTATGATCTCAATGATTAAAGTTGCAGGTCGTAAATCAATAAAATCCACCACTACTGCATATATGACAAAAGTTGCTCAAAAGATTATTAGTGCACAACAGAATAATCCAGAATTTATGACTGAAGAAGAATGGTCAACTATTTGGCAAACCTATAGAATCTGCAAGGGCGAAGTTGAGCAAGCTATTGGTTTGTAAAACTAGTGTGTTATAATAATCAAGTAAGGATTATTAAGTTATGTCTGACGATAATAAGAAAATGGGAATAGATGACCTTGATCTTTCGGATCTTGGTACACCTGTTTCTGAAGAAAAAGAACCTGAAGAATCTCCACAGGATGATCTTATTAGTTATTGGTTAAACAATAAATCTATCGAGAAAGTGACTCCTGAAGAGATGGCAGATTGGGTCTCTAATATGTTGCCAGGTACAGACCCAGAAGGTTTTAGTACTGTAACTTTTAATAACAAACAAAAGCGTTGTTCAAATATAGAAAAAATTCTCTTTCTATATCAATCTTTACAATTCCCAGTTAAAAATAAAACTATGGAATATAAAAACTAAGAGGTAAAAAAAATGTCGAATATTAGCGAAGTTAAAGTCTATCCACAAAGTGGATCAAATACACTGATGGCACGAGGATCGTTTGTCGTTGCCGGTATGGTTAAAATTAAGTTTTCATACATCAATGGATCAAAGGGACCCTTTGTTTCTCTCCCACAAGATAAGGTAGAGAAAGATGGGGAAACTAAGTATTACCCACATGCAAACTTTATTTCAAAAGAAGCAGTGGCTGAAGTGTCACAACTTGTTGCTGCAGCTTATGAGGCCGAGCGTTCAAGCGCTGGTAACAAAGCAGATAGTACAGATAGGGCTGATAATCTTCCCTTTTGATTGATTTAACAGTAGTAGTCTCAATCGGGGCTACTACTGTTACTCCCGTAGGATTATCAGATGGATGACATTGAGAAGCTAGTAGGAAGTATTGTTCTTAAGAAGAAAAAAACTAAGGGGTGCCTATTCTGGGAAGCAGAACTCTATTACCACACGATAACTGAAGAATTTCAACTAAAAAGAAAGTGGTATACTGAAGGTAAAACAGGATCACAACATAAGGGAAACCTGGATACAGAATGGGGCTTAAGATATGACAGTCTGTTTAGATGGAAAATAATACAGAAAGTAAAACTACTAGGTTATAACGAAATAGTAAGTTATATGCCCTTTCAGAACAATCCTAGTATAGAATCCTTAAAAACAAATTTAGTCTGATAAACAAACTTAATAGAGTTTCTCTAAGAAGTATCAGATTAAACAAATAAATCTATCTATCTAATCTTCTATCAAGGTAGATAGATTATATACAGTTAAGCACTGTATACAAAATGAGATCGCCGATAGGGTGTTTACAGAAGGTCATTGTCCCTTTAAAACACCACGGAATACAAATTCCAACTAATCGGTGATCACAAATGAGATAGTGTTACACTTTTCTCATAGACACAAATCTATAGGTCCTAGATAAATAGACCGGCAAGACCAGTCCAGACATTTATCCAGGACCTATAAATTCACTAAATTAAATGTATAAAGTAAAGATCTCCAAGAAAAATTAATATAATCGCTTGAAAGAATCTTGCCTTGACGACCTAGGATGCAGTCAGGGCTAAGAATATTTCAAAAGGAAACCTAGAGCTTCTTTAGGTTAATAAATTGGATAGAAATTCTCTAAGAGAGAATTATCCATCTGTCGAGTCAAGTAGCTAAAGACAACTTGACCACGACTGGTAGGCTAGGTAAACCCTATCAGACCAGAAATCAAATACGTAGAGCTTTCTCTACGAAGTAAAAGAAGTGAATATTACATAGTAGTAAAGGTAATTTCCTACTATGAAGTAGTTTTTATTGTTATAAATTTATGGTAATAAAAAAAGGAATTCAAGATGAGCTTACAAGAGTTCAAAGAGGGACACCAGGACCTTCTTTTAGAAAATCCACCAACTACTAAAGATGATAAGTGGCTACAGTGGATGATCGTCTTTTCGGATATGTTTTATCAAAGCTATCCGATATCCAAACCTAACAACAGAGGTTTTCGATTTATTGAGTCACCCCTTAACAATCTAAAATCTGCACAAAAAAGCCTACTCTGGCAATTTAAAAAGTTTGAAGTACACAAAGCTGCTTTTGGCCTGGACAAGAATGATTATCTAAAAAATGCACTTGTTCACAAAGACAAAAAGAGCATTCTAACTTTAGATATTAAGAATTTCTACAAGAGTACCACTCTGTCTAAGGTTAGAGCTGGGATCACAAAAGATATTCAGCTGAAAGATAAGATAGAGGAGTTGTCTCCCTATATATTCTTTGCTCCTGAAGGCCTCACAAGCCCAGAAGACATCTATCTCGCTACCGGATCTCCTCTTTCTCCAATCATTTCTAATTTCGTAATGAAAGAGATTGACCAAGACATGCAAGATCTTGCAAACAAGTCTGGAGCCTCCTATACAAGATACTTAGATGATTTGACCTTTTCTTTTGACAAAGAGCTATCTAAAGAAGAGAGAGATAAATTCTACGTATCCGTAATAGAGAGAGTGAGAAAAGATGGTTGGCACATTAACTGGCGTAAAACTAAATGGTTGAATCCTAATCAAGATGCAATGGTTATAACAGGCGTAGATATTAGAGCTATGCCAAAAGTAACAAGAAGGTATATAGTAAGAAACTTGAGACCAAGAATTAATCAAATAGCTATAGATCTTTTAAGGCTTAATATTACATCACTACGAGCTTCAATGATTACACATGATACTAACAGTATTTTGAAATTAATAAGTCTGATAGATCCACACCTTGGAGGATGCTTAGCTTATGTCAAACATGTTAGTGTTGATCAGTATGATCGATTAAGTGAATACTTTATAAAAAGAGTAGATAGAGCAAGATTACTTTCTAATTATAACAATAACACATTGCACTATCCTCTTTACATACCGAAGAGTGTGTATGATAATTATGAAGGAACTTCACTAGCTGAAAAAGATGTACTAATAGGTAAAGCTTTATATCAAAAAGAGCTAGAAATATTGCAAGCAGGTAATTTGCCAAGAGAGCTAGCTTTTATTGTTGCTGAAATCCTTGTTTATCGTGCAAAGAAAAAGAAGGTGTAGGATGTCTACTCTATCAATACCGATCTTAGTTCTTGATAAGAATTTTCAAGTTTGTGGTCCTCGATCCGCAAGAGATATTATACCTCTAATGTGTGTTGATAAGGCTAAGGTATTAGATAGGGATTTTCAATTGCATGATATGGAAAACTGGATTATTTATTCAGAATTGTATATTAAAGAAACTGGCGATCTCGATAATGTTTTTGTAAAATCACCCAGTATTAGACTCTTGGTTCCTGAGGTTATTGTTCTACTTGATTACCTAAGAAATCCTAATAAGCATAAAAAGGTTAGGTTTAGCAGGGGGAACATCTTTAAAAGAGACAACTACGTTTGTCAGTATTGCGGGAAGAAAGTTAAAAAAGCTGATCTTACAATGGATCATATTGTTCCAAAAAGTCAGGGTGGTCCAACTACATGGACCAATATCACCAGCTCATGCTTTAAGTGTAATACGAAGAAGGCTAACAAGTCTCTCAAGGAATCAGGTATGAGATTACTCTCTATTCCTATTCAGCCTACCTGGAAAAATCAGATGGAGTCACTTAGAGGGAAGAATCCTTTATGGGAAAAACTGCTGTGAGTAAAGATAAGGCACCGACAAAAAGACAATCTCCGCTAAAAGTAGGAACAACTGTCTATTTTTTTGGATTTACAAAGAGTAAGAAATTCGGGCCTCAGCATTATGTATGTAAAGGTAGGATAACTGAATCTCCATCAGCTTTTAGTAAAGCACCACACAGGGTAAAGATCTCTTCTGTAGCCCTGTCTAAATTTCACAGGCAAGGCTCAGAAGAGGACGGACGAACGCTTTTGGATAAGGAAATCTACATGCCAATTGCAAAATTAAATCCCGAATTACAACCATGGTTGGCTCCTACTAATTGGTGGATTTGAACACTGAGTAGAACATCGTATACTACTGGATAGAAAGGTTTTTTCTACCAGGAGGTGGCGATGAAATACAAAAAGAAGTCTGAGTTTAATTTCCATGTTGACTATAAACAAACTCAAAATTGTCCCTGTGTCAGACGTTCTTGTGCTGGCTTTATGTTTAAAACACTAGTTTGCTATGAAGATTATGGTGACATTATCGAAGAATGGGAGTGTTACTCCTGCCATAAAACTAGGCGAATTGGAATAGTTCAAAGAAATAATAAACCTGTAAATAAAGGAAGCAGAGATGACAAATCTAGACGATTTTCTGGTAAAAGTAGACAAGATTCAAAAGAGCGCAAAAGAAGAGATTGGAACCAAAACAAGCAGAATGGAAGTGATGGTAATTCACGCAGAGTATCTAGGTCCAAAGGGAGTCCTCCAAAAGACTCTTAAAACCTTTAGCTCTGGAAACGACCAGGAGCAAAGTCTTTCTAAACATGCTATTAAAGAAGCTACTGACCAAATCAAAACTACCTGTCTTAATAAAGTTAAGCAGATCGTTCGTTCTGAACAAAATGTCTAACCCACCAACTCTTATAGAATCATCAGATACTCTCTACACTAATATTAAAGACTGGAATATTCTAAAGAGTTGTGTTTTTCCGATGGGTGATCCCGGACAGGATCAGATTTACCACGGTATAAGCTATTTGTTTGCCAAAACTGAAGACGGCTTCTTGGCTATTTTTGACCAGAGAAGACCTACTAATCAACTAGTTTTAGCTGCTAAGTGGTCACCACCTATGATGTTGCGTGGTCCTTCCTATAACCAGTTGCTGGTTGATAGAATCTTTTCACAGGCAAACTTCTTAGCTCTTGCTGCATTTATAGAAGAAGCTGATCTTGCTACTAACTATACTGCAGACTTAGAACGTCGTCTTACACAGAGCAGAAAAGCAGTTTTAGCAGCACGGAAAGACAATAGCTTATTAACTGAAAGAAATACAGAAATAATGGACTTGAATGCTATTCAAAAGGCCAAGTACGAAAAAGAAATTAAAACACTAAAAACAGCTCTCGGTGTAGTAAAGATTGAACACGCTGATGACTGGTTTGAAATTGATTTGTGAGTTAAGTGGTTAAGTACTATAAAATAAGAATTCTGGGTACAGAAGAATATTATAACAATAAGGGCAAGTGGCAGAACGAGTCCAAGGGTAGACTGTTCACTAGACATGCAGTCCTGCAAATCATCCGCTACTGGAAACAATACGAAGAACAAAATCTAGAGAATATCCAATTAGTAGAGTATGACCTTTTAGAAAGACAGGGATATGATCTAAAATCATTCTTGACAAAATATCAAAAAACACCAATTATTATAAATAAATAACCGCCTCTAGTCTGGTGACAAGAAGGATCTTATAAATCTTTTGAGCTTGGTTCAAAACCAAGGGGGCGGACCAAAAGTTGACATTAAAACTCAACTATGTTTATATTGATTAAATGCTCTTATGGCGAAACTGGTAAACGCGATAATTTCAAAAGTTATTGTCCTTAGACATGCAAGTTCGACTCTTGCTAAGAGCACCACGATGAAGGCAGGAATTTTTACACATGAGTTCGCAACATTACTTATTATTACGATTCTGGCATTCTGGGCTTTGGGACCAGTTATTGCTCTCTTCATCTTCTCTACGCTAATATTATTAGTTTTTACTTTCCTTACAATTAAATATTAAACCATGGGAATATGGCGGAATTGGTAGACGCGGTGGGTTTAAGCCCCACTGGGCCTCACGGCCCGTGAGAGTTCGAGTCTCTCTATTCCTACCACTGAAAAGTTAAGTGATTCATATGAAAATCTTAAATACAGGAATAGATACAATCTTAGATGGGTGGTATCACAGTTTAGAAAGACCTCACTTGTTTGTTAAGTATGAAGATGGAGAGCAAATTGGAGGTACCAATAATCGTGCATGCCCTGGAACAAAATCTGGCTATACTTTCAAAGAATATCCTAAAGAGGAGGACCTAAATAAACGTATCCACTTATACAAACTAAATATACCAGAACAATGGCCATGGGTGTGGCCATGGGTGAGTGGAGAGATTTTCCCATTCATTTCAGAATGGGAAGGACAAGATAAGCTTCCATTCTATATGGACAAAAATGAAAAGTATTTCACTGATGGTCAGTCTAAAAAATCAATGGCATTTAATCATGATATTGCAAGATTGCCATTGTTAAAAGCTAATACCCTAAGAAAGGAAGCCTGGATCCGAACGTCTCATCCACTTCACCTACTAGAAGACTAGATATGAAGACCCTAATTCTCTTACTCCTCACTTCCCACCTTACTGGATGTTGCTGCTGGGGACTATACACTAGATATGATCAAGCAGAAGAATGCTTTAGTAGTCAAAGAGAAGCATACTGTATAGATGCTCTTACAGAAGAACAAAAACTAGAATGTATGACAGAACTACAAGACAGGTGTGTACATGAATCCCTTACTGGCCAATTAGATTGAGAATGATAGTATATTAGGTATATAAGCGGGGTGCTGGGCACAAAAAAGCTTCCAATCCTTTTTTTTGCTGGGTTCGATTCCCAGACCGTTTGCCAATTATGCCTAATAAAGTAGAAGAGTACATTCATTGGTTTGATAAGTGGAAAGAAGCTATTTGCTCTATAGACACTTCACTTAGTGATGAATGTTGTTCAGATAGATTACAGGGTATTTATTTAGAAATGACTCCAGAAGAGAGAGATGAACTTAAAAAGTTGGGATTAAAATGACACCAGAACAGGCAGTAGAATTGATTGAAGTAGGAAATAATTTAGTATCAGTGAGTGAAACTCTCTCAGTGGTAATTCTGGTTGGATTATTCCTTCATGCAATTATAACTAGTTAATAATATATGGCTGAGTGGCGCAACGGTTGACGCGCGATCTTTAGGCGGTCGTTTCTTCGGATGTGTGGGTTCGAATCCCACCTCAGTCACCATATACCCTAGTGGTGGAATTGGTATACACATGTCGTTGAGTGCGACACGCGAGAGCATGCAGGTTCGACTCCTGTCTAGGGTACCAATTATGAAAAATATTAAATGTGGAAATAATACATGCTGGACACGTAGGCCTCATCATGAAAGACCTGACGAAACTCGATCTCATCAGTTGGTAGAGGTTGAAGATGAATATGAGGGAAAAGCTTTCTGTTCCATTAGTTGTGCATGTGAAGCTGGTTATTATCATGTTAGAAAAGGATGGATAAAAGATCCATTAAAAGAATAAGTCTTAGTAGAAGGACATAAAAAGATGAAAGAATATAATTATATGGATATCTATTCCAAGCCTGGAACAAAAGTTCTCTTCACTGCACAAGGTGGATACGAAGTAGAGAGGGAAGACGCAAAAAATAAACTTGTTCTTGGTAGGGAATATACAGTAAAGCGTATAGACATGTATTCATACACTTCTCGTGTTGTTTTTGAAGAAGTAGAAGGTCGCTTTAACACTTCATTGTTTGAAAAAGTAGATTAAATGAATCTTAAAATCACTCTATTTCTATTTATATTACTATTTGTACTTGTGACCTGTATGATTACTCCTGTTCATATCAGTAGTGATGCAGGCACTCCAAGTCGAGCTGTAAACGATAAGCTTTATGTATTAGGTCCACCTACGATCTACGAAAATGCTGACTCAGGAACAGTTGAGTATGAAGACTCTGGCTGTAACGATGAAGATCAAGACTCAGATAGCGATTCAGACAGTGATAGCGATTCAGATTCAGACAGTAATAGCGACGAGTACGAACCAGAATACGATGAGATTTGTGGTTATAGTATGCCAGTTAGAGTTCCTATTTGTCATAGAAATTCTAAAGTTCTTTGCATACCCCTTGTGGCAGTTGAAGCTCATCTGGATCATGGTGACTACAGAGGCACTTGTTTATGGTAGATTTTAAAATATTAAACATCAACATTCTTAACCAAGAAGACGACTACATTTCTCTCAAAATTAACTTTAAGTTTCCAGAAAGTGAGCTTCCATCCTTTGGTAATCTGAATGAATATTATAAGGCACCAGTTGTTTTAGAGCCAGAGAAGCTTAAAGAATTTTATAAGAATAGAGACTTTTCTTTTCGTGACTTCTTGATTCCCTGCGAGGATAAACCAGGATTTTCTATGTTAAATCCTGACTATCCCAGTCCCTATAAAGAGGGGCTCATTAAGGTATTAGATATACAAGGCCAAGACTCTATTCATCTAGAAGATGATGGAACTTATAGTTATACAGAGTTTTGCCATGACTGCTATATAGTTCGTGCCTGTTTAGTTCAACTTGTTGAAATGCAAACAGAGATAGAAAAAGGTATTTGTAAATTTGGTGATTTTCCTGATCAGGTTGGGGCATTCATGTCAGCAGAAGCTCTTAGAGACTTTGCCTGTATCCTCCGGTCACTTGATTTTTATTGGCACTAAAAGATTAATAATCGAGGCCACCTCACTTGGTCTACCCGTTTCTTACCGGCTGGGTTGAAGAGAAATGTGACGCCTGGTCCCCGTAAGGGACTTTTTAACTTAAAGGATAAAAATGAAAAGTTGGAAGCAAATACAGGATAATATTAAAGTTTGGCAATTTTATCTAGTATGGTCGTTTTACTGCCTGCTTATAATTTATCTTACAAGCTGTACTCCTCAGCCTCAAGGGTTAGCCGTAGAAGGCGAAAGAGAACTGGTATTAGACTCTGTATAAGCTCTGTCTGATGAGCTTTTTGAAATTGGTATGCCTCCTTATGTTACATGTACAGATGGGCTAACAATTAAAGCTATGGAGCCAGATACGATTGTTTGTGGAGATACAGAACGACTCTGTGGTCCAGGGAAGCATCACACCAATGAAGATGGTACTCGTGAGATTGAATTTGAGCTAGGAGATGAAATCCCGACCGACGTATTAATACACGAACTTTTTCATGATTACGAAGGTTCTTGTTTAAATGTTGATGATTGGACTATTCAGTATGCTCAATTTTTTGGTGGACACTTTGTAGTTTCTACTCTTGGTTATGAAATAATTGCAAACGCAGAAGCGAGGCTTGATCGATAATGTTTAATGCAAAAACTTATGTAGAAGCACGAATGGTAGCCGAGAAGGTTCATGCTAATCAAACGTATGACAAGATCTTCCCCTATATGAAACATGTTGATGATGTAGTAGCTGTGCTTAATAGGTTTGGTTATTCTGGAAAATTTAGAATAGCTGGCTTTCTTCATGACAGCATGGAAGATGGTGATCTAAGCTATAAAGACATTAAAACACGTTTTGGTGAAGATATAGCTGAGATAGTTTTTTGCGTAACAGATGAGCTGGGACGAACTCGTAAAGAGAAAAAAGAGAAAACTCTTCCTAAAACAGCTAGTAATCCTGATTCAATTATTGTTAAGCTAGCAGATAGAATTGCCAATATGGAACATGGCGGTAAGGCTGGTATGTATCAAAAAGAGCATTCTGAGTTCAGAAAAGCTCTTTATAGACCAGATCACAGTGAAGCTATGTGGACATATCTTGAGGGGCTAATTTTTAGAGATAACTAATGAGTAATCTTATGCTTACGTATAGTGAAAAAGAGTTTAACCCAGAGAGTCCTAATAGAAGGATGATCAGTGTTACTGATATAGCACATGGATTAGCTATGAATCCTAGATTCAATGGCCAACTAGAAGAGTTCTTCTCTGTTGCAGAGCACTGTATTATCGTTCAGGAGATTCTAGAAATCTTTGGACACAGTCCCAGAATGCAGATACTCGGTCTTTTTCATGATGGTGAAGAAGCATATACAGGAGATATCCCATCTCCTATCAAGGTACTATTAAAACCCTACATTGATGAGATTGCAGAACCAATCAAAAGAGCTATTTACTCTAAGCTTAGAGTTAAAGGGCCTAATAAGGAGGAAAAGAAACAGATCAAAATTGCTGATAATCTTTCCTTCCTAATTGAAGATAGAGATCATAGAAAGCAGAAGGTGAAACTCGCACCCTTTCTTTCGGAAAACAACATCTCTACTGCACAATGGGAATCTACACAACACTTAACAGCTAAGCCAGTTGGTATTAAATATGCAAAAATCAAGTTTCTTGAAAGATATCTAGATCTTGTAGACAAATTAGATATTGACATAACATAGAGTGTTATTATAATTAAACAACTGATGCGGGGTCTTCTAAACGGACCAGGATGTTAGGCTCATAACCTTTCGATGCAAGTTCAAGTCTTGCCCCCGCCTCCACTTAAGAGGTTTAAACATGGATTACGCATTTGTAAAAGAAAGAACTCGTAAGATCAATATGGTTCGAGATGAAGCAAAGTCTTTGCTTAAAGAATTTGCTAATGAACTAGAAACCTCTAAGCCTATGATCGTCAGTGATCTCAAGGAATATGGTCATGAGATTGCTGGCATTATCGTAGAAGACGTAAAAGTTTGGGACAATGGATCTATTGATCTTCATTTTGGCCCCATGCTTTCCGAAACTGACTGATATCTTTACTGGAATAGTTCAAAGGTAGAACGGTTGCCCCATAAGCTTTATAATTGACCTGTGAGTTTGTATTTATTACAATAAATAATGCCTTATAAAGATTCAGAAACTAAAAAACAATATCAAGCTCTTTATCAAAGAAGGCATTATTCTAAGAACACAGAATATTATAAAAACAAAGCAAAAATACGTAAGCTTAAAATTTCAACTTGGTATAAAGAATTTAAAAAAAACATTAGAATGTTCTAGCTGTGGAGAAGATCATCCAGCTACTTTAGATTTTCATCATACAGATCCTAATTCCAAAGATATTGCAGTTTCAACAGCCCCATCAAGAGGTTGGAGTATTGAAAGAATTAAAAAAGAAATAGAAAAATGTGATATTTTATGTTCGAATTGTCATAGAAAGCTTCATTTTCTACAAAAGCTGGAATAGCTTAATTGGTAGAGCACAAACCTCATATGTTTGTAAGTAAAGGTTCGAGTCCTTTTTCCAGTACCAACCGGAAGATTCAGGTACCCAATCCTGAGTAGTCCACCACTATGGGCTATTAGTTTAAGTAGAACACCCGGATTTTAAATATGTTTGAAGTAGGTGACAAGGTAATGACTTCCTCTGGAGAAGGTGTTATTACAGGAATATTTGGAGATGGAAAAGTTGTCTGGGTACAATTAACCTGCAATTTTGAATGTGTATTTGAAGCATTAAATGTAGATTTAATTATGTAACAGAGTGTGGGAAAGTGGTATTCGGCTTTGTTTGGAACGAAGCAACGCAGGTTCGATTCCTGCCACTCTGACCAGCTGGGGAAGATCCTGGAGTAACGACCAGGTATAGATTCTATGTATAAAAGCAATATTTATATGAGCGTAAAGTAACGCGGCCCCTATTTTTGGAATGTAAGCTTTGCTGGCGAAGCACCCGGCTCTTAACCGGATGAACTCAGTTCGATTCTGAGACATTCCACCAACCTATATCGGAGTGTAGCGCAGTAATGTCTCTCAAGGCAGTATTCATCAGTGACACACATAATCGTCTTAGTGATATTATTCACCGAATTCCAGATGGTGATATTTTAGTTCATTCTGGTGATGCTACTGTGGTGGGGAATAGTATAAAAATTGCCGTTTTTGGCAATCACATGCGCAAATTACCTCATAAACACAAGATCTTTGTTCCTGGAAATCATGATGTGTTGTTTGAGACTGATGAATCTCAAGCACGTTCTCTCCTCGGCCCTGGAATTCACTGTCTAATTAATGAGGGTGTTGAGATAGAAGGTATTAAGTTTTGGGGTTCTCCCTATACACCCTATTTCTGTAATTGGGCTTTTAATCTTTTTGATGATGATCTTAAGAAGATGTGGAAAAAGATTCCAGAAGACACTGATGTGTTAATAACTCATGGGCCTCCGCACCTAGTACTTGATGAATGTCCTGATGGTAATGGAACCAAGAATGTTGGCTGTAAACACTTATTAAAAGAGATACAAACAAGAGTCAATCCCACTGTTCATGCTTTTGGTCATATACACGAGGGCTATGGCACTAACTGTATAAATGAAACTATTTTCATAAATTCATCAATTATGAATGGGAAATACAAAATGACTAATAGACCTATTATTTATCATATTTAAGGGAAAGACCATGAGATTGATGATTTACGATAATACAAATGTAAAAGCAAATTTAAGAGATCTTAAATACCTGTTACCAAATAATTTAGACGTAGGATTTGACGATTTAGACTATACGATTCCTATCGGACTTTCTCATGAATGGACAGTTGGTGGTAGATTATATCGTGCTCTTCGATGGGTTGATGAATGTAAGGGTTTTTCAAATTGGACTGAAGCTTTGGAATGGTTAGCTAATGTTCATCCAGAAGAGAAGATTACTCAGATTCAGGTTTGGGGTCATGGTGCTCCTGGTAGAAGCTGGATGGGCAAGACACAGGTAAATGCCAAATCCTTTCAAGAACACGGTGCTGTACTAGAGGCTATTAAAAACAGAATGGACTCTAACAGTGTTATCTGGTTTAGAAACTGTGGAGTGTTTGCTGGTAATAAGGGTCAACACTTTGCTAAAGAATGGGCTAGAAATATGAACTGTGTTATCGCTGCACATACATATATTATTGGAATCTTCCAAGCTGGACTAAATACTCTTAGGCCAGGCCAGGAGCCTTTGTGGTCACCACTTGAAGGTATTGAGAAGGGGACCGCCGCCCGTCCTGTTAAGCTGAAGAATAGCGTTCTTGGCTCTGAGAAGAACATTACGTTATTACACAGTAAGCTTCCCAGGTGGGCACTGAAAAGATAGATAATGATTTTTAAACATTGTCGTGTTCAGAAACAAGATCAGAAATACTCGATCTACTGGATCCTATTTAGATGTCACAGTTGTAAAAAAAAGAATTTAATTAGAAGCAAAACATTAACTTTTACATATAAATGCATATGTAACTATGAAGATATTTTTATAGAAAAAACCCCTTAGGGGTATTTTTTCAGAATATTTTTTGGGAAGGTTTTTAGAAATGAAGCTAGCAGAAAGCAAAATCAAGATTCACAAAACAGCTGACTTTGAAGAAAGTAGCTTCGGAATCGATGATAATGAAGATCTCGTACACATCTTTAATATCCTTAGGAATAAAATTTATACGAACAAGATCTTAGCGGTTATACGTGAATACAGCACAAATGCTCAAGATGCTCATATAGAGATTGGAACTCCAGATAGACAAATTGAAGTTTCTGTACCGACCAAGCTTTCTCCTGAATTTTCAGTTAGAGATTATGGTTCTGGATTAACAGATGATCAAGTTCGTAATGTTTATGTCAAATATGGTAAATCAACAAAGCGTAACAGTAATGATTTTAATGGACAACTGGGACTAGGTTGCAAGGCAGCCTTTAGCTATGGAGACAGCTTTCTTATTACATCCTATAGGAATGGTTTAAAAAACGATTACCAGGCTTATATTGATGAAAGCCAGATTGGTAAAGTTGCCATGTTGCAAAGTCATGAAACCGATGAGCCTAACGGTATAAAAATAACAGTCCCCGTGAAGGAATCTGATATTACTTCTTTTGGAATTTATTGTAAGGCTTTTTATGAACACTTTTCCCCTACACCTATTGGAGTCAAAACTGTAGAAAAATCATATTGTATATCTGGAGAAGATTGGGCTCTTACTGATGATAGTAGTGTTCACACAGGCACAAAAGCAATTATGGGAAATGTTGCTTATCATGTTAACTCTCGCATCTTAAAGGATAATACACCCACAAAGATCTATCAACCTCTGCGAGGACTTTGTGTGAATGGACTAGAATTAAGATTCGACATCGGAGAACTTGGAGTCGCATCTTCTAGAGAAGGATTAGAATACACTAAGACTACTGTTAAAAATATTATAGAAAAATTAAGTAAAATAGGTGTAGAACTGAAGGCTAAAATTAAAAATGAACTTAATGATGCTAAGGATATATTCGAAGCCCATGCAGTCTGCAATGAATTAAAAACTTATAATGGTAAATATTATAGGTTTAAAGATTTTATTGGTCATGAAGATCTTGTGTGGAATGGAAACATAATAAAGGAAGCAAGATTTACGTTTGTAAATTCACCATTTGATCAGGGTGATGATAATTTGATATGTAAATCTATTACAGTTAATAAAGGAAATATTACAGGTGTCTCTCAAAGAACCCTATGTCCGCACTCAAGAATCTCTGCAAAAAACAAAAATCAGCTTCTTATTAATGATGGTGCTGATAAATGGACGCTAAGGGTTCGTAAACACCTAGAAGATACTCAGATTCAAACATGTTATGTCTTTACTATGGAAGGTGAGCATAGTAAAAAACAATTTGAAGAGTTTAAGACTAGTAATTTTTTAGAGGATGAGCATTTTATAAAGCTATCTACAGTTGACCCGATCAAATCTACAAAGAAGCGTGCACTAACTGCTGAAGACCGTGCTAAGGTTTTTGAATTCTGTCTACCTACAGCAAAAAAAGCTGATAAGCGATCTTGGGTTCCTACTGATATTGATATAAAGAAACCTATTGGATGTCATATCGTAATCAATAGGTTTGAACCACTAGTTGAAGGGTCATCCATTACCAATTCTAATCTTGCTCGTATAATAGAAGATATCTATACACTTAGTGGAGAAGATTTAGGAGACAATCTGCTAGGTGTTAAGAAGTCTCTGGCTGAGAAGGTTGGTAAAACCTGGCCACTTTTTGACGACAGAGTTAGAAGTGTCTACGGTCAAGTCATAAAAGAACCAGAATTAAGAGAAATACTATCATTGCAAAGGGCTATAGATTCAGACTATAAACGATTCTGGACACGACTTAGTAGGGAGAAGATTTGGCTTTATGCAGATTTTAACAAGGATATGCTTGGAGGACTGGTTCTTAAGTTACAAAAGCTGTCAAAATTTATGGCAAACCCTACTAATTCAAAAAAGATTGATGCTATTTATAGGCTACAAATATATTATACACTTAAAGATGCTTATATTAACTCCAGATCACAAGAACTTTTTAATAATTTTAAAAGAATATTGAATGAATACCCACTATTGCAATCTGTAGGAATAAATGGTCAAATAACCATAAATCAAACCATTGAATATATTAATATGGTAGATAAATACAATCTACTTCTAAAAGAACAACTTCTACGGGAACAAAAATCATGTCAGAAAAATTAGAACAACCACATATGCTTATTAGTAATGACTCTATTACTATTATCACAGAGGATGGACCCAGAACAACAAGAAGGGGACAGACTAACTTTATTAGTCTTCAAGAATCTATTAAGAACAAGGACTGGGATAGAGTTTTAAGACTCTCAACTCCACTCAAGGATTTGGTTAAAACTATTGCTGAAACAGAGAGTGGGGCTATCCGTGTTGTTGGTAATCAAATTCTATATGAGGATGAGCCTCTTAATGGTTATCTCGTTACGAAAATCATAAGCTTCATTGGTTCAGGTTTACCCTTTGAACACCTACTAGCCTTCTTGGAAAACCTACAGTACAACCCTTCAATGAGGGCAAGGGAAGAGCTTTATAGATTCTTGGAAACCGAAGACCTTCCAATTACTACAGACGGTTGCTTTATCGCATACAAGGCTGTCAATTCTGAATGGAAGGATAAACATAGTAATACCATTGATAATTCTGTGGGATCTATTGTTACTATGAATCGGTCAGAAGTAGATGATAATCAAAGTATTGGTTGTTCACGTGGACTACATGCTGGATCACTAAAATATGTGAAGGGATTTGGCAGCAGAAATGATAATTATCTCCTAGTCAAGATCAATCCAATGGATGTCGTTTGTATTCCAAGCTCAGATTCTCGCAAGTTACGTTGTTGTAAATATACAGTAACTGGTGTTATGAAAGGTGAGATGGTTCATCATGCTTATGATGCTGACGGTGTTACCCCCGTTGGTAATAAGAAATTTGATAGCTGTGAGCTTGACTCAATCGATGATGATGATTGGGAAGTTGAAACAAGTGACTACGACTATGAGCTTGACTGGGAGGACTAAGAAATAGAAATGTATTTTTTAGATGAGATTTATAAAAGAATTTTTTGTGTAACATTTCATGAACACTATCATCTAGCTATGACATTTATTAGATATACAGAGGGATACGAAGGTGATCACCCCATGTTCACAGAGAACCCATTTACAATGGCTCAACTCTATGAGTACGAAAGTAGACGTGGAGAAGATCTAAACTTTACATACGCAGAAGACTGGGGCGGATTCAACCTGACAGGAAGAACGATTAAGGATGTAATAGCTCGTGGTCTTATAGATATAAACAAGTGGGATGAAAAGTTCCTAACAATATGGGCTAGATGTGTTGCAGAGTATCCAGACTTAGACTTCTCGCTGCTAGGTGTATCTAGATTCGGTCGTGATAATAGCGTTATTACACACGAGACTGCACATGCTTTTTATGCACAAGACCCAGTCTACAAGAAGAAGATGGATAATCTCGTTAATAAAATTCCTCTGTATAAACTAGACAAAATCTTTCAGATATTAGCAGCTGATGGTTATACCAATATGGTATGGGTTGATGAAGTACAAGCATATTTTGCTACAGGAATCAATGGTTGGGTTGAATGGGATATCTTAGATCAAGAAATAGATTTAAAATCCATAATAAAACCTTTTCAAGAAGTGTTTAAAGAACAGACTAAAACAAAATTCAAAACACGTGTGTTAATTCCACATATAAAATAGGAGACGATGTGAAATTCTTTATTCTTACAAGTTTTTTAATTCTTTCAGTTGGCTGTGGCCAACCAGATGCTGAGCTCCAGGATCCCAGTGTAGAAACTGAGGTAGAAGACCAAGCTGTTGTACCTAATAGCTTTGTCAATTCCAGTACAAATCCAGAGTTCTATCCAGAAACAGGACAAGTTGCTGGTATGATGGGACCCTTTAAAGATATTAATGCAGAAACTTACACTATTGAGTTAAATGATGTTGCTATCTATTCCTACGCTTATCATGGTGAAGGTCGGGTCATGACCCAGCTTAGGTTCTTTAAACCTATTCACAAGTACCTAGATGAAGATACTCACAGCTTTAAACTGGATGAGAATACCCTAGAATTCTATGCTCTTGGTTGCCAAGCAGACAATCTAGACTACTGGAACTATGATTCTCAAGCAGAATCTGGTACAATTAATATTGTTCCAGTAGGAGATGACACCTGGGTTGTCCAATACTCATTGGCTTGGTCTGGTGATTTTCTTAACGGATCAGTTACTATTATAGGGCGTTGATATCATTGAGGTTTCTATCTACTTGTTTTAAAAATTTTTTCCTAGGGATAGCATTAGCCTCTGTGCTCATGCTCCCTGGCTGCAAGTCCATAGAGGCCAGTGTAAAACCTAGCAAAGCTGCTGATACAGAAGAGAGGTCTTCTCTTGTTATAAACAGAGTCAATGGCTTCAATGGTACAGTTCATATAGGTACGAGGCAGTATTATAAGAATGAGGATGTGTCTACGGCCATGTTCTTATTCTATGATGCCTGGCTCTCTACCTTTGGAGATAAAGACAAAAAGGTTCTAACTGCTCTTCAGAACCTTACTATAATCTGGGAAGAAGATCACTGGGTCGTAGAAGATGCTCTTATATACTCTGAGAATGGTAAACAAGCAGAGACAACTGATGTTTTAGTTATGGGGCTCGCTCAGCATAAAAACTTAATCATAGTTAGTGCTAGGTATAAAGAGCTTGAGAGATCATCTCTAGTCCATGAGCTGATCCATGTTGCCATCTGGCATACGAATCAGGAATCAGAAGGAGATGCTGATCATCTAGGTGATAAGTTTCCAGGTTGGACTAGGAAACACTCTGCTCTTCTTTCCTTAGTTAATGTAACTCTTGCAATTGTTATAGAAGATTAGTAATATATCTCCAATGCGGCGTTGTTCAAGGTGAATAACCACCCTTCCAAGGTGACTAGAGGAGTTCGATTCTCCTACGCCGCTCCATTTGGGTCTGTCCTGGTTTCGACAGGGGTAGGAAGTAAGTAATTGCATGTCATAGATGCTTATATCTATATAAAATAAATAAAACAGTAGATAATTTTCACAAAGAATAGTAGAGATGTTAGAGGAAGAGTTTTCTCTTGAACAAGAGCATCCTGACCTGGAAAGTAACAAGGGAATAACTCAAGAGATTATTGATGAAACCAAAGAGTATTATCTAAAGAAGAATTTACATTCATTCACCTGTGACTGGTGATAAAGGAGCCTATCATGGCTAAAGAACAGAGACTGAGTGCCCATCTGGCACAGCGTGATGGTGTTCGAACTCGCACTAATAAAGAGTTCACTGAAATTAAAAACGTATTGAAACGTGAGGAGTTTTTTGCTGGACTTACTAAATCTTACGAAAAGAAAGATGAGACTGGCGATGACTTTCCTACTCAAGCAATAAGAGTTCGGTGTCGAGTTCTAGATGTTCTTGAACAACTTCGAGAGCTAGGAACCCAGCAGTTCAATGCAGAAGCAACAGTAGACAAAGGAAACCTAACCGCTAAAGCCTCTGTTGAGGTGAACGGTACTGTTATTCTAGAAGACATTCCAGTAGTCACCCTGCTCACCCTGGAACGTGATCTGAAACAAGTTAGAGAGTTTGTATCCAAACTGCCTACTCTAGACCCTGCATTCGAATGGAGTCTAGATAGTAATGCTGGTGTTTTCAAGACCCAACCTCTTCGTACAAATCGTGAGGCTAAGAAGCAGGAGGCTATTACTCTTGCTCCAGCGACAACTGAGCATCCAGCTCAAACACAGCTCATTTCGGTAACCTCTGTGGTTGGTGAGTGGGTAACAGTTTCTTCTTCTGGAGCAATTGAGCCTGATACAAAGAAGAAGTATCTCAAACGATGCGACACCCTTATTAATGCAATGAAAGTTGCACGTGAGGATGCTAACGCAGCTCGGGTAGCTGAAGTAGAAGTAGGTACACCTATCTTTAACTTCCTATTCGGAGAGTAATGATTTCACTATAAGTTTAAGTTCATTCTTTTTCTTATAAAATTTCACTGACACAGTGTAGGTTCGACTCCTACCCTCGGCGCCATATGCCGAGGTAGCCCAATTGACTTCGGTGACGGTAGAGGCATCGGTGAAATAGTTGATAAATTAAGCTTGGTGAAAAGCTTAAACGAGTACATGGAAAGAGTGTAAAATTTCAGGAACTAAATATTTGTGCCTAGGTTCGAATCCTAGCCAGTCCGCCAATGGACTGGTAGCTCAGCGGCAGAGCGGAGTATGTCAATTTCAGACCTGAATTAAATAGTATAACTCTTCGGTTGTATTTTAAATCAAAACACTTGACTAAAAATCAGGTTAATTCGATTAACTATCGGGGCGGTCACAAGGCTATGTGGCCGCTCCACCAAGGGCCAAATCAAGGTGACACGTTAGGTGGGTTCGATTCCCACTTGGTCCACCAGTTGATAGTTAGAAATAAAAACCCTTTAGGGCTATTTTACCCAATATATTTTTGACAGAGTTTTTTAACTATGCCAAAATGACTTTGGTTTTGGAGAGTATTGCAGACTGGGTTTGCGTTCGCCTGCTAAGCGAAATATACCTTCGGGTATTCAGTTCGATCCTGATGCTCTCCGCCAATAGGATTTCATTGTTTAATTTCTGGAACGGAAGAAAAGTAAGTCTCACTCCACTTACTGGACACACACTTACTCTAGAAAACTCTGGAGTCTATGCTACTACATTGTTTTATAGATTATTAAATACCAAAAATAATCCAGCAGAGAGACAAGTCCTACTTGACCAGATGATGTTAGCTGAGATAGAGTATCAAGCGTTGAGTATTTATTTATCTGAATAGTTTGGAAGGTGCTGCGGGGCTGGTCCTGCAACTGGTGTTGAATACCAGAGTGACGTAACAGTTAGGGGTTCGACTCCTCCACCTTCCTCCATCGAATAGAGCAGTAGGATTAACCCTACTGCTCTATTTTTTTTAGGAGACCCATTATATGCTAAACATACCCCTTGGCTGTATGAATGAGAAATGTAACTGGTATGGGCAACACGTGATGGGCTGTCCTAAAGCAGACCCTTGTCTAAATAGTAATACCTACTATTCTAGTAATACTAGTGAGACAGAAACAGATCTAGAGATAGCTGAGTTACAAGAGAAAATTGCTGAACTTGAATCAGAGATAGAGACCCTTGAGTACAACATTGACTGTATTGAAATCGCTCATGCAGAGGAAATAGCAGGAGAATCATGGTAATGACAGAAGAACTTATGTTAAATATGCTGACTGCTGATAAAGCTCTTGCTATAAGCGAAGAGGCCGCTAAGAAACTAGAGATGGTTAGGGTTAAAGAAAAATCTGAGAATGAATATCAGTTATCAGATAAAGAAAAAGCCTATCAGTTTAAACAACTCATTGAGGGTATTAAAAAGAAAGCTCTTGCTGGAAAGATGGAGTATTCTATTAGATACAATACCGTAGACAAAGAAACAGGAGAGCCAATTTTCTCTCAAGAGTTTTTCATTGCACTGTGTAGAGCTTTTAAAGATGAGCATCCTACCTTTTTTGTTCAGAAGAATATAGGACCTGCTCGTAGACTTACTATTAAGTGGTCAGGGAAATATGAAGTATGAAACTAGAGAATATTTACAAAAATATCTGGCTTGATCCATTTGAGATTATTGGAATTTACCCTAAACGAGGTGACAGTCGGGAGATAATAATAGTCCTTCGGGGTGGTCAAGTTGTTGATTTTTATTTACGCCTGGATACTGAACAACGCTGGGAAGAGGTTTTCCATAGGTTCATTGAAAAAATAGAAGCTATGCGTGGTGAAAGTTTTTACGACAACATAGTTAGAACAGAGGTTGACGAAGATCTTGAAGCGAACCCTATGCTGTGATACAGTAGTAAACTATGCCTTGGAAGCTTTGCTGGCGAAGCAACTGATTTGTAACCAGAAGATAGTAGGTTCGATTCCTATCCGAGGCTCCACGTAGGTGATATATGTGTCTGAAGAAGAAGTTCCTGAAGAAGTAAAAGAGAAGAAGCCCGGCCGATTCAAAACCTTCCTAGCTAATGCTATTGATATGCTGGAAGAAGTACCTAAGGCCCTCTTGGGCATAGGTGTCCTAGTGTCACTGCTTGCTGGAACCATTAACATGGTAGTCACCCCAGAGGTTGACTCTACTGCTCAATCACAGGAAGCAGTCAATGAGGTTCATCTCTTACAGGAACGGCTCCTAGTTCTAGAAACTAGAAGTGAAATACTTGATAAGGTAATCCTATTGAAGCTTATGGATGGACAGTGTCTTCTAGATAATAATAACTCAGGTTATGAAGAGATTATTCTTGAGCTACCATCAGGTAAGATGATACCAGTACCAAGGAAGTAAGATGAACCCCGACGACAGAGCGCTTTGGTATAAAACTTACGTGTATAATATGCCAAATATTAGTAACTTCAAGTTTTTCTCGACATCCTCAGGAACAACTATAGATACCCACTCTCCAACTTCAGGCTCAAGAATTGAAGTTTCTTTAAGTAGAGAAGACTTGTCTATGGTCGTTGAGATGTTGTATCTTTATTATAAACAGAACCTGATAACACAAGCATTAAAACTAGATGATCTTCCAGATCCAGAGGTATACTCTAGAGCACGGGACCTAGTTGATTCAAACTTTATTTATTATAAAGGATTGTCACAATTAGAATTTTGTAACAAGTTTGAAGAACTGACTCATTTGACTACGGAGTAATCATGAAAAAGCTATCCCTAGCTTTACTTTTTTTAATACTTTCAGCTTGTGACTGTGAAGGTGAACAACTGCAAGTATACTGTGGAGAAAGTAAGCATTGCTGGATAGATAATGAAGATCGTGTTCGTATTGTCAATGATATAGAATCTTTTCGTACATTTAATCCAGGAACAGAGAGCTTGTGTTCTCTTGGCAGTACTACATGTGACCCTATCTCAGGAGATCTGACCTGTGAAAACTACAGACCTCCAGAAGAATTTGCTGAGACTGAGAGGTGTGACAAGGTAGACAATGATTGTAACTTTAAAACAGATGAAGGTACCACTCTAAACTATGATGACCCCTCTAATACGTGCACACTGAATAGTGGTGCTTGTATTCAGAACCAGGTATGTAGAGATGGTGTTCTACAGTGTAATCTAGTGTTTGAGAGTTGCGGTGAAGAAATATGTGATGGTATAGATAACGATGGTGATGGTCTTGTCGACAGTCAGGACCCTGACCTCTTTTCAGGCGGACCTGAGTTCTACTGGCCAGAGAGAGACTTCCCCTCTGATGACCTGTTCTTTGGACAGAACAGTGCATGTAACCCTGCAAGAATTAAATGTATTCAAGGTCAGATCTTTTACGAAGGGTTAGGTCTTCCCAGTAAAGAACAGTGTGGTAATGGATTAGATGATGACTGTGATGGAACGGTTGATGAGGTAGAAGATCCAAACTACCGAGGCGCATTTGTATTTGTCATAGATGTTTCTGGATCGATGATAGGGTATAACGAAGCAATAGCCCACGCAGCCTGTAATTTCTCTAGTAATACCATACTAGACGACTCTTCATTTGCTGTAGTACACGTAGGGCTTCAACACCCACAAGCAATAAGCGAAATAGCAATTGGATTAGAATTTACTGATAACATAGAATTATGTCAGTACCTGCAGGACAAACCATGGTCCAATCAACGTGGAGGGAATGAGTATCAGCTAGAAGGTATCCTTGCCACACATGGAACAACACCTATTGTTGTTTCAGAACAGATAGCAGAGCTTGGATTCCTTGACTGGCCCGAGGGTTTGGATAAACAGGTTATTGTTTTTACGGATGAAGGTATACATACTACACCAAACTTTCAATACAGTAGTCTATACAATCAATGTTCACTAGAAAACTACACAGTTGGTGTCTTTACCAACCCACAATGGCAACCAGATTGGTATCAGGTGGTCGGAGACTGTGGTGGTTTTATTAGTACACTATTCACAAGTCCATACCTTATGGAACAAGAACTTATACAGCACCTTACAGGAGGATGCTAATGGCTAAGAAAAGAAAACGAAATGTACCAAAGATGTCTCACATTATTGAAACGAGGAAGGCTATAAGAGAGTGGAAGCAAATGAACAGAGCTTCTCGTAAGCTTGTTGAAGTTGGTGGAGACTTGATGCCAGAAGGTTGGGAGACGATGTCTAAGTCTGATTACAAAATCGATGACAGACGACGGGCAGCGGAGTCTCATAGGGCTAGACCAAAAAAAGATCCAAATACTCTTAGTGTTTGTTTTAATTTTACCCCTGGAGAGATAGGTGTTAATCCGCCTTCCCCTGAGGAGGTTCAGATGATGAAAGAAATGAACCCTCAGCTAGGTAAGAAGCTAGAACACTTTAAACCCCTTGAACATGTGATGAGTACCCCTGTTGTACTAACAAGAGAACCTGAGATTACAATGAAAGAACAGTGGGCAAAGGCTAGGCTCTTAATGAAGCAGACGATGACTGACAGACAGAAGCAAACAGCTGAAGGCTTGTTGCAGCAAAGAACTGAGTTCAATCCAGATGCACCTACTACCTTAGATCTTGATAATCTTACAACCCTAGGAGATTAAAATGAGTAAGTTACTAGAAAGAGAAGAGATAAATAATAGATATTTAAGAATTTTTCTCCAAAAAGAAACAGACAAGGTTCCACGTAGAGTCCGCTTCCCTGAGTCTGTAGACGTTGAGAAGGGAGAGGTTCGATTCTGGGTTATTAATCCACCAGATGGTAACCTTCAAGTTGTTGATGCAGATACCAATTTAACAAAGCTAGAACCACCTGCAGAAATTGAAGGAGCAGCTAAGTTACAAGTTGGAGTTGGAAAAGTTTTCGTAGTTAATGAAGATCATAATTTACTTCAAAGAACACCGTAGGAAAGAACATGGGACGTGGAAAAAGCAGTATAGTAACTAAGTTATTTATAAAAGAACAAACAGAAAGAGTCTCTGGTTTATTAGATGACAATATATATCCTGAATTCTTAGGGGAACCTGGACTGTTCAAGATAAAGGAGAGGCTTTTAAAGAAAAATGCAACTCTCCTTCAAGAAATACCAACAGATCTTATTCATTTAAATACTGTATTTGATAGTCACATAGATCTTCACAAGTTTTATTTAGAGAATACAAAATATACATTTTCAGATGAAGAAATAAATGCTTTTAAGTTAACCGCAGACGTTATGCTCAAAATTGGATACACATTTAGAGCAGGTCAAATAGCAGAATATGTTGAAACAGGATCGACAAACATTCTGTGTCCCTTAGAAGACATGGACACAGATTTTGTCCATGCTTATAAGGATATGAAACAAGAGTGGGCTGCAAAGTTAAATCCACATGTCGATGGTCTAAAACTTATTTATCAAAGATATCGTGTTCCAAAGAGTCGTCGTATAGAGTATAGGATACTCAAAGAAGTCGGAGAGTCCCTGTTAAGGGGTAAGGTTAGTAAACTATCAGCTTATCAAGAGCTTGCTGATATCAAGATTCAAGCTGATAGACATATGGATAAGATTGTAGAATTATTAATTGATCAACCAGTGTTGTCTGGACTAGAGTCTGACACTCAAACAGTAGAAGACCCTGATAATGCTAAGCTTTCCCCACCACAACTTTTCATTGATTGACCTTCTCTCATCAAGTGTGGTAGTCTAGTATAGTTCTACGGAGGCTTATTTTGAATAAAGAATCTGCTCATGATCATAACCCGGAAGAGGAAGAAGAGCCCAGAGGGATTGAGCTAGTAGATCGCGCAATAGTATTCCTTACTGGTCCTATTGACAGGAATCATCTTCAAATCTGTAGTGCCTTATTAAACTATCACTATGCAGAAGACTTCAATGATCCAATTCATCTAATCATCAACAGTGATGGTGGAGACTGTAGTGTTGGTTGGTCAATTATAGATATGATGAACTATATTAGACTACCTGTTTATACGACTGCAATAGGCGTAGTTGCCTCTATGGGTGCAGACATCTTTGTTAATGGAGATCAACGCACCATAGGTGAACACTCTACGCTTATGATTCATCCTCATTCTGCTATGAGATTTGGATCCTACTCTACTCTGATAGCAAACACTAAGCTGGACACCATAGAACACAATAGGCGGTTAGCTCATTACCTAAACAACTCGAAATATAACAGTAGCAAATCAGTTGAAGAAAAACTATTCTTAACTCGTGGTGATGATCTATGGCTGACTCCCCAGGAGGTTCTAGATCATGGTTTGTGTGACGAAATTGCAACATCCCATAAACGGAAGAGACGCAAAGGCTTTAGATTCTCACTTGATAAAACTGAAAAGGTTATCAAAAAAACTAGCAAGCCTGTCCGAAAAACTAAGTCTCGCCCGAGAAGAAAGTAGAAGGGCAGTTGACCTAGAAGAACTCGCCGGCTTTGCTACTCTAATAAACACTATGGATGATTGGACAATAGAGGCTAAGCCTTTACTCCAATGGTCTGCTACAGTTCAGTATAGTAAAAGTCCACACAAAAATCCCTGGACTGTCTCAATAGATGGTGCACATATATATGATTTAATCTATTGGTTGATAGATAAGAACGTTGTTGGAGCACTAGAAGCAGAGATATTAAAAATAAATAAACGTTATCCTAATATAAAAGACATTATATGTCTTGAGTTAGACTAGCTCTACGTGTTATAGGTATAGCATGACTGAAGAATCCTTAATTTGTGAAGAAGAAGAGCAGGAGAATGCTAATCAAGCTCTCCAAGAGTTACTGGATGTCCTGAGAAAAAGAAATCTACGAACACAAGATTTAGTAGTTGTCTATGGAAATTTAGGATATGCACTAGGAGCCTCAATTGAAGGAGTTGACCAGAGTACTGGTGGTCCTTCAATGCAAGAGCTACAAGAACAGTATTACACAGAGCCAACCCTTGGAGTATCTCTTATGCTTCAAGGCTACTTAGTTACATCTTGGTATAGCCAAGTGAATGATATGATAGTTGATCTACCCAAGGAGAATAAAGATGACTAAACGACCATTACAATACCCAATTTATAAAGGTGTCAAAGGAAACTGGGGCGCACTTCAGTTTAACTTTCAAGCACCTCACTACTACAGAGACAGAGAGAAGGATTTTACAGGCAGGATAGCTCTGGATGCCTCTGGAAAGATTGAAGATGGTTGGCGCCAGAGAGAAGGTGCTGTCTTTGTCGAAGCAGCTACTGCTACTGGACCTAATATTTATGATTGGGAAAACAAGATTACTTTTGCATGTTCAGTAACTGACATGGGTAAATTGATTCTTGGTCTTACCACTGGTGATAGTACAGACATCATGCATGACCCCGGAGCCAGAGGCCCAAACGAAGGGAAAGTTCGTAAGCACCTAAAGCTTTATTCTAGTAAGGGGATCACCAAGGGTGGTTGCATGATCACTGTTAGTCTTCAGGAAGGAGATAAGAACATGGAGCACAAGATTCCAATGAGTCCTGATGAATGCCTTGTCTTGAGACAACTCCTACTTACGGCTGTCTCTAAAGCTCTTGCATGGTGATACATGACTGATGAATATGAGTTAGATGAAAGACTTAGGCTCATCTATAACTTTGCATCTGATATCGTAGCCATAGAGAAGGATACCCTTTCAATAGGGATGAGAGACAAGCTGTCACTTCTTAAGGATATGGCAGATGTGGAACAGTTTACGCTGTCTGAGGTCCAAGATATATTTGAAACCAAAGAGGATGACTTATCTAAAAATAACATAATAATTTCTTGTGATGCTTCCATAACAAAAAATCCAGGTGGCCAAGTTGCTGTTGGTTTTGTAATTAGATTTCCTAGTGAAGATAAGCTTCCTACTATCAAGATGTCTAACTTTACAACCTCGAAGACTAATAACACAGGTGAATATGACGCTATCTATGAAGCGCTAGTCTTCTTGTTTAATCATCATAACAGACCCAAGCACGAGGTTGTTGTTTACAGTGACAGTAAGTTAGTTGTAGAACAACTGAAGGGTAACTGGGAAGTAAATGATAAGACCCTGAAAAGAAAATGTGAATCAATTCATGAGCTAGTATCAGAAGGTCCCGTGCCCGTATCTATTCGTTGGGCACCAAGGAACTCAACACCAGACCTGGCAGAAGCCAACTTCCTAGCACAAGATAAGAATAAAGTCCCTAGACACTAGAGGTAAATACAATGTTCTCTATTACTGGAATGTTTGCCATTCCAAGAGATCCTCATGTTGAGGTCTCAGCAGTTAGTACTGGGTCCTATATTAACTTTAAAGCTGTCACTCAGGCAAAGAATAAGGGTGATAAGGCAGTCTGGCACCACTGGGATGTTGCCCTATGGGTTCCAGATGACAAAGTCGAATACTGGAAAGACCAACTTGTATCTGGGAATGTATTTATAGTTGAGCATGCAAGTGTTACAACCTATCCGGTTCAGGATGGTAAGTATCACAACACCAAGATCAGACTTGAACATAATAAAGTTAAAAGATTAACCACGCCCATGTGGGCAGAAAGCAAGGGATAGATATGACTGAAGAACTTAAAGACTTTTTGGATGGCGAAGAGTTGGAACCTGAAGACTTTTTCGAGATGGTTACGATCATGCCCAAGCGTAAGATTAAAATCTCTGCTTACCTTGAGGATAAAGATGGTGAGCGTATCAGTCTTACTACCGTATCTAAAAATCTAAATAAATATATCAATAAACACATGACAAACGGTGAGAATACTCCTGTTAACTCTCAATTGTTTCCACTTATTAATCAGATGATGATCTCTTCTGTTCCAAGAAGTGTAGGCGTTGCAGTCTCTGGCTTCTTGTTTACAGCTCAGAGCAGTAGATATGCACTCTCCATGTTTGGTTTAAACATTGCACTCTTGATGCAGTACATTCATAAGCATGAGTTAAAGATCGTAACTGAAGAAACACCAATCTCAGAGAAACAACTAGAAGAGTATCTGGCAAGAGAAGAAGAAGCTGGCATTAGATTGGCAGATGCTATTGGAAACTTTTCAGATGAAGAGTATGAAAACTAGACATCTTCTTGAGGCAGAGTGGAGTCACTATAAGTTTCCAGTGAGGGGAATCCATATGAGACCTCAAGAAATGATATTACAAATCAGGCCAACCTACTCTACAAGAGGTTATTACGAAAAAGATTCTTCACGAATGGTTGATAGACTACATGTTCTACACTACCTATATAATAGACAGGCATACTTTTCTAGTTTAGAAGACTACTATATTGAAGTAGTCGACAGGGGTTTTGGCAAAACTGGTCAACATAGTGTACAACTTGTAATAACTGATACTGCAGACTACTGGCTCAACTCTCTAGTTAACTACTATAAAGTTAATAAATTTTGTTTAGGTTTAGTGCCGCACCATCTTCACAGTGCAACTCTCAAACATTTAAATCCCGGTAGGATAGATAAGATAGTTCCGATCGGCAAGGAGAAGTACCATGTCTATGTTGATATGCCATATATCAGACACATTCGTGACTCTGGTGCATCTCTACTCTTAGAGGATATGAACTCAGATCATCTAAGCAATACGAGGCCTGACTTGCCACTGGATCTAGAAGAATGAAATTAATTCAAGCATTTGTATGGAAGGCTAGTGATTCAGATAAGGAACTGGTAACAAGGCTTATTAGGGCTGTCTATCCTGAGGATCCAGTACTGGTTACAGATGTATTGTTAGACAATAAAGGTGACAGCTTCACTGGTGATGTCCTGCTTGCCTTTGGTACAAGAGCATACAATATAGTATCTACCGTTGTCGAACAGAATGTCTATCAATTCACGACTCCAGCAAAGCTAAGGTCCTTACCTGAAAATAAGATTGCAAGATCTCAGACATTTGAAAAGCTAAAGAAGCTGGCAGAAGAAAAAGTTCAAGTAGAAGATGTAACTCTTACAGATAAAGAATTAGAAAAGTTCTTATCTAAACAGTTGGTTACTCTACAAAAGTCTTTGAAAGCTAAGGAGACTAAGTACTGGAAAGCTACAACAGCAACTGGGAAGTCTATTGCTATAACACTTTTACCAAATACAAAAGTCCCCAACTGTGAAATCATATTAACCTTTGAAGAGCTGTTCGCTGCCAAATATGCAGTAGAAGCTCTAGGCGTCGACTCTCTAACCCTTACAGGAAAACAAGAAAATGAGTAAAGTACTTTATGAAAACTCTATGGAAGAGATTGGTGTAGCAGTTAGGTCACTAGCTCCTTACGTCTGGGTTCGTACACACGAAGAATCACGTTTCATTGGTGATTTTAATCAGCTAATGACACGTGCCAAGCGTAAGGTTTATGTGTGGTCAATCTGTCAAGGCATTACATCTCCCGAAATCTCACTCACTGGTGAGAAGAGCACTGGGATGTTTGCTGGAACAGAAAATCCACAAAAAGCTTTAGATCTCATCTCCACCATGCAGAAAGATGAAAAAACCTGTCCTAACGGTATCGTTATTGTCATGAGAGATCCCATGATGATACTTCAGGGTCCCATAATTAGGCAGTTTAGAGATTACTACAATCACCTGTCGGGTGGTCAGATTACTGTCCTATTCCTATCTTCTGAGCTAGGACATGGACCTGGTGGTAAGAATGCTGGTCTCCCAGCCTCTATACAGAAACAGGTTACTGTTATAGATTATGGCTTGCCACTTCTTGATGGTATCGGTGAAGAACTACGTGGTTTAATTAGAAGTGCATCAAGAAGGAATGCTCCAGATGCTAAGATGCCGAAAGAGCAGCAAGAAAAATACAGGGCACAGCTAGAGAAGTTTAAGTTTACCAAGGAACAGTATTTTGAATTCTCACGTGCTCTTCAAGGTTTAACTATCGAAGAGGTCAGAGTCGCAGCTTCTAGCTGTTTGCACCACCTTAAAACACTTGATACAGCCTTTCTTCTCAGGTCTAAGAAGCAGATTATTTCTAGGTCAGATATTCTAGAGTACCTAGATCACTCTGTGAACATGGAAGATGTCGGAGGGATGGATCTTGTTAAGGATTTCTTTGAAGACTATACTGACTGTCACTCAGAAGAAGCACAAGCTTTCGGTGCAGAACCACTCAAGGCAGTTCTTACTGTAGGTATTCCTGGCTGTGGTAAGAGTTTGACCTGTAAGGCTGTTGCTAATCAGTGGAAGCTACCTCTTATTCGTATGGATATGGGTAAAGTAATGGCTGGTATCGTGGGTGCTAGTGAATCACGAATGCGTCAAGCTATCGCACAAGTAGAAGCAGTTTCTCCATGTGTATTGTGGCTAGATGAGATTGAGAAGAGCATGTCAGGAACCAAATCATCTAACTTCAGTGATGGTGGTACCATGGCTCGTGTCTTCGGCACTCTCCTCACTGCTATGGAAGAGGGTATGACTGGTGTTACTATTATGGCTACGGCCAATGACATTAGTGCTCTTCCACCTGAGCTGATTCGTCGGTTTGATGAGGTATTCTTTATTGACCTTCCTGGACCAGATGAGAGAAAGGAAATCTTTGCTATTCAGTTAAGGATGAAAAACTTTCAAGACTCTGACATCGATCTTGATCAGGTAGTAGAAGCTTCTGAAAACTATACTGGACATGAGATTGAAAAAGCTGTAAAACGAGGCATTACAAAAGCATTTAGATCAGAAGAGAAAGTTCTTACAACAGATCTAGTGGTAGAGTCCCTGAGAGACACGAAGCCTCTCTATGATACAGCACATGAGAATCTCAGTAAGATGAGAGAGAAGGCTCAGAATCGTTACAGGTTTGCATCTTCATGGGCAAAGATTCAAGGAGAAAAGTTAAAAGCAAAACAGAAGACAATGGATGTAAACGACATTGATCTGCCAGATATGAAAACAGAAAAGAGTAAATCATCTGATTTAGATAGTAATTTACTATTAGATTAATAAATTAAATGACCCTATCGACAATTATTAAATGATCAATTAAGTTGTTCTGATGAGACTAGCCAAAAATACATCAAAACAATCTAATCATAACTTCTTTTCAACTTGGAATGAAAACTCAGCATACATGATGGGACTCTTAGAAGCTGATGGCTGTATAGAAAATAATAAAAAAATAACATATTCAGCAGCGGAAAAAAAGATAAAGATCATGTATATAAAACACACCAATTATTTAATTCAAACGTAAAAATTGGCGTGGCAACCTGGAAAGGATACAAGAAATATAGATATTCAATAACATCACCACAGATGGTTTCTGATCTAAAAGATGCAGGATTTCGTTCAGGGCAGCTTCCTTGTATTCCTGAAGGGTTAATGCACCACTGGTTAAGAGGCCTATTCGATGGTGATGGTAGTGTGTATATTGATAAAACTAATAAAACTTATGTAAGTATAGTTTTTTCAACTAAAGAATTTGCTACTAGCGTTCTTGACTATATTGTTAGTCAAATTGGCTTTAGTTCAGGAATGAAAATTTATAAAAAAACAATGGCCGAGTGCTGGTATTTTAGAGTAGCAAAACAAAGTTTAGTAACAGCATTCGGTAATTTAATCTATGACAATTCAACAATTAAACTGAATCGAAAATTTCACAAGTTTAACTAGAAAGTAGGAGGATGCCATCAGTCATTGGACAAAAATCAAAATGAAGATCACCAAGGGTGATATTCTAGAGAAAGCCCTGAAAAGAATGGGTTGTGAATCAGTACAAACTGGTAGTAAGGACATTACACAGTATAATACTACAGAGAAAGCTGACATCTGGGTTGACAAGGGTGTTGGCTTTAAACGAGAACAGGATGGTACGTTCTCTATGGTTGGTGATTTTTATCACTCTACCAGTCTGAATAGATACTATAATAATACAGAAAACTTTGAGAAGGATCTAAATGCTGCTTATGGTATTGAAGATACACTCGCTCAAGTTTCTGCTCTGAATCTAGGCTTTGACCTAACGGGAAACCTACAGTTCGAAGAGGATGAAGAGGGTCTTATTCGGCTTGAGTTTCAAAGCTATCAGGAGATGTGATGATTAAACTACATGCAATTATTGATCCCAAAACAGGTAGGATTGAATTTGAAGTGGAGGGCCTCGTTGGTGGTAAGTGTACTGACATTACCAAGGCCTTACAAGCTGCTCATGAAGTAGAGGATGAAAGGTATACAGAGGAATACTTTGTAGCTAGCGAGAATCCAGCATACGTTGAAGATCTTTAAAAGAACTTCAAACATAAAGCCTATTCATTATTCTTTTAATGGGTAGGCTTTTTTTATAGACAGGTTAGATAAAATGAGAAATATAACAAGAATAAACGAAGAACATTTACAGATTAATGCATTATTTATTCAACCAACGAATGAATGTGTAAAGAAATGTCCTGGATGCTATGTAAAGAAATGGGGCGAGTCCAATAAAGGACATAATGTCTTAGAAATATTGACTTGGAGGCGATTATTTATACAAATGTCTGGGTTGTATAATGATAAGTACTATGCCAACCAACTAACATTTGCCATGGATGATCTGCCCTTTTTGTTTGATGGTCCTGACGCTTTTTCTGCACGATCTTATATGAAGACCCTTTTGACTTCGTACTGTGATGTAGCCTCATTATCTTCAGATAATAATACCGGAACTGAATTTCATATAACAACAAGCTGTGTAACAAACATAGCATACTATGACGAGTTCTTAGACTTAACCAATATAAGCATGTTAACCATTAGTGAAATTCATCCTATGTCGATTAAGAGACTTCTTGAGTTGAAAAAAGAGTATCCAGATTTGCATATAAACTGGAATCTTCACGTACCCTATGAAAAGAAAAACCTAGATGCCTTTTTGAATTCCTTTATTAAGATTGCAAAGGTTGTAGATTCTATCTACATGGTAATCCACAAGCCTGACCTTGGTTTAAACCTAAACAAGAGCCTGACTGATCAATATTTTACTATGTATACTTCTATGAAGAAACTCTTAGTAAAAGAAAAGATGAACCCTGCAATGCTGACACTAGACGGGTGTGTTAAAGATGCTAAAGATTATGCAGATGATATAAAAAATGGATGCAGCAGTAACATATCTAGATTTCAGGTTTGGCCTGATGGATCTGTTTCGGGTTGTCCCTACAATACAAAGCCCCCAACTAAATCAGCAAGAACAGACTCATCTTCCTTTGCGGCGCTTGATGACGTTCTTGATAATATTAGGGCTGCTAATAAGGTATATGAATTTAGTAAATGTAAAATACCAGAGAATCTATATCCAAATACAGATCGTATGTTTATGAAAAAGAATAGATCCTTATTGATCTTGGAGGATTAAATGACAGAAACAACTGATACACAAAAACTTGCAAAACAAACAGTCGACACTATGATTAGTGGCTTGCGAAAAGGTAAGGATATTCATGAGCAGTTTGCGAAAGCTGTCCAGGAGAGAATGATGATTCAGGGAAAGACTATGCCACAGTGGCGTAAGCATTTTTCTGTTAAGATCCCTGACAATCCTGACATCACAGCCTGTAAGGAGACCAGTATGAGACTGATGGAGTTGTTTCAGGAGGCTAGTTTCCTGAAGGCCATGGCAGATGCAGCTCACTCTCTACAAAAGAAGGGTTATGATACCCAGTATAGGGAGAAGTTTGAAGCAGCTGTCTCTGAGTATAAAACTGAAGGTAAGAAGCTTCCGGCGAAGGATACACTTGAAACACTTGCGAAACTTGAGGTCGATGATATCGAATCAGGGTTAGCATATTCAGATCTGTCTGTACGATTCTGGAAAGAGATTCTTGAGAATTTAAACTACTTGCGAAAAATAGTGGAAACGTCTACGATAAATAATTCAGTAGAAGCAAAGATGCTTGATAGATAATACTGAATTATTACAAGGAGTTTCAATGTCAGAACAAGATGAACAAAAAGATCAAGGAACCGACAAGGATCGGGAAGAACTCACCCTCTCAGTAGGATATAGTATTGGAGTCAGAACAGATGGCGGCCTATTCTTTCAACTTCATGGAGAGAAGCAAGGTGCAGTTGAGCTACTAGGCTTAAACAAGCTAGCAGAAAAGCAGATTAATACTATTGTTGATTCAAACCTAGAACAGGGTGAGCCTCAGATTATTCAGGGTCTCAACTCAATCTACAAGGAGCTACAGGGTCTTAAAGAGACTCTCACACCAGCTCCTCAAGATGGGTAAGAGGATAACAGAAGTAGACATTTCAACTGTTGCTCCTGACTCACAAGAGTGTAAGATTATTATCTTGCACGTTATACACCAGGCCATAAAAGACTATCAACACTTTAGGCACAAAATTAGACCGGAAGAAATAGAGGTGTACGAGAGTGCATCTAACTTCCTGTTTGATGATGAGTATATGTTTGACTGGGGCACAGATGTTGTGAACCTTAGAATGCTATGTGAACATGTTCATATGGATATCGATTGGTTAAGAAATCAAGTAGTTAAAAAAATAGATTTAACATTCAATGACGACGGGACTATTGTTCCCGAAAGAAGATACTAATGAGATTTTTAATTGATGTTGATGGGGTCGTAGCGGATCTTATAACAACGATGATTGATGATATTAATCAAGCACATCGTAAGTATAAAACGAGATTAAACCCTGAACACATAACTGATTTCTACTTTATGAATCCAGATCTAGGAATACTTTCCCCAGGAGAGTGTAAGTTTGCTATTAGAAACTTCGCTCGTCCTGGGCTTGCCTATGAGCTTCAACCTATTCCAAGTGCAGTCGAAGGTGTTCAGAAGCTGGAGAATGCAGGCCACGAAGTGGTGTTTGTTACTAGTGACTGGCAAGAATCTAGAACCTGGGTTAATGATAGGCGAGCCTGGATCTCTGAGCATTTTGGTGATCAAGAGGTTATATTCTGTCACAAGAAACATTATGTTATTGGTGATGTATTAATTGATGACAGAGCTAAGACATGTGAAACCTTTGCAACTGCACACCCAGAAGCACTTGTTCTTATGTATGATCAACCATGGAACAGAGATCATCTAATCCAGGCTGGAAATATACAACAGTTTAACTGGGGAGTCCTTGACTACATGCTTGAACATAATCTTTTCCCACACAGGAAAAAATAGATGGGAATATTAATAGGTATCGGCCACAAGAAGCGCCGAGGAAAGGATGCATCAGCTAATAGACTCGTAGATAAGCATGGCTTCGTTCGTGTCTCCTGGGCTGACAGTTTGAAAACAGCATGCAGGAATATATTCTTCTTTTCAGAAGAACAACTGTATGGAAACAAGAAAGAAGTAGTAGACCCACGATGGGGGCGTACTCCACGCTGGATACTTCAGCAGTTTGGCACTGAGGCCTGCAGAGATAATATAGATAAGGATATCTGGGTGAAATCTGCTTGGCTTAGAGTTCAAGAAATCTGGAAGGATGATCCAACAAGAGGAATCGTTATTCCAGATGTAAGATTTCCAAATGAAGCAGACTTCGTTAAAGAGAAAGGTGGTTTCCTTTGGAGAGTAGACAGGGATATTCCTGATGATGAAAACTCAGATCATCCCAGTGAAACAAGCCTGGACACTTATGAAAGATGGGATCAGATATTGAATAATAATAATGACTTAACGCATCTGTATGGAATAGTAGATGCGGCCTTAGCAGATAGCAAGGCACCTAAGCGCAGGAGGGGTGAACGTGGAGTTTACAAAGGAACAGTCTGATAATTTAGAGCTAATGCTAGCTGGGGTTAATAAGAAGTACGGAAAGAATACGCTAAGAACCCTTGGTGGAGATGAAGTTGTTGATATACCCAGACTTACTACAGGAGTCGCCTCTCTTGATGAGGGAAGCGGTGGAGGCTGGCCATGGGGTCGTATTATAGAGATATATGGACCAGAAAGCTCAGGAAAGACTACTCTCACTCTGGAAGCTATTGCACAAGCCCAGAAACAGGGAAAGGTTTGTGCCTTTGTTGACGTAGAACATGCTCTTGATGTAGTCTATGCTCAAAATCTTGGTGTTAACGTAGAAACACTTCTCATCTGTCAACCTGATACGGCAGAGGAGGCTCTTGATATAGTAGAGATCATGTCCAACTCTGGAACCGTTGATCTTATTGTAGTTGACTCTGTTGCAGCACTCGTTCCAAAGAAAGAATTAGAAGGTGAGATGGGCGATCATGTTGTTGGCCTTCAGTCTAGGTTAATGTCTCAGGCCATGAGAAAACTAACTGGTGCTGTTTACAGAAACAATGTTCTTCTATTTTTTATCAATCAAATCAGACACAAAATAGGTGTTATGTTTGGTTCACCTGAGACTACTAGCGGAGGTAACGCTCTTAAGTTTTATGCGTCTATAAGGTGTGATATTCGTAGGCTTAAACAGGTTAAGGATGGAGACACATCGGTAGCGAATGAAACAAGGGTTAAGTTCGTTAAAAATAAGGTGGCGCCACCCTATGCTACTTCAGAATTTGTTATCAGATTTGGCACTGGCATAGATAAGATGACTGACCTCTTGCGAATTGCTGTTAAGCATAAGCATATTAAAAAGTCAGGCTCCTGGTTCTCCTACAAGGATGAGAACATTGGACAAGGCGAACCTAACGCTTCAAAGTTTCTAGAAGAAAATGAAGAAATTACAAATGAAATCAGAGAGTTGCTCAAGCCAAAAGTTATTGCAGAGGATGACTTCTGATTCACACGAGGTTATAGAATGGATATATGTGTAACTACACGAACAGGAACATTACGAGGTTTGGTAGTAACTGAGAAGATAAAGCTTACCATTAGTGAGGGCAAACCTATTCCCAGTACCTTCCTGGGTGGTCTCACTATATCTGATTACATAATAGCTCCTGCTTTTGAGAGGCTTATTGTTGTACGATATGGAATGGTAGGTGGATCAAAGATAATCAATAGAATAAAAGTTTTTCTAGATGGTGTAGTTGGAAGAGAAGCTCTTCAGCCTTCACGACCCAGTGACCCACTACTCCTGGAGTAATTCAGATGACTTACAGAGGTGATATGCAGGTGACAGATTTTTGTCACTTGCATTAGTTTAAGTACACAGTATGTATTCTATTCTAGATGGAGAGAATAGGATAGAAGCTCTCGTTAAGAAGGTTAAAGAATTAGGCATGAAACATTGCGCCCTTACAGATCATGGTACAATGATGGGCATACTTGAGTTTTATAAAACTTGTAAGAAGTATGACATTAAACCTATCATGGGTGTAGAGGCATATATAACTGATGATGAAGATGGGATTCCGAAAGAGGAGAGAACAAGAGATAACAACCACCTTGTCATGGTGGCAGAAACTAATGAAGGTCTTAAGAACCTTTTTTGGCTTACCTCTAAGGCGCAGACCGAGAACTTCTATTTCAAACCAAGAATATCAAAAAAGAATCTTACACCTGAGAGAACCAAAGGAATAATTGTTTCCTCTGCTTGTCTTGGTGGACAAATTAATAGGTGTGGTGGTTACAATCCTGAAACCAATATCTATGAAGGTCAAGATGAGATGGAGCGGTTGGCGAAGTGGTATTCTAAAACCTTCAATGGAAACTACTACCTAGAGATTCAAGATAATGATGATGCACAACAGATTGCATATAACTCAGTCTTAAAAACAATCTCAGAGAAGAATAATATTCCCCTTGTTATTACATCGGATGCTCACTATACAGAACTTGAGAGTAGTGAGACTCATTCCTTTTTAATGGCAATGCAGTTTAAGAAAACATTACAGCAGTATGAAGAAGATGGAATCATGAAGTATGGACCATGGTTCTATGTTCGGAGTCCAGATCAGATGTTAGAAGCTGCTAAGAAATATCAAAGTGAATCAGCATTTTGGAATACATGTGACATAGCAAAAAGATGCAATGTTGACATTGAAATTGGTGTCTATAAAAACCCAGAGTTTGATATTAAAACTCAACCAGACTATGAAGACTTTAAAAGGTCTCAAGGAGAAGATGATGTCTGAATTATCAGATCGAATTCCAGTACTTCAAGAACAAGTTGTTGTTATTGTTGAGGCTGTACAGAAACAAAAAGAAGAAAAGAAGACAATGGCAAAGTCTTATAATGAAACAATCAAAGCTCTTGAAGCTGAACGTGATACCCTACTCCTTGAGCTTAACGCTACTAAGGATCAGGTTAAACAAGAAGCCTTGGTAGAGAAGGCTGATGATATCATCAAGGCTAATGCATCACCAGGTGGTGAAACTCACGAATTAATCCTCTAGGGGGTAACTGTGGCAAAAAGAACAAGGCGGAAGAAGGGACCTGACGGTAATTTATATACAAAAGAACAGTGGAATAAAAAGTGTGGACCTGGAAGTGCTTCGAGTAATAGTTCAACAATAGATATTAAAACGCAAGAACAGGTACAGAGAAATACCAATAAGAAACCTGTCATAGAGGAGAAAGCTAGTAAAACTGAGAAGAATAACGCACCAACACTTATAGTTAGTTACGTATCTTCTAATGGAAACAGAATTACTAAATCTTTTCAATGTGCTTGTATCCAAATGAACGAAGACAAAACTACAGAGATGATGCTATCAGGTCCAAAAACTAAGCTCCACTTATCTGTGGAGGCTGATGTTATAGAGGTACTCTAAATGAGTGAGCTGGATGACTACTATGTTTACAAGACAGAAAGGGGTCTTGCAGATCGTATCTCTAAACTCGCCTATGAAGTAGACGAGAAGGCTTACAAGGAGAGATTGGAATATGAAAACAAGATCATCATACAGATGGGTTACCCCGGCTACTTCCTCGTTGTACAGGACTTCATCAACTGGGCTAAGTCACAAGGTATCCTCGTTGGGCCTGGACGGGGGTCTGGTGCTGGTGCTCTGGCTTGCTTTGCCACAGGTATTACTAACGTTGACCCTATTCCCTTTGGGCTCATTTTTGAACGGTTTCTTAATCCTGCTCGGGTTTCAATGCCTGATCTTGACATTGATTTCCCGAAAGGGCGACGTGAAGAAGTCATTCAGTATGTGAGAGATAAGTATGGAGCAGACAAGGTTGCACAGATAGGAACCTTTGGAACTCTAAAAGCTAAGGCATCGATCAAGGCTGCTTGCAGAACTCTTGGACTTCCTATACCCATGGGTGAAGAGCTAACGAAAATGTGGCCGAAGCCAGAACATGGTAAGGAGGTTAGCTTTCAGAATGCTCTAACTACTGTGCCAGATCTTAATCGTACCTACCGCTCCGCAGGGGAGAGGGGTGAGATTTTAAGATGGGCAGAGAAGATCGAGAACAGGATTTCATCTTTTGGAATCCATGCTAGTGGTGTTGTTATAGCCAATGAACCACTGCACGAAACAGTTCCCCTGGCTCTTGGTAAGAGAGGGGAGATTGTAACCCAGTGGGACATGAACAGAGTTGAAGACGTTGGTCTTATCAAGTTTGACTTTCTTGGTTTGAAGAACTTAGATGTAGTTCAGTTAGCTGTAGATCTAATCAAGAAACAAAAGAAGATTGAAATTGATATAGAGAATATACCTCTAGATGATGAGAAGGTTTATTCTAATCTACGTAAGGGAGATAACATTGGCGTCTTCCAGCTGGAGTCTTCTAGTGGTATGAAGGATCTGTTAGTTAAGATCAAACCATCATGCCTAGAAGATCTTACAGCACTTGTAGCAATCTATAGACCTGGACCACTTGGTTCAGATAAGCTTGAAGATTATTTAAGCTGGAGAGCTGGAACTTCAGAACCAGTTTATTACCACCCAGACTTAGAGCCTATCCTGAAGTCAACTGGTGGGTGGATTATATATCAAGAACAAGTACTTAGAATAGCAAGAGACTTGGCAGGTTATGATCTTGCCCAGGCTGATCTTCTTCGTCGAGCTGTTGGTAAGAAGAAGGCTAGTGAGATGCTTAAGCATAGAGCTGGGTTCCTGAAGGGAATAAAAGCTAATGGTTATACAGAAAACCTAGGTATAACTCTTTGGAATGCCATAGAGATTTTTAGTTCATATGGGTTCAACAAAACAGTTGACAAGGATACCTTAGTTGCTACCGTAAATGGAGACAAGAGAATAGAGGACTGCTCAGAGCTAGATACTGTTTTCACAGTTGCCAACTCTGGAGAGATTGTTCAGTCGCAAGTTGTTGCACTTCACGATCATGGAAACGTACCTCTTTGGGAGGTAGAGTTTGATGATGGAAGTATCGAAAGATGTACTCTTGACCACAAGTGGCTTACAATATTTGGACAGCAACCACTTTGGAGAATCCTCCAAGAAGATATCCAGACCTTCGGGAACAATTCCCAAGAGTCAGGCAACAAGTTTGCCGAGGTCGGGAAAAAGGTCTATCCGAGTCAGGACAACACACTGTGGAATAACAAAAACACAAACAATCAAAGCTTTGAGGGACCATCAAAGGCAGTGCCTGGAATGTCAAAGGCTAAGGAAGTTGATTCGTCAAAAGACGAGGGCCAAGTCAAACAGGTCTTCCCATATGAGAAAGATAGCATCCGAAACAGCAAAGAAAACCTCAGCAAGACCAGAGATACAATTACAAAGAGCGAAGGTTCTAAAGAAGTGGAGAGATTCACACCCAGAACAGTTCGCTTTGATAAAAGAAAAAGCACACTCATCTCCAAAGCTCTCCAAGATGGAGATTTGGTTACAACCTATTCTCCAGAAGCTGGGGTTTGTTCGCTCAGTCCAACTGAGGTGTGGTATAGAAAGGAAGCAAGTAGATTTCGTAAATCACTCAATGCAAACAGCAATAGAAGTGGATGGACCTTGGCATTTTCTACCGGTGAATGGAGAAGAGAACCTAAAGAAAGTTCAAGACCGGGATCGAATGTTAGAACAAGAGATTATTCATCGAAACTGGAGGCTGATTCGTCTTTCAATGGAGAACTTTCACTCCTCTGGGAGACTTACAAAAATAAGCTTGGAACACCTTTTCAGTTTAATAGAAAGCAAACAATATCCTCCAATCTTACTGGTAGGAAAGTTATACGAATCAGTTATAAAGGAATCTGCCAAGGTTATGATCTTGAAGTAGATCATCCAGCACATAACTTCTTGCTTAGCTCTGGTCTTTGCTGCTCTAATAGCCATGCCGTTGCCTATGCTACAATCTCTTACTGGTGTGCCTATCTTAAAACGTACCATCCTGTTGAATTCATGACTGCTGCTCTTACAATGGATAGTGGGAACATGGATCAGATGATTATCTATTTACAAGAGTGTAAGAGGATTGGTATCCAGGTTCTCCCTCCTGATATTAATGAGTCTGATTTGAATTTTACTCCAGTTGCCAACACTGTTAGGTTTGGCTTCACTGCGATAAAGAACTTGCGTGAAGGACCAGGTAATCACATAATTGAGAAACGAAATGAAGAAATTTAAGGACTTCTTTGATTTTTGTAAAAGAGTTGACACTGGGCTTATAAATAAGAAGAAGCTCGAATCCCTAATCTTATCAGGTGCTTTTGATTTTACACAGCAGACCAGAAGCACTCTGCTTCAGGCGCTAGAAGATGTTCTCGTTTTTAAATCAGAACGAAAGAAGTATGAAAAGAAACTTGAGACCTTTCATAAAAAGACTGAGGCTTATCTAGAAAGACTTGAGGCTATAGAGAGGGACGAGAAGGGTGCTAATGGAAACAAGCTAAGACCTTTCAAGAAACCAGAAGAGCCTCTTGCTCCAGGTCAACCATCTTATGCACATGAAGAGGAGATGTCTCAGCAGCTCCTTCTGCAGAAAGAGAGAGAACTTACAGGGTTCTTTATTTCGGGTCATCCTCTTGACGGGTTTGGCTCTAGGATAAAGACTACTATAAGATCTTTAAGAGTTAATAAACCTGAGCAAATTGATTTTGTATGTATAATTTCAGATACTACAATCAAAGAATCAAAGAAGAAACAAAGATATGCCTTTATCAGGTTTGAAGATTTAACTGGAACCATAGAAGGTGTAATCTGGCCATGGTTATATAAGAAGAACAAACATAATATTCTACCCAACATACCAGTCAGGGTTGCTGCGAAGGTTACTTATACTGAAGCAGAACCAGATGAAGACTCTGTAGAGGATGAAGTAATTCCATATTTGGATATCAAACACATAGAACTATTGGAGAAGCCTGCACAGGAGAGTATGAATATTAGGATGGATGTTCCACTAACAATGAAAAACATTTCTTCTGTAAAGAAAATTCTTGAAAAGAATGCTGGCCAATCAGGTGTTGCGTCTGTTAGGTTTTCATCTAACTCAGGCAGTACGCTTGGTGTACCCAAGGTTTATGGGATTAATAAAAATGGAAGAACAATTAGAACAGAAGTCCTCAGAGTTACAAAACAGTGAGGTAGAAAACCCTAGTTATATTGGTCTACTAGGGGGGCTAACATTAATAACCCTACCATTGATAGGGATTGCTGCTATTATAGGCCTAGTTAAGACTATTGAGTTTTTAGATGAATCAGATGAAGACTCAAATCAAGATGAGGTTGATAATATATGAAGTGGACAAATGAAGAACTGGATCTTTTATCTAAATATCGTTCAGATATAAAACCAATAAGAGTCTATGAAGGCTACGTCTCAGAGTTTGGAGCAATTCGTTCCTACGATTCTGTACAGAAGAAGTTTAGAACTCTACGAGAGGATCTGGAACCAACTGAACCTGAACTCCATGATGAGGATGATGAACAAGAAGATCAAACACCCTATGTCTTTGAGAAGTATAAGTATATCAAGGAAGCTGATGAGTATTGGATCCCAACGAAGAGGGGGTTCTTACAAATTAGTGGTTCAAGAATCAGACAGCTAGTTAGCGACTACTCGAACTTTGGCGCAAAGAAAACCAGGAATGTAGTAGCTCGTGAGTTTGGCTGGGCTAGAGATGCCGTAATCGATGTCCTAAAGGTTCTTGGAAAGACACATGATTCTGCACCCTTTACAGATGAAGTATTACTAGAGGAGCCAGTTGAAGAACTAGTAGCTTCTTTGGTAAGAAAGAAAGAAGGTCGTGTAATTGCTAAGGCTGAAAGGTTAGAGCAGGTAGCTCTTGAGAAGAATGCGCTCAAGTGGCAAGAAATTGAACGAACAATCAAGAACGTGTTCGCCGATAAAGATTATCAATCACTATCAAAACAACCGGTTCTTAAGTTGAAGAAACCAGAGGTAGATTTTGATTTAGTTCTGTATCACACAGATGCACACGTAGGAAAATTAGCTCATGGCTGGAACTATGATGAGACTCGTAGGATCATTCTAGAAACTGCAGAACGTGCACTTGCACATGCAACTGCCTATGGACAACCGAATCGTATCATTACTGGAATCGGTGGTGACTGGGCTAACATTGATACACCAGGACACACAACGACTAGGGGAACCCCACAGAATAGTAGCGCTGAGTGGTATGACATATTAGATGGTGCTAACCAGATCACTCTAGACCTCCTTAGATTACTGAGACAGGCAGCTCCAGTTGCAGCCTATACAGTTCCAGGTAACCATGATCGTATGTGGAGCATGTTAGCAGGTTCCTGGTTGAACAGACTGTTTGAAGAAGATGACCGTGTCGAAGTACATACTCATCAACATCGTCATTATATTGAATCAGGTAAGAATTTAATTATGCTTACACATGGTGATGGATGCAAACCACGAGAGTACCCATCTATAATGGCTGCTGAATCTGCAGAGATATGGGGAAGAACTAAACATAGATATGTATATCATGGTCATCTACATCATGAAGTAGTGAGAGAGAGTCGTGGAGTAATTGTTACACAGATGCCCAGTATTACACCCGATGACAACTGGCATTTACATAGTGGTTATGTGGGAAACCGAAGAGCACTTACGGCACATGTACATAATTATGAAGCAGGGCGTGTAGCTCAATTCAATATAGCAGTTAGCGATGATGGTGAAATACTAGGCTAACCATAGGAAGAAATCTGTGAGTAAAGATTACCCAGAAGAGAGAGTACTAGATCATGGTTTTGTTAGACTTGTTGACAGTATGGGGGACGATGGGCGCGTGGTTGACGCTGCGCGTGTATCTTATAAAAAGGGAACTAAGAAAGTTTCAACCGATAGAGGTTTAATTCGATACCTCTTGAGGAAACTTCATACAACTCCCTTCGAGAAAGTCAGGTTTGAATTTCATGTAAAACTTCCAGTGTTTGTTGCTAGGCAATATATGAGACACAGGATGGGCACCTTCAATGAAGTCTCTGCAAGATACTCAGAGATGCCCGACGAGTTTTATATACCTAACCCACTAAGAAAACAATCAAAGAATAACAAACAAGGATCATCCTCTCTTTCTGTAGATAAGATACTCGTTACCTCAGAATTTTCTGATGGTCATCTAGACTCTGAAATAAATCCTCAAGAATTTCTAATGGATTACTTTGACGATTCCTATGCTGTATATCAGCAGCTACTGGAATCTCATACAGCTCGCGAGTTAGCTCGTGGAGTCTTACCAGTAAATATCTATACAGAGTTCTACTGGACTGTTGATCTTTGGAACCTTATGCATTTTCTTAGATTAAGATTAGACTCTCATGCTCAGTATGAAATAAGAGTATATGCAGAAGCTATATATAAACTAATAAAAGAACACTGTGATTTAAATATGTCACTAGAAGCTTTCCAGGATTATATCCTAGACAAGCCCAATCTTACGAAATATGAAGTAGGCATTCTTGTAGACTTAGTTAAAAAGTTAAGGGCAACCTCTCTCATAGGAGCAGATATTACAGAGATAATATCTGAACAGCTAGATTTGAATAAAGAAATGAGTGATAGAGAAAAGAAAGAGAGTAGTCTTCTATATTTATTAAAAGATGACTAATACAGGATTTTAAAATGAGTAAGTATGAAAGAGAAATCGATGAAGCAGGTGACGAGCGCCTGAAAACGGAGTCAATCGAGGTTTGCACAGAGCCAGATGATGATCCTGGCTGGCGTAAGCAGTACGAGGCAGCATGTCTCACCATTGCCGCAAATGCTTCAACGATAGCTGCCAGTGCGGCGGCTACGACTTAAGGAGAGTGTGATGCACCCAAACAAATATGAGAAGCTCCCCCCCGGCACGTTGGCGAAAATGAGAACCGAGCGCGACGAAGCCCGCGCAGAGGTCGAGCGACTGAAGGAAGGATTAGATGCATGGGCAGCCGAGGCCGTAAAAATAGATAATGAGCGCAAAGTTCTAACCGCGCAGCTGGCGACGGTGGTTGAGGCACTAGAATCAGCGCGCAGGTGTTTGACAGCATCGCCCCGTGACTGGGCTGCAACGTCACGAGACGCTTGGTTATGGGGGTTGCTGGTTGGTTGGGGGCCCGAATCAATAAACGAGGATCTTAAATCCAGGTGCGGGTGGTCACCGGACGATATCGCCAGGCTTGGGCGGCTGCGTCTCGCAATAGACACCCTCGACGCCACCAATACCGAGGAGGATACCGATGGCGAAGGATGAACTTGAAGCAGTCAACGTGACATGGAGCGCGGCGTTTTTGAAGACACCGAGGAAAAGTGATGAATAAAAAAGAGTTTACAAGAA
>Ga0114933_10000172_pt1 | contig 77417 bp, 83 predicted proteins | sample 4SBtaG_FD_89691 | JGI IMG/M metagenome (GOLD analysis project Ga0114933, IMG submission 89691) | Deep subsurface microbial communities from Kolumbo volcano to uncover new lineages of life (NeLLi) - 4SBTROV12_W25 metaG | ecosystem: Environmental > Aquatic > Marine > Volcanic | place: Kolumbo...
CTTCGATGTCGCAATCGTAAATATCAAAAATTTTGGTACTCAGTCCCGAATCTTCTCGCAGCAATCCGAGTAGAAGATGCTCAGACCCCACATAACTATGCCCAAGGCGGATGGCTTCCTCTTTGGCATACTTCATAATATTTTGAACGCGTTTGGAAAAATTTTCTTTCATGCTACCGTGAAATTAAACAGGGATAATTGAGTTTCAAATACTATCTGTTAGAGAAAGTGTTCCATTCTCAAGATAATACCGTTTATTCCCAATGGCGGCCACATCCGGATTGTGAGTCGTGATCACAAACGCCTGTTTAAAATCAGCATTGATCTTTTTAAATAGATCAACCAGGCGGTTAGCATTCCCCAGATCAAGATTTCCTGTGGGTTCATCAGCAAGGACAAGTTTAGGTTCATTCATTAAAGCACGAACGACAGCCACTCGCAACCGTTCCCCACCTGATAGTTGTGATGGAAAATGATCTTCTCTATCGTCAAGACCAATATAACTCAGAAGTTCTTTTGCTTTTTGCTCATTGCCTTCATATCCTGCAATTTGATTCGGGATCAATACATTTTCGAGCGCCGTGAATTCCGGAAGTAAATGGTGGAATTGAAAGACAAAGCCGATATGTGTATTGCGGATTTTTGCAATTTGATTATTTGAAAGTGAACCAACAGGCTTACCATCCAAAATAAGCGAACCGCTGTCTGGTGTATCCAGAGTGCCTAAAATATTGAGTAATGTGGATTTTCCTGAACCGCTGGGTCCCATGATTGTAATCAGGTCCCCCGATTCAATATCTATAGACACGCCCGTAAAAACGGACAATACCTTGGTTCCGTTACGAAAGGATTTGGAAAGACTTTCAGCTTGAAGAATCATTTTTCTAGATAAACTGCTTCTATGGGTGAAATCATCAACGCCCTCCTGGCAGCGATGAAGGCCGACAAAATGACCATTCCTACGGAAATAGACAAGATGGTTATGACATCTTTGGTAAAAATTTCCATTGGCAAGTAAGGCGTAAAATAAATATCCTCCGGCAGCGTGATGAAACCAAAAACATTTTGCAGAAAGATAAACAGCAACCCGATTCCTATTCCCGTGGTGATACCCAATCCACCGATCATACCACCCTGATGTAAAACGATAGATCGAACCGTATCCCTTGTGGCGCCCATGACCTGTAGGATACCAAACTCCCGTACCTTTTGGGCTGTAACTAACACCAGCGTTGTAACAAGATTAAAACAAGCGACCAGAATAATTAGACTTAATACCGCCAATGCACCGATTCGCTCGAATTTCATGGCACCGAATAATTCGCTATGGAGGTCTCCCCATGTTTCCACTTTTGCATCTGGGAATCGATTTTTAATTGATAATACAATCCCGTCGGAATTGGCATTTTCAGATAGGCGGATATCCACTCCATCGGGACCATCTTTTCGAATAAACAGAGTTTGTCCCACTTCTGTCGGTATAAAAGCAATTTTATCATCCAGGTCCAACACCTGCACATTAAAGATTCCCCCAACCACACATTGAATCTGCCGGGGAATCCCCCAACTTGAGCCTTGGTCAATGGGACTCATAATGCGCAACCCGTCTCCGATGGTTAGATTGAGCCGCCTTGCTGTCATTTCTCCTATATATACCATCGGTAATTCAGACTGATCTTTTCCTGTCATTAAATTCAATTCGTAAAACGAAGTGATCAATTCAGGATCAACAGCCTTAAGTAAAACCATCCGCTGGGCCTCATCCCTGCCAAGGATTAAACCTTTCCGCTCTTGATACGGCATCACCGCTTGCACTCCATCTATGGATTGAATAGCCTTAATATTGCTTTCCCAATCGGTCAGATTATTGACGCGGATATCACCTTCAAAACCAATGATGCGCCTAACCACTCGGGACTCAAATCCATTGAGAACAGACACGGAAAGTATCATGGCCATACATCCAACGGTTAAGCCAATGATAGCAATCCAACCGGTGAGACGACTGGGCCCGGCGCCTTTCCCTCCCAACATAAATCGTCGAGCGATGGATACAGAAAAATTCATTCGTATTTCAATGCTTCCGCCGGTTCTATACCTCCCGCACGAATCGTCGGCCACACCGCGGCTAATAGAGCGCAGACAATGGCAATGAATGTTACTAAGAACAATTCCGGTATGCTTATATCCATGGGAATAAAATCCATAAAATAAACATCTTCCGGAACGGTTATCAGTTTAAAATTATTCTGTATCCATGCCAGAGACAGGGCCAAGATTGCACCGGAAATCGCTCCGCCTGCACCAATCATAAATCCATTGGCAAGGAACACCTGCCTTAACTTCCCCTGGGTCACGCCCAGTGATTTCAAAATACCGATTTGCCGCGTTTTGTCGAGGACTATCATGGCCAATGCCGAAATGATATTTACCACCCCTACCAGTGCGATGAGACCAAAAATAAACAAGATGGGCCAACGTTGGACGTCCATCCACTTGAACAGCGCGCGGTTTTTCTCTTTCCAAGTCATGACCATATATGGATAGGCCAAAGCACTTTCAAGGGATTCAGACAGATCGGTCACCCGATTGGGATCGTTCACCCGTAGAATATGGCCTGAGACTTTTCCATTCATGTTAAATAATTCGTCTGCCTGCTCCAAATTCATAAAAACCAGCGAATTATCATATTCCGTCATTCCAGAGTGAAATAGGCCTGCCACGGAAAATTGTTTTAAGCGTTTTTTCGACCCATTGAGTGTGGCCAGATCAAAGAGAACAATTTTATCCCCAACGCTAATATTCAGCTGATCAGAAAGGCGTTTTCCAATCACAATTTGATTGCTAACGATATCATTTATACCGCTAACCAGCATATTATTAATAAATTCAGCAGCGTCTGTTTCAAGTCCTTCAACAATTATACCTTCGGCTGATTTGCCTTTACGTAAAAGCGCAGGACCCTGGATAAACTTTGACAGGATTGTTTTTCCTTCATATGCTGACAGTACACTGTCCATCCCGATAATTTCAGACTGAAGGGGGTTGTTTAAATAATGACGGATACGAATGTGGCCGTCAAAGTCAGCGATTTTTTGCGAGATAACTCGCTCAAATCCATTGAGAATAAATAAAGTGATTAGAAGTGCTGAAATGCCCACAGCAAGACCGGCCACAGACAGGATACCGGCCACACGGGTGAAACTCCCTTTTTGGGTCGATCGGAGGTATCGCGTCGATAAGTAAAAAGGGAAATTCACGCGATAAAGTATTATTCTTCGGTACGCATGGCCGGAAACAGGATCACATCTTTGATGAAACGATTCTCGGTCAGCAGCATGACCAGACGATCGACGCCGATACCCACACCGCCAGTGGGCGGCATACCGCATTCCACAGCTTGGAGAAAATTTTCATCCACGGGGTGAGCTTCATCGTCCCCACCTTCGGCCAGGCGAGCCTGGGATTCAAATCGTTCCCGTTGGTCAATGGGATCATTCAACTCCGTAAAGGCATTGGCGAATTCTGCCCCACCGATAAATAATTCAAATCGTTCTACCAAATGAGGATTACCATTCCGGTGCTTCTTCGCCAGTGGCGAGATAGCTTTGGGATAGTCCGTGATAAATGTGGGTTGAACCAGCATTGGTTCTACCAATTCACTCATCAATTCATCCAACATCTGGCCATAATTGGCATTGGCTTCCACAATGATATTATTGGCTTTGCAAACTTCCCTCATTTTTTCATTGGACGCTTCCGTAAGGTCCTCACCGGTGGCCTCTTTGAGTAAGTCCAAAATAGGTCGTCGCTCAAATGGCTTCGATAGATCAATTTTCAATTCACCCCAGGTGAGTTGCATAGCGCCAATACTCTCTGCCACCGTACGTATCATATCTTCAACCAGGTTCATATTGTCTTCAAAATCTGCATAAGCCCAGTAGAATTCCAACATTGTGAATTCAGGATTATGGTTCCGATCCATGCCCTCATTCCTGAAATCCTTGGCAATCTCATACACGCGGTCAATCCCGCCAATGATGAGTCGTTTGAGGTATAGTTCATCAGCAATCCGCAGGAAAAGTCTTTGATCCAGGGCATTGTGATGGGTGGTAAATGGTCGGGCGTTGGCACCGCCATAAAGAGGTTGAAGTACGGGCGTTTCCACTTCAAGAAATCCCATATTATCCAAATGATTCCGTAAACCTCGGATGATCTTCGCCCGCTTGACGAATGTATCCCTTACGTCCGGATTAACAATCAGATCCAAATGACGGTTGCGGTAGCGCTGCTCCTTGTCGCTAAACGCATCGAAAGTTTCACCTTCTTTTTCTTTCACGACGGGCAACGGACGGATGGATTTACATAGCACCGTTAAGCTGATGGCGTGAATCGAAATTTCACCCATTTTTGTTTTAAATACATATCCCCGGACACCAACAAAATCACCAATATCTAACAATTTAAAATTAGCGTAATTATCTTCACCCACGTCATCCCGACGGATAAATACCTGAATTTTTCCGTTCCCGTCCTGGATATGGAAAAAAGAGGCTTTCCCCATTTTCCGCAGGGACATGATTCTTCCGGCGATGTCCACATCCTGTTTTTCCAGGTTGTCAAAGTCACTCAAAATATCGGCGCTGAAATGGGTGGGTTCATATTTTTGGGGATAGGGCTCCACACCTGCTTCACGCAATTTTTGGAGTTTCTCTTTACGAAAATCGATAATCTGGTTTAAACTTTTATTCGATTCTTGGCTGGGTTGATTTTTATTCATTAATCTAATTTCTATGTACTGATTGGTTCTTAAAGTATTGAAAATATGACATTAAAATTACAGTATAATTTTGATTCGATTGGATAAGAATCATTTTCAAAATGTCCAAATTAAAAACAAAAAAAGGCTAAGCTTCTTCAGAAACCTCTTGTTGTTCGCCCAGTTGATTCATTAAATAGGCGCGAATAAATCTGTCGATATCCCCATCCATCACCGCCGATACATTTCCAGATTCTTCTTTGGTGCGGTGGTCTTTTACCATATTATAAGGATGGAATACGTAAGACCGAATCTGGCTCCCCCAGGCAATGTCCATTTTTGTATCTTCCAAATCCTTCATAGCTTCTTTTTCTTTTTCAACTTCAGCCTGGTATAACCTTGCCTTCAGTACTTTCATGGCAGAAGCTTTATTCTTGTGTTGGCTGCGCTCATTTTGGCATTGGACAACGATTCCCGAGGGGATATGGGTGATCCGAATGGCCGAATCAGTCTTGTTCACATGTTGACCGCCGGCACCGCTGGCGCGATAGGTATCAATGCGCAAGTCTTTTGCATCAATTTCAATTTCAATTTCTTCGTCTGAGGATGGATAAATGAACACCGAGACAAAAGACGTATGCCTTCGGCTATTAGAATCAAAAGGCGAAATCCGCACTAACCGATGAACACCCGCCTCCGCTTTTAGGAGGCCATATGCATAATCGCCCTTAACTTCCATCGTAAGGTCTTTAATTCCTGCTTCATCACCGGGCTGAAAATCCATGACCTCTTTTTTGAACCCCTTCCGTTCGATCCAACGAGAATACATACGATACAACATCTCCGCCCAATCCTGGCTTTCGGTTCCTCCGGCGCCCGGATGAATTGTAATAATCGCATCCTGAGTATCCTGGGGTTCACCAAGAATCATCTTCAATTCCAAGTCTTCGATTGTTGTAACAAATTTATTTATTTCAGCATCCACTTCCGTCAATTCAGCCTCTCCTGCTTCGGCGAATTCCAACAATACTTCCACATCATCATGGAGTGTATCCAGGTTTTGCCAAAGTGTAATTTCTTTTTCGAGGAGGGATATTTTTTTCAGGAGTGCTGAAGCCGCCGCATTGTCATTCCAAAAATCAGGCACGGCAGAAGCCTGACGCATTTTTTCTAAATCAGCTTGTTTGAGAGATAAGTCAAAGATACCTCCGCAATTCGGAGTATTTTTTCTCTGCAGCTGAGTATCGGTCTTTTAAATCGATTAATTCCATAGGTGAAATTTACGCTTTCGTTCAATTGTGGTTAGATGAAATTCTTCAGAATTTCAGCGCTAAGATCGTCATAACGGCAACACCAAGAATGAGCATCAATAATTGGATTAATGATTTTTTTGCATCGGTATTGTGGTGTAATTCTGGAATGAGGTCAGATCCGGCGATGTATAAAAATCCACCGGCAGTGATCGGCACAAGAGCATCGGTAAATCCAGTGATATTTTTACCCAATTGGAGAGCAAATAATGCGCCCACCATAGCTAAGGAAGCGCTTACAAAGTTGACCATTAAAGCCTTCTTTACCGACAACCCGCCATTGATTAAAATCGAATAATCACTGATCTCCTGGGGAATCTCGTGAAATAGCACCGCTACAGTTGTAGCAATCCCTAGAGGAATGCTGGCAGAATAGCTTATGGCAATGAGCACCCCATCGATGAAATTGTGCATGGCATCACCAAAGATATTCATTGGAACAACCGGGTGAATGTGGTCATCCGTTGTAGGATAGTGGCAATGGCGCCAGCGAAAGAATTTTTCCATGACAAAAAATGTGGCGATGCCGCCGATTGTCCATAAGGAAACAAAAATAGGATTTGTTGCTGTTTCAAACGCTTCTGGGAGCAAATGAATCAATGCACCGCCAAAAAGGCTTCCTGTGGCAAAGCTAACCATGTAGGTCATAATGCGGTCCAAAATCGTTCTCGATATAGAGAGGGTCACGAGTCCGATTAATGAAACAAGGCTCACAAGCAAAACGCTTAGGATTGTGTAGGTTAAAACGGTCATTTTCTACTTACTGTGGATTGAAATGTCGAACACCGGCCTGCAGAAACTTTAGTGTAGAGAGGCAGGGTATCATTTCTAATATTTTCCTTGCAACGATTTGCGTCCTCCAAAGGCGGACAAGAACTCATTGTTGCAATCCGTCCAAAGATATTCAATCTCCCGAAGCAATAAACATCCTTTCGTTCAAATATTTCAGCAGAGCTAAATCATCCATATTAATATGGGCAAAACGTCCATCCTCTGCAACGGAAATTCTGGCCTTCTCTTCAGATATTAAAACAACGATTGCATCCGTTTCCTCAGAAATCCCCAAAGCGGCGCGGTGGCGCGTGCCCATCTCCGGATCAATCATAGTGCTATCCGTTAGTGGCAGGATACAAGCGGCTGCATCAATAATTTCATTTTGAATAATCACCGCCCCATCATGCAGTGGTGACGACGGATTGAAAATGGAAACCAGCAGAGGCGCTGTAACCTCAGCCTTAAGTTGGGTGCCCTGCTCTCTGTATGTCCGTAGACCCGTCTCACGCTGGATGACAATCAAACCGCCCCAATGGCGCTCTTTTAACTGGGAGGCGGCTTCCACAATTGACTCGATTGAACGGGAAGTCCCTACACGGAATATCTTTTGGAAAAATCTTGTTTGCCCCACATAGATCAATAGGCGCCGAAGTTCCGGCTGGAATAATATCACAAAGGCCACCACCCATACGGTTTGGAACTGGTTCACAAGCCAACTGGAGGCACTCAAGCCAAATGCGTTGAAAAGAAATGATGCCACCATCAGGATGACGAGGCCGGCTAACATCTGCCCGGCACGGGTGCCTTTGAAGTACATGTAAACTTTGTGGAATAACCAACTTACCAGTAGGAGATCAATTACGTCAATCAAAGTAACCGTGAGAAAACCGATTTGAAACAGAACCATTTAGTTGATTCCCATAATTTTTTCAGTAATGGTGACCACCCGCACGGTTTCTTTCACATCATGGACGCGCACAATCCTTGCACCATTCATAATACCGGCGGTGATGGATGCCAGCGTCCCTTCTAACCGATCTTCAACAGGTAGGTTAAGTGTCGTGCCGATGAAGGACTTTCGCGACGGACCTAATAAAACAGGATATCCCATGGCACAAATTTGCTTCAATTCATGGATGATTTCAAAATTATCTTCTAAGCGTTTTCCAAAACCAATTCCAGGGTCGAGAATAATATTGGTATCAGTGACACCCGCATCGTTTGCTTTGGCAATTTGTTTATCAAAATATTCTTTAATCTCGCCCAGAAGGTCATCATAATGGGGATTTTTCTGCATATCCCTCGGCGTCCCCTTAATATGCATTAAAATAATAGGCACATTGCGTTCCGACACGAGGACCGCCATATACTCGTCGAAAGTTAGACCCGAAATATCATTGACCATATCCGCCCCCGCATCCAATGCTGCTTTGGCTACTTTCGATTTATAAGTGTCGATAGAAATTAAACAATCGGACTTGTTTCGGATCGACTCTATCACAGGAATGGTGCGATTGAGTTCTTCATCCAGTGATATGGGCTCAGCGCCGGGCCGGGTGGACTCACCGCCGATGTCGATCATATCTGCACCTTCTTTAACCATATCCATCGCATGGTCCGCCGCATGAGTAGGATCCGTGAACAATCCCCCATCGCTGAAGGAATCGGGTGTAACATTAAGGATACCCATGATCAATGTGCGGGACGGGGTATTGAGCCAAGATTGGAATTGGGGGTTGTTCATAAATATAGGTAGAAAAATAGACCGGAAATTAGGGATGAATTTCTTGGACATTAAATGAATAATATTTGGTTTTCACCTCATATCAATAATATGGATTATTCCCTGAGACATATTGTTCAATTCAATCAGAGATTAACTTGAATTATTATAAGGTTCGGAGTCATATTATAAGAAATTGCCATTTATTGCCTTGCACAACAATTATTATACTTGTACTATTAGCACATGCAGTACAATAGAAAATCGAATTTATGGAACTAATCATAAACACCGGCGATTCAATTCCGGTTTTTTCGCAAGTGATTGATCAAATCAAAAATGCCGTTGCCAATGGAGATATGAAGCCCGGAGATGCCTTGCCCTCGGTTCGACAGCTGGCAAACGATCTGGATTTAAATCATAATACGGTGGCAAAAGCATTCAAAATTTTAATACGTGATTCTGTGATTGAGTCCAAGGGGTATCGCGGCACCTTTATTCATCCGGACGCAAAAGTAAACTGCAATTTTGATCTTAATGCGATGGTCACATCCAAATTAACAGATATTATAAAAACATTGCGTAACACCGGTGCGACGGATTCAGAAATTCGGATTGCATTCGGAAATGTCATGAAAAACCAACACAATTCTGGAGTTTAAAAATGAACAACACAATTTTATTTATCTTAATATTTTTTAGCCAAATTCTTCTTCTATCTTATTACCTACCGAGAAAAATACGTCAGCGAGTCAAGTACATCTTCAAAACTTTTCCACCAGCTGATTTTCCCAAGCTCTATCCCAAACCCATTGAAGTTTACAAATTGTTTCTGGACATTTTTTGGGGAATTAATTTGGTGATTCTTGGTGCCGGTATGCTGATTTTAGTTTTGTTATCCGTTAAAATGCCCAACTTAGGTCCTGCAAATCCTGAACGGTGGGAACAAGCTCTCGTAACCGCATGGTTTTATGTACAATTTATTCCCATACTACTTCTTGAAATATCGTCTTTCAAATATTTTAAAAGTATGAGAGAAGCAAACGTAAGCAGCACACGTAAAGCTATGCTGCAGCCACGGCGATTTTTCACCTTTATTTCACCCATGTGGATAGGCATGGCCGGATTTGTTTACGCTTCCTTTGTCATCTTCATTGTATATATGCGGCAATTTAAATATCCCTGGTTTGGCGGATATTTAAATATAGTGATCATAACAGTGTCCAACCTTTTTTTCTCAGGAATAGCCCTCTGGAACATATATGGAAAGAGGCTAAATCCACACCAGGCAAACGAAGATCGCATGAACCAAATTGGGATCATTGTGAAACAATTGGTCATTGTCAGCATAGCCGTCACTTTATTTGCGATGCTTACCATCACCCTTCATAGTTTGGATTTGCGTTACCTTCAGGGAACTTTCATGAGTGTGTATTTCCAATTATTGGCTGTGGTTGCCTTCCAAACAATTCGTATAGCAAATGTTAATTTTGATGTGTATAAAGAAGATTGACAGTTTTGTTCATAAATATTAAAAAGGAAATAAAATGAAAAAATATTTAATACTAATTATAGGTGGCTTAGTTTTAGCTACTTTGATTGCTCTTTCATTAAAAAGTTTTGGGCTTGATAATAACCCCATAATTACCAGCGGTATTATCGGTGGAATTGTCGGCGGTGTTCTTGGAGGTATTTCAAGAAAACTTTTTGAAAATAAATAAAGATTAATTGATAAACAATTTATCTTTTTATGGTTAAAATATTTCTAAACCCATTATGAATACTATAGATTTGAAACAAAATAATTATAAAGATTATTTAATCGATTTAGTTATTTATATATCTGTAATGTTTTTAATTAGAGAAATATATATCCCGAATGTAGGATTTATCGCCAATGGTCTTTTTTGGTCATTTTCCACTTTAGTCATAGCAGCATGGAGAATGAAAGTAAGAGGCGTCTCCTGGAGAGAATTGGGTTTGCGCAAACCCAAAAGTTTCAAAAAAACATTAATGGTCACAGGATTTATTCTCATATCTATTCCTGTATCCATAATGATATTTGAAATTATTAAAGACCAAATACCTATTTTCTTGGAACCGGACACATCCGAAAAAAGTGCGGTTTCTAAATTTGGAGAGCTTGAAGGAAATTGGACACTTTTCTTTTTAATTATACCATTCATTTGGCTTGAATCATTGCTGGAAGAACTATTGGATAGGGGCTTCTTGATGAATTGGTTAGAGCGATTGTTTTCGAAGAAATATTTTGCCACATTCCTTGCCGTAATAATTCAGGCTGCAATTTTCGGATTTAGACATTCATATGATTTTTCAGAAAGATCAATAACAGTCGGTATAATTGGTTTAATTATGGGAATAGCCTATGTGGCTTTTGGGCGAAATTTGTGGCCACTCATTTTAGCCCACTGTTTATTGAATACCATGTCTATGTCAGGGCGAGTATATTAAGGGTCGATATGGGTTTGCCGACTTAATTTTCACCTAACAATTAAAATAATTCAAATTCAAATAAGGTAAAATAAGATGAATAAATATCCTGCAACGTTAAATATAGATTACCCGGATGCGGCCAACAGACTCACGGTATTCTTCAGATTAATCTTGGTCATTCCAATTACAATCGTATTGGGACTACTATCACATCATGGCTATCATAATGCACAAGTTCCGGAAGAATCTTTTTGGATTGGCATTTTAGTTTTACCGACGGTATTAATGATCCTTTTTCGAAGAAAATATCCTAAATGGTGGTTTGATTGGAATTTAGCTCTAACAAAATTTTCGATGCGGGTGGCATCCTATTTTTTGCTGTTACGTCATGAGTACCCGTCCACGGATGAAGAACAGGCAGTCCATGTACAAATAGAGTATCCTGATGTAGAGAAAGATCTCAATCAGTGGTTACCCCTCATCAAGTGGCTATTGGTTTTTCCACATATGATTGTGCTCTTTTTTATCATGATGGGCGTCTTACTCTGTACGATCCTGGCGTGGGTTATTATTTTGTTTTCCGGGAAATACCCTAAAAGTATGTTTGATTTTGTTGTGGGCTCTTTGAGATGGATGTTGAGAGTAGGGGCTTACGCAGTTTTATTAACAACAGATAAATATCCTCCTTTTAGGTTGGGTGAATGATTCCTGTTAGTTAAGAACCTAAATATAAAGAGTTAAAATGAAAGTAAAAATATTTTCTGAATCCGGACGATACTTTGGCAAATCCAAAACATCGGCACGTCTTGAACAAGAGATTAATGCCTGGCTTGAAAGTCAACCGGGAATAAAAGTGGTCGATATTAAACAATCTGCATACGGAGGAAGTTTCGAACCGGGGCAACATCTAATTTCAGTTTAGTATGAGACAAAGGACTGACCTCCATCTTAGGGGGCTCGGCTCCATTGACAATCGAAAAATAGACACCGAACTCCACCTCTTTCTGTTTGATAAACAGCATCGGGAATCCTGAGCTTGGCAATATTTGGAAATTCGATAGGTCCCGCATTTGGAATCCTATTTTTCAATTTTGGGGTAAACCGACCAAACCTGTTTGCGTATATGCTATTGAAATTGCTCATAGGATTTATTTCTGCATTTATACTTTCGAGGCGTTATGTCAAATCTTAATTCTCTTTTAAAACACAAGAAAATAGGTAGAATCCTTGGCTGGGATGATTTTTATAATCCAACCAAGGATGGCATTAAAAAAGCGTTAAAAAAAGAAGGCAATAAAGGAAAAGTCGGTGCATTTATATTTTCATTACTTTTTGTTTATCATTCCATCCAAACAATGATTATTGGGGAACCACAATGGTATGTGACCATGGGATATGTGTCGTTTCTATTTATTCCACTTCCTATTCTGAATTGGATGTGGCAGAAAAAAAAGACCACCGATGTTTCTGATGAAGAAATCGAAGAACAGTTAGCAATTTACAAAACTTGGAAAAATAGTCAATAAAAAAAGCCTCCCAGCAATATGCGGGGAGGCTTTTCAAGTGTTTTTTTAATTTTACTTATCCTTAGAGGATTAGTAAAAATTCAATCAAACTTTATTCTGCTTCAGGACTCGGTTTATTCTGTTGCGCCGGTTTTTTGCGTGGCCGTCTTCTTCTCGTTTTTTTGGCGGCGCCATTTTTCGAGCGTATAATCTGCTTCCCTTCCAAAACTATTAGCACTTCGTCACCGTCAATCGTTTCATGTTCCAGTAGGGCCTTAGAAAGATTATGAAGGTGATTCATATTATCCTTTAAAACCTGTTGGGCCGTTGACTGTGCTTTGCGCACAATACGAACCACTTCTTCATCAATCATCCGCGCCGTGGCTTCCGAATAATCCCGGTGGCTTTGGATTTCCCGGCCGAGGAAAATTTCTTCATTTTTCTTACCAAATGTCATCGGCCCCAATACATCACTCATACCCCATTCACAGACCATTTTACGGGCAATTTGGGTAGCCTGTTCAATATCGTTCCCAGCACCGGTCGTGAGTTCATTGAATATTAATTCTTCCGCTGCGCGGCCACCCATGAGAATGGCCAATCGACCTTCAATATATTTCCTGGAATAACCATGTTTTTCGTCAATAGGTAACTGCATGGTTACACCGAGTGCCCGTCCCCGGGGAATGATGGTCACTTTATGAACCGGGTCTGCCCCTTTGGTCCGTGCAGCCACCAGCGTATGACCAGCTTCATGATAAGCAGTAGTATTCTTTTCTTCTTCCGAGAGAACCACACTTTTGCGCTGAACGCCCATCATGACCTTATCTTTGGCTTCTTCAAAATCGGACATATCTACCGAGTGCTTATTTTTTCTTGCCGCCAGCAGGGCAGCTTCATTAACGATATTCTCAAGGTCCGCCCCTACCATGCCCGGTGTTCCTTTGGCGATAGCTTCCAGGTTCACCTTTTTCTTATTCATGACGATCTTTTTGGTGTGCACTTTCAGGATGCCTAAACGCCCTTGCAAATCCGGAACATCTACCACAATTTGGCGATCAAACCGGCCGGGGCGCAGGAGTGCAGAATCCAACACATCGGGACGATTGGTGGCCGCCATAAGGATAATGTCTTCGTTCGGTTCAAAACCGTCCATTTCCACCAACAAGGCGTTCAAAGTTTGCTCACGTTCATCATGCCCGCCGCCTAATCCGGCACCGCGCTGACGACCGACAGCATCCAGTTCATCAATAAAAATAATACAGGGTTGATTTTGTTTGCCCTGCTCGAATAAATCTCGCACACGTGATGCTCCTACACCGACGAACATTTCAACAAAGTCCGCCCCACTAAGACTGAAGAAAGCTACGTTTGCTTCTCCAGCTACGGCTCGGGCCAGGAGTGTTTTCCCAGTCCCCGGAGGGCCGACCAGTAAAACACCGCGGGGAATCTTCGCGCCCAGTTTTTGATAGCGTTTTGGTTTTTTCAGAAAGTCCACTATTTCCATCAATTCTTCTTTAGCTTCCACGCACCCGGCCACATGATCAAAGGTGACTTTAGGCTTATCGGAGGTCCACACTTTGGCGCGGCTTTTTCCAAAATTAAATATGGATTTCATTCCGCCACCACCACCTTGCATCCGACGCATCAGAAATATCCAAAACGCCAAGATAGCAATCCATGGGAGGATATTCAGAAAGTAACCTGTCCAATCGATAGATTGTTGTTTAAAAGTATAATCAACTTTATACTGATCCCATTCGTTGGTTGCTTCCCGATCCACAAAAGGAAGCTTCAGCCGGAATTTCACCACTTCCTGAGATATACCTGCTGCATTCAAAACAGTCTGCTTTTCCGATAATTCACCATGGAAAACATCATCTATAATTCGGGCTTTGGCAATGAATCCATTCGTCAGAAAAGTGCGGTATTCTGAATATTGGATCTCAATTTCATCGGCGCCCGGCCCAGTGAATAGATTTGAAAAAAAGACAGCCGATACGACAATAAGAACCCAAACCAAACTGGTTTTTCCGGCCCGTTTCCATTGGAACTGATCGTTCCCCTTTTGATCCTTATTCTTTTTTTGGGGTGATTTGTTTGACCCCTGTGGTTTGGTAATTTTTGGTCTTTTCTGTTTTTTAGATTCCACGTTATTTACTCTCAATTTCTCCGAGGCGGTAAACCCCTTTTAAATTTCTTAATTTTTGGTCATAATCCAACCCGTATCCTACGACGAATTCTGGTGGAATTTCAAACCCTACCCAATCAATTTTAAAATCCAGTTTGGCAATCTCTGGCTTCATTAAAAGTGTGACAATAGCCACAGATTTCGGACCGGCATCACGCATCCTGTCCCTGATGAATTTGATCGTTAATCCAGAATCAATAATATCTTCCACAATGATTACGTGACGGTGGGTAATGTTGGCAGAAATGTCTTTCCGCAAGCGAACCGTTCCCATTGATTCGGTCCCGGTATAGCTGGCGACTTTAATGAAATCGATCTCACATTCGATATCCATGGCACGCATTAAGTCTGCAGCAAAAATGAAACTGCCATTTAAAATGCCAATGAGAATCGGCGCGTCATTCTTGTATTTATCTGAAATTTGGGCGGCGATTTCTCCTACCCGTTTCAATACTTCCTGCTCCGAAATCAGTTCGGTTAAATTTTCTCTTCTCGCATCCATGGCTATCCTACCGCCGTTTCTAAGTAAAGTTCCAAATATTCCGTCGTTGAATCGGTCACTTTAACTGTGTCACTCAGCCGTCTGCCACAGAGCCAAATAATTTCCTCATTTGCTGTTAATACCAGTTGTTTATCTTTGGCAAAACTATCCACTTTTTCATCCACCAAAAAATCACTCACTTTTTTATGTCCTGCCATGCCTAATGGCTGAAAGGTGTCTCCATCACACCACGAACGAATAATTAATGTTTTGTCTTTCACAGCATTTTGATCAATCACTTCATGAAACGGGTTTGAATTCACAGTCGGTGCTTCAATTTTATTCAATGAAATACTAAATCCATCGGACCCAAATTGACCTGTGTTTTCAACTGATAGATTAATGGGCTGAGTAGTTGCATCAGCCAAAATCCAGGAATCTCTGTCACGTAAGATTGTCCATTGATCGCTTAAGTTGAGTTTTGAACCGATTTTGGGTGCTTTAAGCCACCGACTTAACTCCTCCCATCGATGCCGTCGCCATGAAATTTGCGTTTCGCCCATAACATGTTTGATCAATCGCACGAATTGAATTGTCGTTAATGGTTCAACCAGACGATCATAAATAATTTTATTATCCTCGCGAATCTCAACCTGGTTTGCCAATTGATCAATAACATCATTCATTCTTTCAACTGCAATAGATACTTTTTGAGATAGCACACCAAACTGGTCGACCAAATCATTAACTTGTTCCGTCCAGGGTTGCACAACTTGATGCCGGACAAAGTTTCTTTTAATCGATACATCAAAATTAGATTCATCTTCCATATATTTCAAACAGTGACGGTGGACATATTCTTGAATATCATTCCTACCGAACTTTAAAAGCGGCCGAATGGTCATACCGTTTTTCTTGGGAATTCCACGTAGGCCTTCAATCCCGCACCCGTCATCCAAATGCATGAGAATTGTCTCCAGGTTATCATTGGCATGGTGAGCCGTTAGAATGTAATCACAATTCAATTTTTTCCGAGTTGATTCGAATGCATCCTGGCGGACACGCCGAGCCCACATTTCCATACTTTCACCCTTCAGAAATTCCGAATTGGCATGGTGAACGGTTAGAGAAACATTGAATCCGTCGCACAAATCCTGCACAAACATTTCTTCTTCTTCCGAAGCGTTTCTCAGCCCGTGATTTACATGGACTGCAAACACTTGAAAATTAGCAGCTGATCTCATTTCGGCTGTGAGGTGCAGTAAGGCGACAGAATCCATCCCACCGGAAACAGCCACCAATAATTGACGGTTTTCTTTCTTCGGTAGGCAGTAGTCTAATTCCCGATAAAAGTCAGCTGATGTGAGTGAAAATTTGATTCGATCGCCTTTTATTTAAATTGTGAGACGACCTTCGCCACTGACTTGGCAGAAGACATAATGTAAAAATGGACACAGGGCACTTTGGCTTCCACTAACTCCTGGACTTGATTCATGGCCCAATCCAACCCGATACGCTGAATTTCTTCCTTGGGTTGACCATTCACTTTGTCAGATAATTCTTCAGGTACATCCACATAAAAGTTTTTCGGAATAATCCTTAAATGGGCTTCGGTGGATAGAATTTTCAGTCCCGGAATAATGGGCACATCAATCCCTGCCGCCCGGCATTCTTCGACAAACTTAAAGTATGCTTTATTATCATAAAACATTTGCGTCACTATATAATCAGCACCGGCATCCACCTTGGCTTTTAAATATTTAACATCAGTGGACATATTCGGCGCTTCAAAATGCTTTTCAGGATAACCGCCAGCTCCGATGCAAAAATCAGTCGGCGCAGCATCTAATAACTCCTCAACATAATTTCCGGCATTCATATCCTTGATTTGACTTACCAAATCAGAGGCATATTTATTCCGTGTTTTTCCCGGCGCATTGGGTGGATCTTTTCGAAGTTCATCTCCGCGAACAGCGAGGACATTTTTAATCCCAAGGTAATTCAATTCAATGAGTGCGTCCTCGGTTTCCTCTCGTGTGAACCCGCGACATAGGATATGTGGTACCGTCTCCACATTAAATTTATTTTTAATGGCCGCGCTGATTCCGATCGTACCTGGTCGTTTGCGACGGATAAACCGAATCATTTTTCCATCACCTGCATCTTCATAATACACTTCAGCGGATCGGCTGGTTAAATCAATAAATGGAGGATCAAAGGGCATCAACTCTTCCACTAGGTTAAAAATACGTTCAATTGAGCCGCCGCGATTAGGTGGAATAATCTCATAACTGTAGAGCGTTGAGTTTGCTTTCTCGAGAAAATCTATAACTTTCATAGCCTTTAATTTAGCCTATCTCTTAAAGGAATTAAAAATGGGTTTTCTCTTATTTCAAAATCTAAGGTTGTATCGGGGCCGTGGCCGGAATGGACAATGCAATCATGGCCAACCGAATTCATTAAATGAACCAAAGATGATTCCAAAGTGTTCCAATTGCCACCGGGCAAATCGGTACGCCCTACGCTGCCCCGAAACAAAGTATCCCCGACAAAAATATGGTTATCAATTTCAAGGCATGTTCCCCCGGGCGTATGGCCAGGTGTATTCACCGTTTTAAAATGGAAGGCGCCAACGGATACTTCATCTTCGTCCTTAAACCAGACATCAACCTTTGGCGTGTCTCTCGGCTGAAGGCCAAACATCCGGCACGTATCTTCATACGTATCCAAAATAAATTTTTCTTCCTCATGAAGATAAAATGGAATGTTAAATTTTTCCTTCAAGGGTTGAACAGCACCAATATGATCAAGGTGGGCGTGCGTATTTATGATGGCAATGGGGACCAATTGATGACCTCTGAGCGTTTCAATTAAAATTGGGTCGTCATCCCCAGGATCGACCATAATCGCCTCCGGTGAACCGGAGTACCAGGCGATGTAACTGTTTTCTCGAAACGGTCCGGTAACGACCGTTTCAACTTTTAAACTCAAATTTCCTCGAAGAAAAGCTCGTCGAGGCATTGGATTTTATCCTCATACGAATGGGGATACAAGAACCTCTCCGCGGCCGAAATACTGCTTAAGATTGAATTTCCGTCCTGTGGGGTGAAACAAAACCCGTAGATTTCATGATCGCCTTTCACATGAAGCGATTGCTCAACAACAACTGTTTGATTCAAAATACGCCCGAAATGACCGTGATCACGACCGAATGAATAAACAGTACTGGTCATGTTTTTTGTTGTCATGGCCACCAGATCGTTGGCCACCAATCGATCTTTTACTTCATTCAGGTTGGTTGGTTCTTTTGTTTTTAGGGCAAACCAAAGTACGTGCATATATTGGCTGTTTACCTTCATAGCTGAAGAAAACATATTCAAGTCGTAACCGAGTGTTGTAAATAGGGCATGGGCATCCTTGGCATGGTGGGAACCAAACATTTCATCAGGATGTCCCCCTACAGTTGGCGCTGGAATAAAACTCCCGGCTTGACTGGTATCATTCGCCCGGCGAACACATACGAAACGGCCCTCTGAGAGATTTTCAGACTCATGTCCTTCTAATGCGAGTGTATTAATAATACATGAAATATTGTGGGTATTACACGAAACCACTTGAACAAATTGGTGTTCACCATTTTTTAGAACTGAATCATTAATACCCCTGGCGTATTTAACACCGAAGCCTTCTTCACTTCCCTGGGCCATAAACCCTTTCACCTTATCAGCAAATTTATGGTAATACCTTTCCTTATTCTGATGGCCAACGCCCGACGGCGTACAGTCAATCACAACCGAGGCACGACTGATGGCTTCTTCTGTTTCCAATTCAGGATCCATACCCAACTCTTTAAAGCCTTCCATACGGTCCTCACCGACGGCTAACCGCGCGCCCCGTTTTAATAAATCGAGGACTTTTGAACGATCACTTCGTAAGGGAGAATTCTTATTGAATGTGATTTCGCCGATCCCAAGTTGTTCACGATAATCACAAAGCAAACCAATCAATGGTTCACCGATAGTGCCTGTCCCTACGACATGGACAATTTTTCGTTCCATTTAAAGCGACTCCTTATTCCGAGTTTTATTATTATATTTGTTTAGTAAACGACTTTCTGAACGAAATTGAATAAGGAACCATGAAATAATGGTACCGAATACAATTATATAGACAGCCAGAAAATAACCTAAGAAGTTATACATCAGCGGCCTCCCTGTTCTTGATACGTATCACATGAATTCTAAATTTGAGCATTAAAGTATATAGCAGTGTAAAGATGGCTAAGGACAATAAAAAAGGAACCAGAATTCCCGACGGCTGCTGTGCCATTTCTACCTGTGGATGAGATTGAATTGCCGGCGACCAGAATTTGACTGAAACAAAAATAATCGGTACATCAACAAAGGCAATAATACCGATGGCCGCAGCATACCGTTTCACCCGTTCTGCATGACCGCCAAAGCTTCGCATCATAAAATAGCCAATGTAAATCAAAAACAGGATCAGGGTTGTCGTCAAGCGCGGCTCCCAAACCCAAGGTTGGCCCCAAATGGGCGTCGCCCAAATTGGACCGGTAATTAATACCAAAGCCAGAAATAATGTGCCCAATTCCGCTGCTGCCAAACCGATGTCATCCCACTTATCGTCACCTTTGATAAAAAACATGATACCGGCGATCATGACAACAAGGAATGATAAGAATCCAACCCAGGCCGATGGGACATGAACGTAAAATATTTTTTGCGCCCAATGCTGATCCAATACCATGGGTGTATTCATAATTATATTCCAGATATTGAACAGCATAAAACTCGCTGCCAACACAAACCAAATAAGGTTCGATTTGTCTTTAAAAAATGAATTCATTATTCCTCAGTGATAAAGTCGAATAAAGTATATCCGACCAGCCCGAAAATTACATTAACAGTTAGGATGATTAACAACCATATTTCCCATAATGGGTAAGGATCACCAGCCAATAAACTACTGGAAATTTTTGTGGCTGCAATGATGACCGGCGAAACTAAGGGAAAGAGTAAAACAGGTAATAATACCTCGCTCAACCGAGCCCGCATTGCAATCCCCGAGACCAAACTGGCTATCGCCATAATGGCTAAATTAATTAGCAATGTTGTCCCCAACGCCCGCCATGGCTGCGGCGGAAAATCAATCATTAAAAATTTAAAGAATGGAATCAGGATCAGGATCTCCATAATGGTTAAAAATATAAACCCGCTGATCCACTTGGAAAGAAAAATGAGTCCACGATCTATCGGTGCGCTGATCAGCATTGAGAAAGCATCGAACTCCTTTTCGTAGGCAAAAGATCTGTGCACACCTAATACTGCCACAAATAAGACCATCACCCAAAACATCCCCGGCGCATAATTGGTCACAATTACAGGTGAAACATTGGATGAAAAAGCAAAGGTAAGAATGATGGACAAACCGAATACAAACATGGAAAGGGTGACTTCACGAGAACGAAATTCAACGAACAATTCCTTCTTAAGCAATGTGAGAAACATTATGCTGTTTCGATCATTCCGTTATTTAGGTGAAGGATTCGATCCCCAAATTCTTCGGCCCGCTGGAGATTATGGAGCACTAAGCACATTGATTTTCCGGCTGATTTCCAGCGCTTCAATGCATTTTTCATTAGGTCCACACCCTCCTCATCTAACCCTGAGAATGGTTCATCAATTAGCAATAAATCCCAATCGGAAAGTTCGGCATATGAAAGTTTTAATCGTTGCAGCATCCCCTGTGAATAGATGGAAATCGGATCGTTGGCTTGGGAAGCTAAGCCATAATGTTCCAACTGCTCCAAAATAATAGTTTTCCCCAACTGTGTACCGCGCAAATCCAAAGCTAAATTTAGATTTTCGACAGCGGTCAAGGCTGTATACATAGACGGTGCGTGGCCAAGATACAATAATTTTCTCCGAGAAATTGGGCTGCCTTTTAACAAATTCTGGTTATGGAAAAACACTTCACCATTGTCACAATTCATGATGCGAGCAAGGATTCGCAATAATGTGGATTTACCGGCCCCGTTTTTACCCATGATCACAATGGTTTCGCCCCCATTTAACATAAAAGAAACGTCTTTTAATACAGGACGATGGTTGAAGGACTTTTTTATATTTGAAACGGTCAGCATGTTAGAAATGTCAAATGGAACTCAACTCAGCAATGACTTCTGAAACCTCGCCTTTCAGTGCCGTACGACTCGAATGATAATCTTCCTCACTAATATTGCCAATTTCATATTCCATTTCTAATTCTTTGATTTGTCGATATATTAAAAGTTTTTTCCGCTTCAGGGCATTGGCATCCATATCAGTATCCTGTTTCCCCAAGTCAGGGAAAAATAAAGGCTGTAGAACAAATATAACCGGCAGAATAAATAGGATTAGAATCAAGCTGTAATCTCTTATGAAATCCATCACGATTCCCTTCGAGGCCACATTGCAATCATTGTACCGAATACTAGGATATAACCGCCTACCCAAACCCAACGCACTAGTGGATTCACCATAATTTTTATAAATGCGACACCATTTTCATTATCCACAGCAGAAAAGACCGAATAGATATCTTTGTTAAGGGTAGTGTAAATATCCAGCTCACTATGTGGCTGACGGCGGTTTACATCGGGATTTCGATGGAAATAAACGCGTTTTTCTGGATGAAGATTCGTCACAAATTCACCTTGATTATTCGTCACTCGGAGGTCTGAAATCCAAGCATAGTGATTCGGGCGCTCCGATTCGGACAATTGCGTTAATTCAAATTCATACCCTGCCACATGATCCGTTTCTCCGACCTTTAAACTGAATTCTTTTTCTTCGTCAAACGCATGGCCGGTGAATCCGACAAACATGAATACAATTCCTAAATGAACTATATATCCACCATACCGGGATCGATTTTTACTAACCATCCGTCTTAATGCTGTTACGGGTGATTCATTAAATTTATTGGTTCTGGCCCAGATTCCCCTGGCGAATTCTGTCAAAATTGTTGCCGTAACAAAGGCGCCTAAGCTGAATGAAATAACGACATAACCTCTAAATCCTGTTATGACCAGTACAATCGCTGTACTTAATAGAGTAAGGATTGGGAAGGTGAAATTTCGAATCAAACTTTTCTTTCCGGTTCTGCGCCAAGCCAAGAGCGGACCTACGCCGGTTAAGCCCAACAAAACCAGACCGATCGGTATATTGATTTGATTAAAAAACGGCGGACCAACAGTGATTTTTGTTCCCCGCACTGCTTCAGAAATCACGGGGAAAAGGGTACCCCAGAACACTGCAAAACACAACACAACAAAAACCATATTATTAAACAAAAAACCACTTTCACGAGAAGTGAATGAATCCATTTTTCGGGGAGATCGTAGGTCCTTTAAACGCGTAACCATCACACCGAATGAAACGAAAAGAATTAAAAACACAAATGTTAAAAATATGGGGCCCAAAGAAGACGCCGTAAATGAGTGGACGGAACTCATAACTCCGGATCTGGTTAGGAAAGTTCCAAAAATGCATAGTGTGAAGGTGATAATAATTAAGACCATGTTCCAAATGCGGAGCATGTCTTTTTTCTCCTGGATAATAATCGAATGGACAAATGCAGTCGCGGTTAGCCAAGGCATAAAACTGGCATTCTCAACCGGATCCCAGGCCCAGTATCCACCCCAGCCCAATTCCCGGTAAGCCCACCATCCGCCAAGGATGATCCCCATGCTTAAAAATAGCCATGCGACCAGCGTCCAGCGGCGAATACTTTGGATCCATAATGGGCTGGTATCCCGTGTCATAAGTGCCGCTATGGCAAACCCAAATGGAACTGAGAATCCAACATAACCTAAATAAAGTGTCGGTGGATGGATTGCCATAGTCACATTTTGCAATAGTGGATTCAAGCCATTTCCATTGGCGACAATAAAATCTGCATCAGTCGGAGCGAATGGATTGGTCACGAAATTGGTCAATATCAGAAAAAACATCTGAATAATGGCCAGCGTTATAATCACCCAAGGTAAGAGCTTATTATGTTTGCGTTGATTTTGTATAATAACCACAGTGGCATAAATGGATAAAATGAACAGCCAGAATAAAAGTGAACCGGATTGGCCTGCCCAAAGTGCGGATATTTTATAAATAATCGGTGTTTCCAAGCTAGTATATCGGGCGACATAATCAACATCAAAATTGCTGATCAGCAATTGGAACCCAAGGATGAATGTTGCTAAGAAAACAAAAAAGGATATACCTAGAGCCAGGCGTTGACCTGCAAGATACAGGCGCTGGTCTTCATTGTAGGTGTATATTATGAGGGTTAGGACGGCGAGAATACTGAATCCAAAAGCCAGATTCAGCGCTACGCCACCGGCGATGGGGGTCATGTATCTATTTCGTTTAAGTTATAGCTGGATTCATCCCTTAGATCACCTTCATAACGGGAGGCGCACTTGGTCTGCAATTCATCGGCATAAAAGACGCCTTCCAAATATTGACCTGTGACAATCACCTCAGCCCCATCTTTGAAAAGATCTGGACGGGTACGACCAAACTTTACAGCTATTTCAGTATGACCTTCTTTTAACACAAATGTACAATCAAGATGATTGGTTTCTGAAATGGAGATAGAGCCATTTTTGACTAATCCGCCTAACTTCGTCCGGTGATTGATATTTTCGCTGATGAGTTCGTCAACTGACACGAAAGTCGCCATCGCTTTTTCATCAGCTGGATTCATCGAAACGTAACTGATCCAAAAAATGACCGTGACGATTACACCAGCGATCATGACCATAAACTTTTTATTACTGTTCATATTTCCCCCTTAAAAGATGGCCGCTTCCTGCCATTCGCCGAATTCAGCTTTCATTGCCACCACTATTTCTCCCATTGTGGTATGCACCTTTGCCGCTGCGATAATTGGCGGCATGATGTTGTCCCCATTGGTACAAGCTTCCTGGATGTGACTGAGCGCTTGTTGAACTGCATTTTCATCCCGCTCTGCTCGTAGATTAGAGAGTGCTTCCAATTGACGATTTTCAGCTTCGTCACCAATTTCCAATAATGGGATTTCGATTTCTTCATCTTTTTTAATAAAGTCATTTACTCCGACATGAATGAATTGTTTGTCATCAATTTTTTGTTGATAATCTGAAGCAGCACGAGCAATTTCTCGTTGAAAATAACCTTTTTCAATGGCCGGAATCACACCACCCAAAATTTCAATTTCTTCGAAATATTTTTCAGCTTCTGCTTCCATCTGATCGGTCAATGATTCAACATACCAAGAGCCACCCAAAGGATCAGCCACATTGGCAACACCCGTTTCAAAAGCAATTAATTGCTGAGTGCGTAAAGCAATTTCAGCTGCTTTTTCTGTCGGCAGAGATAGTGTCTCATCCATAGAATTTGTATGCAGTGATTGGGTTCCGCCAAGGACAGCTGCTAAACCCTGGAATCCCGTTCTGGCAATATTGTTTTCCGGTTGCTGGGCTGTGAGTGAACAGCCTGCGGTTTGGGTATGAAAACGTAATTTCCAAGATCGCGGGTTCTTTGCCCCGTATTTATTTCTCATACGTTTGGCCCAAATACGACGGGCGGCTCGATACTTGGCAATTTCTTCAAAAAAATCTAAATGCGAATTAAAAAAGAAAGATAAACGTGGGGCGAATGCATCGACATCCAAACCTGCGGCCGTGGCGTATTCCACGTAAGTGAAACCATCAGCCAATGTGAAGGCCAATTCCTGTGCCGCGGTTGAGCCTGCTTCCCGGATGTGGTACCCCGAAATTGAAATTGTGTTATATTGGGGCATATGTTCTGTACAAAAGGCCATCATATCGGTGATAACCCGCATGGACGGTTCCGGTGGAAAAATCCATTCTTTTTGGGCGATAAATTCTTTCAATATATCATTTTGGAGGGTGCCGCGTAAATTTCCCAACGGAACACCTTGATTCTCAGCTACGGCAATATAAAAGGCCAATAATATCACAGCCGGACCGTTTATGGTTTGGGAGACCGATATATCACCCAAGTCGATTCCATCAAAGAGCCGTTCCATATCTTTTATGGAAGTAACACTGACACCGCATTTACCAACCTCACCCTTCGCCCAGGGATGATCCGGATCATAACCCATAAGTGTCGGCATATCATATGCCACAGATAGTCCGGTTTGACCTTTGCTCAATAAAGAATGGTAACGTGCGTTGGTCTCTTCCGGGGTCCCAAACCCGGAAAATTGGCGTTTGGTCCACAATTTGCCCCGATACATATTGGCATGTACGCCACGAGTGTAAGGAAATTGACCGGGGAAACCCAACTTTTCCAAATAGCCATCACTGGGAGATTCGGGATAATACAGTGGTTCTATTGATTCACCACTCAGTGTATCAAAACTGTAATCCCGGGTGGCTGAAGCTTGCACTTCTTTTTCCCATTGATCCTTCGCTCGGTTAAATATTTCTAATTGTTCAGACATTTTGGTTTTTAGTCGAAATTTGAGACAGGAAATTTACGGTGTTCTACGTATTTCTAATACCTTATTCACACCTTCAAAAGCCATCCAAATAATCAGGCCTAAAAGGATAATGGTCAAACCGAATAGAATACCATCATGACCATAAAAGTTGACCGCGTTGGCCACCAATGCTGTGAAGGTTACGCCCATGATTAACAACATCGGGATGAGTAACGGGAGAATCGGTTTTTTCTTCTGCCAAAAATAAAGTGTGAGCACCATTAAGGTCAGGGCTGCCAGCATTTGATTACTGGCACCAAATAGGGGCCATAGCACCCAGCCCGCCTGGCGGGTAGCACCTGTCATGGGGTCAGCAACATCCCAAAAGGCTAGTAGAATCGCAGGAACGATGGCAATTACGGTAGCAACATAGCGATTGGTTAGCGGTTTTACGCCAGTTGCAATCCCAAATTCATTCAAAATAAAGCGTTGAATTCTGGTGGCCGTATCCAGTGTTGTTGCCGCAAATGAAATAACTAAGACGGCCATAAGTGTGGTCGCAATTTCAGCAGATATTCCCAGGGATTGTAATAATGCGCCACCGCCTAACACAAAAGCGGCTGCCTTATTTCCACTCGCATGGGCCCAGGAATCGTAATAGACGGCCCAATTCAAATCAGAAACTTGTCCTACAGCAGGGAGGTTACATTGTGTCACCAGAGAAATCCCTGCCACCGCTGCGATAGTGGAAGCTAAAGCAAGAGTCCCTTCACCGATCATACCGCCATAGCCAACCATCCTGGCATCGGATAACTTTTCCAATTGTTTTGACGATGTACCTGAGGCGACAAGGCCATGGAATCCGCTAATTGCACCACAGGCGATGGTAACAAAAAGGAGTGGAAATAATCCCGGTACACCCGGTTCGGATAATGACCGAACGGCTGGTGCATCCACCACCGGTTGGGCCACAAAAATACCCAAAAATAATAAGCCCAAACCGACAAATAGTTGGTGACTGTTAATATAATCCCGTGGCTGAAGCAGGGTCCATACAGGCAGTAAACTGGCAATTGCAGAATAGATAAAAAGGAGAATGATCCACAAATTTTTAGCATCCTGAACGGGCATCACCGTTGTGAAGTCGATGGGCGCTTTGGTTCCAACCCAGATAAAAAAGTACAATAAAGCTAGAGCGATAAGGGATGGAATAAGGATATCCATTTTCTTTTTATATATTAGGAAACCCATGATAACGGCAATAATAATTTCGATGTTAATTGGTACGACCGACGCAGGAATACCCACAAATAAATCGGCAACGGCCATAGCAAAAACAGCCAAAACAAGCCAGACCAATAGAATAATAAATATTAAAAACATGAGCCGGACACGCTTGCTAATCGTTGTGGAAGCGATATCGGCAATACTGCGCCCTTTTTCTTTTACGCTAATGACTAAGGCGCCAAAATCATGAACGGCTCCCATAAAAATAGTACCCAGTAAAACCCATAACAACGCCGGCAGCCATCCCCAAAAAGCTGCAACACATGGTCCAATGATCGGCGCAGCTCCGGCAATGGAGGTGAAATGATGGCCGAAAAGAATATGCTTTTTGGTCGGCACAAAATCAATCCCATCTTCAAATTCTTTGGAGGGCATGGGATCACTATCATCATTGATCCCGTAAATACGCTGACCTATAAATTTGGAATAAAAACGAAAACCAATATAAAGAACTGCGAGTCCAACCAAGACTAATACGATTGAACTCATATATTAAATTTCTACTTCTGCAGGTTGTTTTCGGGCATTGACTTCTTCAATAATGCCCGCCTGACTTACACCCCATTTTTCCAGTAAAACATTTCGTGGACCATGTTCCACATATTCATTCGGTAATCCGATGATTTGCGTATCCCCCTTATATCCGTGGGTAGAAAGCCACGCCGCAACACCCTCTCCAAATCCGCCGGCAATCACTCCTTCCTCGATAGTAACCACCTGATCAAATTTCCCAATAATCGAATTCAAATACGCTTCATCCATCGGTTTAATGAAGCGACAGTTTACAACTTCACAACTCACACCGGATTGAGCCAATTTTTCCGCCGCATCCAATGCATCATAAACGAGGGGTCCTACGGCGAGTATTACAGAATCCGATCCATGACGCATAACTTCCCAACTTCCGATAGGTAGTAATTCAGCCTGTCCATGGATGTCAAATTCTTTTGAAGATGTCTTCGGATAGCGTATAGCCACAGGGCCATCATGGTAATCCAATGCCGTATATAAAAGATGGCGCAATTCATTCCCATTCTTGGGTGCGGCCAAAACTAAGTCCTGAATACACTTCAAGTAGGCAATATCCAAAGCACCGTGATGTGTGGGGCCGTCTTCACCGGCAATACCGGCGCGATCAAGGCAGAATACGACAGGCAAATGCTGAATAGCCACATCATGGACAATATGATCAAAAGCACGTTGTAAAAAGGTGGAGTAAATTGCTACGATGGGACGTACCCCTTCCGTAGCCAAACCGGCAGCAAATGTAACGCCGTGCCCCTCAGCAATTCCAACATCATAATAACGGTCGGGGAATTCCTTGGCAAAAGGCACTAATCCAGTACCCTCTCTCATGGCGGCTGTAATACAAACCACGTCCTCCCTGTTTCGAGCCACCTCACACACAAGTGAACCATATACATCCTGGAATGAGGGGATTGGGGTTGACGAAGGTACTTTACGATTGGTTGCTCCGTTGGGTTTGACGCCATGATATTTCACAGGATCATCTTCAGCAACGTCCATGCCCTTACCTTTTTTGGTCAAAATATGAAGTAAGGCCGGTGATTTCAAATCTTTGATTCGATCCAGGGTTGAAACCAACTCATCCAAATCGTGACCATCAATCGGACCAAAATAACGGAAGCCCAATTCTTCAAAAAGCATCCCCGGCACAAGCAGTGACTTTAAACTTTCTTCAATCTTATGCAGCATCGAGCGGGCCGTTCTTTTGCCGAACGGCAATTTGCCGGACATTTTCCATATCTCATCACGAATTCGGTTGTAGAGCGGATTGGTCACGATTTTCGTAAGATATGTATGCATCGCTCCCACATTTGGACTGATAGACATTTCGTTATCATTTAATATCACTAACATGGGTGTTCTCAAATGACCTGCATTGTTCATTGCTTCAAAAGCAAGTCCACCCGTCATTGCCCCATCGCCGATTATGGAGACAACTCTAAAATTTTTCCCTGTACGCTTCCGTGCTTCAGCAATCCCCGTTGCGGCAGAAATGGATGTAGAGGCATGGCCGGCCCCAAATACATCGTATTCACTTTCTGTCTTTTTCAGGAATCCACTAAGACCTCCATATTGTCTGATAGTCGGGAATTCGTCAAACCGGCCCGTCAATAACTTATGCGCATAGGCTTGGTGTCCCACATCCCATACAATTTTATCTTCGGGTGTATCCAATACTTTATGCAATGCAACAGAGAGCTCAACCACACCTAATGTCGGCGCTAAATGACCGCCGATTTGGCTCACAACTTCAATCGTGTGAAAGCGAATTTCATCGGCCAATTGCCGGAGTTCATCCATGGAAAAATTCTTAATATCCGCTGGGGATTTAATGTTGGGCAGAAGTTTAAGCTGCATGTGTTTTTTGAGAAACCTTTAAAGGTTGTTGGTTAAATACAAAATCATGAAATAGGGTAATGCCGTCTAATTCCGGATGAAAGGCCAATCCAACGTGATGTCCTTGTTTGACAGCCACAGGGTTACCCTTATACTCGCTGATAATTTCAACATCGGGATTAATTTTACTAATTTTGGGTGCTCGGATGAATGTGGCAGGAATATGGACAGTTTTTCCATTCATTTGAACCGGAAGCTGATCCGTGAATGAATGCACCTGCCGGCCAAATGCATTTCGATCAACTTCAATATCGAGGATACCTAATGGTTCTACTCTAGTATCCGGCAGTGGTTTTGACATCATGATTAATCCGGCGCAAGTGCCGAGGATGGGGTAATCTTTGGCAAAATTCCGCAAAGGATCGTGAAATCCAATTCGACTCATGAGATCCGTCATTGTTGTGGATTCACCTCCGGGAATTACTAAGCCGTTAATCGAATCCAATTGATTGGGGTAGCGTATTTCCATAGACTGGAGTTTAAGCTTATCCAAAATCTGGATATGCTTTTCATAATCCCCCTGAAGTGCCAGGACACCAATCATCGGATAATTGAAAATCGGGTTTCCTTACCAACCTCTTTCCTGAAGGCGTTCTCCCTCAGGAATTTCAGACATATCCAGTCCTTTCATAGCGGATTGGAGCCCGGTAGAAATCTCCACCAGTTTTTGGGGATCCTTGTAATAGGCTACAGCATCAACGATAGCTTTTGCTCTTGGTGCGGGGTCTTCGCTCATAAAAATACCTGAGCCGACAAAAACCGTCTCTGCACCCAATTGCATCATGAGTGATGCATCCGCAGGCGTTGCTATTCCGCCGGCAGCAAAATTCGGTACAGGTAGTTTTCCTAATTTGGACACTTGTTGGACAAGGGCGAAAGGTGCACCCATTTCTTTTGCTGCTGCCATGAGTTCATCCCGATCCATTACAGTGAGTTTTTTCATATCACTTTGAACCTGACGCATATGGCGCACAGCTTCTACAATATTTCCACTACCCGCTTCACCTTTAGTGCGGATCATGGCTGCACCTTCACCGATTCGGCGGAGGGCTTCACCTAAGTTGCGGCAACCGCAAACAAAGGGAACTTTAAAGTCATGCTTCCAAATATGATTATGTTCATCAGCGGGCGTCAATACTTCACTTTCATCCACAAAATCAACTTCTAGAGCTTCGAGAATTTGCGCTTCAGCAAAATGGCCGATTCGAACTTTGGCCATCACCGGGATTGAAACCATCGACTGAATATCGATAATCATTTGAGGGTCGCTGGCGCGAGCGATACCGCCCTCTTCTCTAATTAATGCAGGAATTCTTTCCAAGGCCATTACGGCTACGGCACCAGCATCTTCGGCAATTTTTGCCTGATCGGCATTCATTACATCCATGATTACGCCACCCTTTAACAATTCCGCCAATCCGACTTTTATTTCATATGATCCTTTATCAGCCATAAACTATCTCCTCCGGGACTTCCCCGATTTCTTTAATTTTTGTTAATACTTCTTCAATAATATTGTCTGGTGTGCTGGCACCTGCAGAAACTCCAACCGTTTCCATACCTTTTATCCATTCAGGATCAATCTCATCCGCACAAGTTACCTGATAAGATTTTTCATTTCTTTCTTTCGCCAGGGCTGTGAGCCGTTTTGAATTGGCGCTGGTAAACGATCCGATCACGATCATGACATCGCATTTGCTTGCTAATTCTTTGATCTGGCTTTGGTTCCGTTTCGTCGGAAAACAGATTGTATTCACAAATCGCAAATCGAAAACCTTGGTCATGATAATGTTGATGATTTCCTGGACATTTTCAATCGTTTGGGTGGATTGACTCACCACACCGGCCCGTTTTGTTTTTCTTAAAGCCTCAGCTTCTTCCGGTGTCGCCACAATTATCGCATCTTTAACCTGGCTGGCGATCCCCACAACTTCATCATGCCCATGATCACCGATGATAATTATTTTTCGCCCTTCCGCTTCCAATTTCTTGACCTCTTCATGGATTTCCAATACCAAGGGGCAGGTTGCATCGACGATATTCATGTCTTTTGTTTTGGCATCGTCCCGTATATCTACCGCAGTACCGTGAGCCCGAAATAGTATCGGTTTGCCTTCCGGTACATCTTCCAATGAATCAACCACTTTTGTACCGGCCGCATCCAAATCTTTCACCACATTTTCATTATGAACAATATGGCCGAGCATATAAACATCCCCATGCTTCCCGGCAGTATCGTAAGCCAAGTTGACCGCATCTCTTACACCAAAGCAATACCCTGCATCTTTGGCCAATAAAATTTTCATCCAGGTTGTCCATTTTGTTGTGCGAGGACAGCTCGAGTTTCAGCCAAAACTTTTGGAAGCACATCATCAAGAGTTCCTTCGGCTACAGCGCCGGCGGCAAATTTATGCCCCCCGCCACCCATTGCTTTGGCAATTTCATTAATGACATATTTCCCCTTGGAGCGAAAATTAATTCGGCATGAATTAGCGCTGTTTTCAAATATCATTACCGCAACTTCAACACCACGAATTGTCCGTACAAAATCTGTAAATCCGTCCACATCTTTTTTAGTGGCTCTGGCCTTTTCCATCATGGATTGGTCAATGGTGAACCAGGCCAATTCACCAGTTTCATTATACTGAAGTTTATTGATGATGAGTCCTAAAAGAGCGACTCGACCTTTAGAGCTATTCTCATAAACAGACTGGTATATTTTAGATGTATTAACGCCAAGCGAAATACATTCCATTGCGATTTGATGACACTTTTGGGTCGTATTGCTGTAACAAAATGATCCTGTATCCGTCATGACAGCTGTATATATCCCGACGGCCATATTTTTTGTCAATGGTATATCGGCAGCATTCAAAAAATCATAAACCATTTCACCGGTGGCGGCCGCTTCCATATTAATAAAATTCTCGGCGAAGCGACCATCGCTCAGATCAGGATGGTGATCAATGTTGACTACGTGGATTTGATTAGACTCTAATTTATCCCCAATTTGTCTCATGCGACGGTAATCACCCACATCAAAGATCAAGGCCAACTCTACTTGGGAAATCCAGTCATCATGAACGTCAGACTTGTATGTTTCAATCACTCGGTCATTATTTAAAAATTCATATTCGTAGGGGAGGTCAGAAATCTGAATTAAACGGCACTCTTTCCCCTGGTCATTGAGGTAATTGTACATAGCATAGGCGCTGCCAAGGCCGTCGCCGTCAGGGTTTTCGTGGGTGGACAATAATATTCTATCCACACCGTCTATTGTTTTATGTAGTGATTTCCAGTCTAACATGATGTTTTACAGACTGAGAATTTAGGGATAATTTTTAGATTTTATCTAATGATAGAGTTCTAAATATTAATTATTTGTCCCGCTCCCAAAGGGTCTCATCTTCCCCCTGGTTTTGGGACGAGAATCTTGCCATAACGAAAAAGTAATCGCTGAGTCTGTTTAAATAGGTTAGCCAGGATTTCACATCCACTCCGGTATTCATTAATGTGACGCAGGATCGTTCCACTCGACGACACACGGCCCTGGCCACATGGATTCGTGCAGAAAATTCATCCCCACCCGGCAGAATAAATTCCTTTAATGGTTTCAATTTAGCATTCATTATTTCAATTGATTCTTCTAAAAATGTGAGTCTATCTTCACTCAATAATTCAATATCAGATCCGGGCATGGATGCTTCACCGCCCAAATTGAATAAATCCTGTTGAATGAATTTTAATTCCGATACCAATTGATGATCTTTGCAGGCTGTAATAGCCATTCCAAGGAAAGAATTCAGTTCATCAATATCCCCGAGAAAAACCATATTGGGATGGTCTTTTGGAATACGTTTACCGTCTCCAAGACCTGTTTGGCCCTTATCCCCGGTTTTGGTCGTAACTTTTGAAATTCGCATATATTAGAAAAAGAGAAAACTGACGAGAATGAATAATGGAATGAGAATGGGCAGGGACCATTTTAACAGGTATCCAAAAAAGGACGGCATCTCAATCCCTGATGATTCAGAAATGGACTTCACCATAAAGTTGGGTGCATTGCCAATATAAGTATTGGCTCCCATAAAAACGGCACCGGCAGAAATGGCCAACAACGTTTGACTTAAATCTCCCATGAGTATTGATGGATCTCCCCCGGCTGTGTTGAAAAAGACTAGGTAAGTCGGGGCATTATCCAAAAAGCTGGACAGAATTCCCGTGGCCCAAAAATACATATAATTGATGGGGCCCGATTCATTGGATACTGAATCGATAATCGAAGACAGGGCACCTTCCGTTCCTGCTTTTAGTATGGCAATAGCAGGAATGATCGTAATGAAAATACCGGCGAATAGTTTTGCCACCTCAACAATAGGAAACCAGGTATACTCATTGGCTTCCCGAATTGACTTGGATGTTATTTTCCAACTGACCATGGTTAACCCCAGTAAAAGCACATCCCGGAAAATATTTTGTAATTCCATGTGAACATGATAAATCTCAAATGAGATGTGGGGGTTCCAAAAACCACTCAAAAGAACAGACCAAATTACACCCAGTAACAAAATAAGATTGAATGACCCATTTATTCCCAGTTTTTCTGGGAAATCGGGAATAGGGTGACTTTCTTCCCGGTTGTAAAGAACCGTATCCAAAACAAAAAAGATTACTAGCAGACAAACAGCCAAAAACAACATGGGCAAAAACATAGCGGAAGTCGTCCAAAAAAAATCCACACCCTTTAAAAACCCAAGAAACAATGGCGGGTCACCCAGGGGAGTTAATGAGCCACCAATGTTAGCCACCAGGAAAATAAAGAATACAATTACATGAACTTTGTTTTGACGGTCTTTATTGGCCCGAATTAGGGGACGGATCAACAGCATAGCTGCACCAGTTGTCCCCATCCAACTGGCTAAAATTGTTCCCAGGAATATCACGCCTGTATTGACGATCGGCTTTCCTACCAGTGAACCTTTAAGCTGAACGCCACCGGAAATGGTGAACAAAGCCAGTAACAAAATGATGAATGGAATGAATTCCAGCAAACCCACATGGAGGAGTTCATAGATCGTGATGGATAATCCTGCTTTAAATAAAAAGGGTCCAATAAGCAATATGACCCAAAATGCTGATATTTTGCCAAAATGATGATGCCAAAAATGGGGTGCCACCAAGGGGAATACGGCAATGGACAGAAGAATACCCGCAAAAGGAATAACCCAGAATATGGATAGATCGGCGCCATTCAAATGGGGTGCAGCGCCATGTCCGACCTCTGAAGCCAATAACAAACCTGTCAGGAAAAATAAAATTAACAATATTTTTTTCATTCGAAGCGTTTCATTATTTTAAGTTATCCTGTCCCCCCACGAGCTCCGAAATTAAATGGTTCAGTACAACCATCCTAATTTTTGATTCACACTTCCAATAACAAATTTTTAGTAAATTCTTGCATGCAAATTTATCTAGCTATTCTTGTTATCGGTGTTGCCCTTTTGGGTATGTCCATTGGTGTTATCTTTAACCGCAAACCGCTCCAGGGATCTTGCGGCGGCGTTGCCAGCGATTGTGTGTGTTTAATGGGCGGAACTTGCGATGACCCATCAAAAAAACCGAACATTGAAGCACATTAATTAACTATATCCATCCCCGATGCACTAACCTGAATGTGGAACTTGTTGATCGGAGCGACTTGTAACACGACTATTTTAATAAAAAATAAGACCTAATACAAAAGGCCCGCATCTACTCATGGTTCAGCTTGACAGATGAGGGCTTTTTATTTTAGAAAATTACCTGACTAAATCTGTCCGTTAAATTTGACGGACACCAATTTTGACACACCCTTTTTTTCCATCGTTACACCGTACAAATAGTCCGCTGCTTCCATTGTGAGTTTATTGTGAGTCACTACGATAAACTGAGTTTCATCGGCAAATTTATATAGCACACGTTTAAATTTTTCAATATTCACATCGTCAAGAGGCGCATCCACCTCATCCAAAATACAATAGGGGCTTGGTTTATATTGATAGATGGCAAACAGCAAAGCGATGGCTGTCAGGGATTTTTCACCGGCAGAAAGCATCCGCAAACTCTGGTTCTTTTTCCCCGGTGGTTGGGCATGGATACTAATGTCTGCTTCTAACGGATCAGGATCACCAATAAGTGAAAGAGAAGCTAGTCCGCCTTCAAAAAATAGTTCGAATAATTTGGAAAAATTGAGCTTGATTTGGTCAAATGTATGTTGGAATTTTTTGCGCGCTACTTTATCAATTTGTTGGATCGTTTCACGTAGGTTATCTTCTGATTCAACCAAATCTTCCCGCTGTTCCATCAAGGTTTGGAGGCGAGCCTGTTCTTCCTCATATTCCTGTTGAACAGCCATATTGATTGGACCGATACTTTCGATACTGCGCTGAATTCGTTCGATTCGCAGTTCTAATTCATCCGTTTCTACATCTACAATTAAATCGGTGGGTACTTCCATTTCATAACGGTCCCTAATCCTTTCCCGAATAATATTGACGCGCTGTTCCATTTCAACAATTTTCAATTCGTTTGTCTTCATTTCTTCTAGCAACGCTTCGCGAGATTGTTGTTCTGAACGAATCTGCTCTTGGATTTTCTCCATAGATTGATAGGTATCGCTGGCTGCACTCCGTTTTAAGTCCAGAATAGATTTGTCTTTAGCCAGTTGTCCGGTGATAGTCTGCAATTCTTTTTCACCTTCCGATATTTGCTTCGACAGCGATTCAAGTTGATCCCTGAGGTCTCTGATCTCTTTATTTATGGTGGTTTTACGGTCCTGTAATTCCTGAATCGTTTCTTCTGCCACGCGTTTTTGAAAATTCAGATTATCTCGTTTATTTTCAAGATTGAGTAATTCGATCCGCAATTCCTGAACTGCCTGCTGAAATGTATCTCGTTCAACTTGGACCTTGGCTAAAGCGGTCGACGATTCCTCTAACGCTTGCTTCATTTTTTGGATCTTTTCTTCACCCTTGGCTAAGCCTGGTTCCAACTTTTTCGCCGATGCTTGATGGTCGTCAATGGTTTTTCGGGTATCACGAATTTCCTGCTGAAAACTCTTCAGTGATTCCAATGATTGGGATTGACTATAATGATTTCGAATGAGCGCAGTTTCTACCTCGTTCAATTCTCGAGATAATTTTTCAATTTCATTACCAAGCATTTTCGATTGGGAAGATTGTTGTTCAATATCACCCGAAAGGGTAGCAAATTCTTTTTTCTTCCTGTTGATTTCATCAATTAATTCATCGATAGTTAAGTTTAATGAATCAATTTTTTTCTGACGGCCAAGAAGGCTCCCATCGCCATTTTTGCTGCGATGTTTTAACACAAAATTTTTCCCAGAGTACTCGCCATTCAGATCAACCACATCCCAACCGTCCAGATCATGATTTTGCAAAGCTTCACTTAAGTCATCAACGATAAGTAAGTTCCCCAAAAGAGCTTTTGCCAAGGATTTATATTTTTTATCGGCGCCGCAAAGTTCATTGCCGGGACCAATAATTCCTTTCCCTTTTGGTGCTTCAGACAATCCCGATTTCAGCTGGCCTAATTCTTTTAATGGTAAGATAGAAAGATTCCCAATTTTTTGAGATCGGGCCGATGCCATAATTTGCAAAGCTGTACGACGATCTTCCGTCACCAGACACTGAGCCCAGTCACCCAAAGCACTCTGGAAGGCAGCATCATATTGCTCATCAACCTGGAATAATTCACCTACTGTGCCGATTATTCCAACAAAATCCCCCGGTGACTCTAATATAGTCCTCACTCCCTCCGGGTAGCCTTCTTTTTGTTCAATTAATTCCGAATAGAATCCGACTTGCGAACGAAGCGATTCCAACCTGGATTTTCCACTATGAATTTCCATAGTAAGAGAGGAGCGCTTTCCCTGGTTTGCACTCAGCGATTCACGGATTTCACTCAATTTAGTCTGAACGTTAGCCGTGGTTTTATCCAGTTGGTGTTTTTTGGATTCTAAATCTTTTTGTTCTCCACTCTGGCTTTTCTGGTTAGACTCAATTTCCTTGATCTTTCCTTCCAACCTTGCAAGTGTATTACTCTTTTCTTCGATGAGGGACAAGGTTCGGTCTAACAAAGAGCGCTCATCTGCCATTTTTCGCTGTGCATTCCAGCGATTTGTCTGGGCCGTATTTAATTCTTCCTGGGCTTTTTTATACTTCGCCTCAACCTTATCAAATTCAGATTTTTTTGATTTATATTCGGATAACTGCCGATCTACTTGCGGGTTTAATGCAGATATTTCTGACTCATATTCACCCTTTTGTTGTGTTAACTGAACTTTTTTATCGGCATTGCTTAAATCTTCTCGGTTCAACCGCTGGATATTGGCTTCGGCAGCTTTTTCTTGTTCAGACCAAACCAGCACACTATTCTGGGCGGACTCCCGTTTATCTTCTAATTCACGAAGAGTCGATTGAAGTGAATTCAATTCATTCTGTTGATCACTGTAAAGATTTTTTAAGTGGTTTAATTCCTTTTCGTGGACTGAAGTGTCGGACGCTTTTTCATCCTTAAGGTGGGTGAATTCTATGACACGACGGCGCAATGGATAGATATGAGAGTCAAATTCGTGCACGCGAACAAAAGCGAGAGCCAGTTCTTTATCTTTCATTTCATCAGAAAGAGTCTCATGGCGCTTGAATCTTTTCAATTGAAGATTGAGCGAATGGACTTTTTGTTCCACTTCCTGAACAATATCGCTGACTCGTTCCAAATCCTGACGAACGGCCTCAAACTTTCTTAGTGCTGATCGCCTCTGCTGCTTATACTTATTGATCCCGGCAGCTTCTTCAAACATCCGCTTTCTATCATCCGCTGTTTCAGACAGGATTTGCTCAATCATTTTTAACTCGATAACAGAATAAGCATCTGAACCCATCCCCGTATCCACGAAGAGATCTTGAATATCTTTTAAACGGCAGGGTGTACGATTGATAAAATATTCCGATTCACCGTCACGATATACACGCCGTCCGATTTCAATATCATTATATTCTAAGGGAAGCTTACCGCGATTGTTGTGAACCGTAAGAGTTGCTTCGCAAACGGAAAGTGGTTTTAGGCCCTCTGCTCCATTAAAAATAACGTCTCCCATTTTACTGGAGCGGAGTACCGAATATTTTTGTTCACCCAGCACCCAGCGAATGGCATCGACAATATTTGTCTTGCCACAACCATTGGGTCCAACGATGACCGTAACACCTTCGCCAAATTTGAGTTTTTCTTTTTTGGCAAATGATTTAAAACCGTGAATATTGAGTTCAGATATGTACATTTTCCGAGGTAGAAGAGGTCGGCGAATCTAAGTATTTTTGAATTGAAAACCATAAGGATCATATTCTTTGAGCGAGATTTTATAATTGGTGTAATCAAAAATATTAACCTGTTATTTTATCATTCAGTGGTTTGTATAATTGTTAACTGTATAAAAAACTACATACTTGAAAAACATTTAGATTACGGAGTAAGTATACCCGATCTTCCCGGATGCATTTCTTCTGGGTCCAGTATTGAAGATGTATTGGATATGGCCGTCGAGGCAATTGAAACCCACTTGGAGGGTATGATCAAAGATAATGAACCAATTCCCTCGCCAACCTCAATTGAAGAGCATTAAAAAAACTGTGGTTACGAAAATGGACTTTGGTCCATTGTAAATATTGATATTGGAAAATTGAACGTAAAAACAAAACGAATCAATATTACAACACTGGAAAACGTGATCATTTCAACCGATAAATTTGCTAAAAACAATCAAATCAGCCGCTCCTGTCTTATTAACTCGAGCGGTAACAAAATATATTTCAGATAACGATTTGTAAGAGAGCTTCTTTTTATATAATTCTGATAATGACGATGGCTTACATAGAATATTCATAATTTATTACGTCATTCCTTAGGTTTGGACGATTATTTTTTATCCCGGCGGCCAGGTCATCTGGCGACCACCGAGCAAATGTAAATGGATATGATAAACCGCCTGACCTCCATCTGCATTACAATTAAAAACAGTCCGATAGCCAGAATCAGTAATCCCTTCATCGGCAGCAAGTTTTTTGGCTGTCAGCATCACCGCTCCCAATACAGATTGATTTGCCTCGTTCAAGTCATTTATAGTCGGGATATGTTCTTTTGGAATAATCAGAATATGCGTTGGCGCTTGGGGATTAATATCACGAAAGGCATAAACCGAATCGTCTTCATATACTTTATCCGATGGAATATCCCCCCGTATAATTTTGCAGAAAAGACAGTCATCCATTATTAATTCTCCATTAATAGGTTCAAATTTGATATAGCCACAATAGCGGCCGATTCACTTCGTAAACGCCGCGACCCCAATAGTGCAAATTCTACACCGGCCTTTTTCATCTCATTTAATTCTCGATCAGAAAAATCCCCTTCGGGACCAATGACTAAATGGACCACTTTGTCTTCCGCCCCCAAAGCACCTGCCAAAGATTGTGTCCCCATCATGTGGCCCAATATTTTTTTTTCATTCGAATGATCTTCAAGCCAATGGGTTAGATCTGCAGGCTTTTTTACAATGGGGAAAAAACTACGACCCGCTTGCTTGGCGGCGGAAAGTATAATTCGATTGGCCCGTTCCATATTCATTCTATTTTTTATACAGCGATCAAGTAAGAGTGGCTGGACAGACTTGATTCCGAGTTCCGTGGCCTTTTCCAAAACCATATCCATTCGATTACCTTTGATCAAACCAATCGCTAAATGGATTGCGAAACCAGATTCGCCATAATTTGGATGTGAGCGTTGAATAATCCCAGAAATTGAATTGCCGTTAATGTCCGCCACAGTTCCTTCGTAGGCCATTCCGGTCCCGTCTAATAACCACAGATCATCCCCTACCTTTCCACGAAGTGATTTCAGGAAATGCCGAGACTCTTTTTCTGAAAGCTTGAAATTATTTTGATTTAAATCATTCGGGAGAATGTGGAAGAAATGCTCTTCCATCAGCGACGGCGGTTACCGAAAGTAAAGGTAATGTTGATCGCTGTCCCGTTGTAGTTATTACGTCCATCGACTGATTGTCCCATGGGGAGAAATTCATACCCGATTGACGGTGAAATTGAACCACCACCCATTTGCAGAAATGAAACACCGAATACAATTTGTCCTCCGTAAGTCGTTACGGTTGGCGCATCTCTCCAACGTTTTGAAAATTTTCGATATTCCTCCCTACCGTCCACAGCAAGTACGGGACCAAGTTTTACTTCCACGAATGGTGAAAAATTATTAGCGATTTTACCTTCAAACAGAAACCATTTCACTGTCCCGAAGGCAGGGACCATAAAAAGGGCTTTATCACCCACATTCGTCGACTGACCTGTGTATGGATTATATACTGGAAACTCAGTGTCATTTTTAATGTCATAAAAACGTGATTCAAAACCGGCGACTAAGTTGCGCTTCAACTGCCATTGTCCGGAAAAAATAAGACCTGATCCCCGTGTTCCCATCATGATTCCAAATCCTTTTTTCATTTGGGCCTGTCCGGTAGAAACCATCAACCCAATGCATACGATCGTAATAAATTTTTTCATATTTCAACTCGATTGTTATTCCTGATACGATTCAATTCGTCCCAAGTTTCCTGTGTTGCGGAAATTCGTTCAACGACCCCATCACCCAACACAGACGTATTAAAAATGTCGTCCACATCTTCCAATTTCACCTGCGTATACCAAATTCCCCGGGGATATATTACAACGGTTGCGCCCATTTCACAGGCATCCAAACACCCACTTTTATTTGCCCGAACTGTTCCCTTTAATTTATGTTCATTGATAAGTTGCACAAACCGCAAGCGGATATCCTTACCACCTTTCCGACTGCAATCGCCTTTAGCACTACCTTCAGGGCGTTCGTTGGTGCAGATAAAAATGTGTTTTGCATACTTCATTCCGGTATCAGGATGACTTTACCAATTTGGTCACCATTTTCCAAGTATTCATGGGCTTGTTTAATTTCGCTCAATGGGAACGATTTATCTACGATTGGTTTAATCTTTCCTTCGGAAACGAGCATCAAACAATCATCAAATGAAGCTACATCCCCCATAGTGGACCCCATGACAGTTTGCTGTTTAACAAATAAATGGCGAATATCAATACCGACTCTAGGGCCTGTCGTGGCACCACAAGTGACCAATCGGCCACCCTTCCCAAGAATGCGCATACTGGTATCCCAAGTGGCTTTACCCACATGTTCAAAAACAACATCAACACCTCTGCCTTCTGTGTATGCCTTTACAGTTTTTGCAATATCATCATTGTAATGATCCAAAACTAAATCAGCACCAATTACTTTGGCATGGGCTCGTTTCTCTTCGTTACCACCGGTAGCAATGACCCTGCATCCTTTAACTTTAGCAATTTGGACTGCCATAGTTCCGACTCCGGAACTGGCTCCCCAAACAAAGACAGTCTCCCCAGTTTTAATTTTGGCGCGACGAACTAGCATACTATATGCCGTTTGAGACGTAAGCGGAAATGCCGCTGCTTCTTCAAAAGATATATGTTTTGGTTTGAGACGTACGTTTTTTTCAGGTATAGCAATATATTCACAATTGGTCCCATCCTGGTTTTCACCCAAGATGCCCAGACTATCACAATAGTTTTCCTGACCACGAGAGCAAAACCGGCAGTGACCACAATAAATGAGTGGCTGGATACACACGTCATCCCCGACTTTGAATTGACTTACACCATCGCCAATTTTGGATATCACACCGGCACCATCACTTCCCAATATCATGGGTAAAGGAACACGGGGAATGCCGCGCCGGACCCACAAATCCAAGTGATTCATGGCTGATGCCTTAATTTGAACAACCACGCCCGTGCGGTTTGATTTTGGTTCGGGAACGGATTCATACTGTAGAACATTCACACCACCGTGCTCATGAATCCGAGCGGCTTTCATTTAATCTCCAGACTTTGACAAAAATCGTTTTTGGATACTGTATTTCCCTGGACCCGCGATAGCGATAGCGGCAAAAATTGCAAAATAAATTAATGCTTTTTCCGGACTTCCGTCTCTCGAGATTGAAGACAAAGCAGCGAACGACATTGTACCGCATATCAGAATGGAAGCCGGTTGTGTAAACAGGCCGAATATTACCAACGCCGCACCTACGGTTTCAGAAAATGCGGCCAGAAATCCAAACATTGGGCTGAGAGAATCTATCATTCCGCCAAAATATTTAGTAACAACGCCACCCAACCTTGCCCAATTTTCAGGGTGTGTAATTTTACTCCAGCCATGATCGGTAATTAAAAAATATCCCGCTATTATTCTTAACACCAGTAAACCAATATTAGGGAATTCGTACTTACCTTTTAAAAAATATATTATTTTATTCACTTTTCTTCTCCATTATCTAGATCTTCAAAATCGGCATCTTTAATATCAAACTTTTTGTATGACCCTTTATCTTTTACGGATTTTTTCTTTGATTTTGAGATACGCCTAACCTGTTTAATCAACGAATAAGCAATGTATGCCAGCGTTGCGTAAATAAATAACCTGATCATATTTATAATCCAGTTGTAGGATTGAAAAACTTTGTCCCGCTGACCGGTTGTCGGATATAATTGATCACTTCCTCCAGATCTCCATTGTTATTCACAAAATCAATATTATTGGTATTGATAATTACCAAAGGTGTATCCTGGTAACGGAAAAAATATTCATTATATACTTGGTTCAGTGCATCAATGTAATCCTCGGACATATTCTTTTCGAATGATCTGCCGCGGCGAGAAATGTTGCGCATCAAAGTGTTTGTATCCGCTTGGAGAAAAATAACCAAATCAGGATGAATCACGCTGCGCTCCATCATATTGGCAACCGTGTCATATAGGGACATTTCTTTTTCTTTTAAATTTAGAGACGCAAACAAGCGATCTTTCACAAACATGTAATCGGTGATAACGAGATTATGAAATAAATCCACCTGCCTCAAGTCCTGCTGCTGTTGATATCGTTGGAGTAAAAACCACAACTGCGTCTGAAAGGCATGGACTTCCGGATCTTCGTAAAAATCAGCCAGAAACGGATTATCTTCAAAAGTTTCCAGAACCAATTTTGCTCCTAGCCGATCTGCTAATAGATTTGCCAGACTAGTTTTGCCAACGCCAATCGTGCCCTCAATGGCAACATAATACAAATTTCTCATGCAGATTTTTCCAAATGATGAATCCGGACATTGGATGTATCCGGGCATAATTTTAATAATTCCGAAACAGTCCGGTCAATCCCCTGAATGGTGAAATCCGGCGCGAGTTCTGCCCAAGGGACAAGAACAAACTTACGGGCAAAAATCTCTGGGTGTGGAATAATTAAATGCGATAATTCAATCATTTTTGTTTCATACGCCAGAATGTCTAAATCAATCACACGTGGTTCGTTTTTTTTATAATCCTCAGGACGGCCTAACATCAGTTCGATTCCTTTACACACCTGCAGCATGACTTCGGGATCCAAGTCCGTTTTAAGTTCTACGACCGTATTTAAAAATTTGGGTTGTTCTTCAATATATAAAGGATCTGTTTCGTAGATAGAAGCGGTACGCTTTACATTAATATCCTCGCGTACATCCAACGCAGCAATAGCGGAAAATATATTTGTTTCCCGATCGCCTATATTTGACCCAAGTCCGAGGTAAACAAATTCAGTCATAGTCCTCCTTGGAACGCTCGATTTCTACTTCCACTGTATCCAAAACTCCCCGAACGGGTGCATGGGGTTTTCTTACACGAACTATTATTGAATCAATAGAGTGATTACTTAAAATATCCTTCGCAATAGAGTTCGCCAGAGCTTCAATCAGATAAAACTTATCTTTTTTAACACACATATCTACCGTCTGGTAAATCGATTCATAATTTACCGTATCATTCATATCATCTGTGAAGCATGCAGCTTTCAGGGAAAGGATCATTTCCACATCAACTTCAAAGCGGCCGCCTAAATGTTTCTCCGATTCACTGACGCCGTGGAAGCCATAAAACTGCATGTTTATTAAACGAATTACACCCATAATAAAAAGAATTTACTCGACGTGGTCTTCGTGAGTCAAGGTGAGGTATAGGAAATTTTAGACCATCTCATTCAATTTGTTATTGACAATGTAAATGACGGTTGAAAAGGCGCGAAATATTAAATACCTGCCTGCAGAAGGATAGACTGGAATATCTCGAAAAAATAATTTACTCTTGTTTGCAGTAGAATGGACAGGAATGTCTGTCTCTCAGTAGCAACAACAACGTTGGGTGGACGACACACAATTAGCTACCGCCATTTGTCATCACCTGACAGCCTTCCCCCACATTTTTGTCGTTCCGGAATCCGCAGGATATCCGGGGTCTAGTTTGATGCTCATAACAAATGCAGGTTTTAGATACCGGATAATCGCAGTGCGATTTCCGGCATGACAGCGAAAGTTTATGAGGAACGGGCGAAAATTATTCCTCAAAAATATAATACAAACATTTCTCACCTTTTGTCATCCCGGAATCCGAAGGATATCCGGGATCTAGTTTGGTGCTCCTAACATCTGCTGGGTTTGGATACCGGATAATTTCTCCGAAATTTCCGGCATGACAGTAAAGTGTATGGAGAGCAGGCTGAGATGACAGCGGTAGGAAATGCCAGAATTTAGAAGTTCACTGATTGGGATTCATAAACCACTACTCGAACCAGTCCTTAGCCAAGTCATCCCAATTTGGGTTTTCTTCTTCTATGAGAGCAATCTTCCAAGTGCGCCGCCACTTTTTGAGTTGTTTCTCCCGATGGATTGCGGCACCAATATCATCCGTTTCTTCATAATACACCAGACTTTTTAAATTATACTTCTTCGTAAAAACACTTCCTGTCCCTTGTTTATGATCATAGACTCTTTGGAATAAATTGTTTGTAACCCCAGTATAAAGTGTGCCATTTCGTTTATTGGTCATGATGTATACATAATGAGTATAAGAGAACATTTTAAAAATTACACCTACTTTGAACAAAAGTACCGGATCAATTATTTAAAATAAAAGTGATCCAAGAATTAGCGTCGTCTCATTTACCAAAGTAAGGAGACAGGCCATGCATAATTATTATCTCCTCCCATCCTCCCACAATTTTTGTCATCCCGTAATCCGCAGCATATCCGGGATCTAGTTCGGTGCTCCGAACATTTGCTGGGTATGGATACCGGATAATTTCTCCGAAATTTCCGGCATGACAACGTAAGAGAATGATAGCTTAAAAAGTACCGCAGACACTCCTGTTTGCAGAAGGACGAACAGTCTGCCTGCCCTCACAAGAGCTCGGGAGTTGGGTGAAGTATATAAAAAAAGCCCCCGGCAGATGCCGGGGGCTTTTCAAGAAAAATGAGGAAAACCTCAAATTACATCATACCGCCCATGCCGCCCATTCCTGGGTCCATTGGAGGCATTGCAGGAGCATCCTTCTCAGGAATCTCTGTTACTGCTGCTTCAGTCGTCAGGATCATACCTGCGATAGAAGACGCGTTTTGTACGGCCACACGTGCAACTTTTGTCGGATCAATGATACCGGCTTTGAACATGTTGACATATTCACCAGTACGTGCATCAAAGCCATAATCGTCCTTGCCTTCGCGAACAGCCTGAGCAATGATAGATGGCTCAGCACCGGCGTTTTCACAAATTTGACGAATCGGAGCTTCCAAGGCACGACGCATAATATCGACGCCAACAATTTGGTCACCTTCAACTTTAACTTTATCCAAAGCTGAAACAGCGCGAAGCAGAGCAACACCACCACCGGGGATGATACCTTCTTCAACAGCAGCGCGGGTGGCGTGCAAGGCATCTTCAACACGTGCTTTCTTTTCTTTCATTTCAACTTCAGTCGCAGCACCAACATTGATTACAGCAACACCGCCGGACAATTTAGCCAAGCGTTCTTGCAGCTTTTCGCGATCGTAATCAGAGGTTGTTTTTTCAATCTGCACTTTAATCTCATTGATACGTGCTTTGATAGATTCTGAGGAACCATTTCCACCAACAACTGTGGAATTATCTTTATCAGATACGACACGTTTTGCTGTTCCGAGATAGTCCAGAGTTGCATTTTCCAGTTTATAACCTGCATCTTCAGAGATAACAGTACCACCGGTTAATACAGCAATATCTTCTAACATCGCTTTACGGCGATCGCCAAATCCTGGTGCTTTTACAGCCAGAACTTTGAACGTACCGCGAAGTTTATTCACAACCAAAGTTGCCAAGGCTTCGCCTTCAACATCTTCAGCGATGAGCATGACTGGTTTACCGGTTTGAACGACTTTTTCCAATAAAGGAAGTAAATCTTTCATGTTAGATATCTTTTTATCGTAGATCAAGATATAAGGATCTTCTAACTCAGCTTCCATGTTGTCAGAATTAGTGACAAAATATGGAGAGAGATAACCACGGTCAAACTGCATACCTTCAACTGTTTCCAGGAATGTTTCTGCAGTTTTGCTTTCTTCAACAGTAATAACACCATCTTTGCCGACTTTGTCCATTGCTTCTGCAATTTTTTCACCAATTTCACGGTCATTGTTAGCGGAAATGGACCCAACGTTTGCAATCTGTTCCGTATCCGGAAGATCTTTGCTCTGGCCCTTCAGTGCTTCAACAACGGCTGCAGCAGCCGCATCAATACCGCGTTTTAGGGACATTGGATTGGCACCGGCAGTCACGTTTTTTAGACCTTCAGCTACTAGAGCTTGAGCCAAAACGGTAGCAGTTGTTGTACCATCACCGGCAACATCAGAAGTTTTTGAAGCAACTTCTTTCACCATTTGAGCGCCAACATTTTCCAGTTTATTGTCTAATTCTACTTCTTTGGCAACCGTAACACCATCTTTAGTAATGGTTGGTGAGCCAAATTTCTTTTCGATTACAACATTACGTCCTTTAGGTCCGAGGGTGACTTTTACCGCATTAGCGAGTTTGTCAACACCGGCTTTCAGTGCGTTACGTGCTTCGAGATCGTATGAGATTTCTTTAGCCATAATTTAATTACTCCTTAAAGGACAGCGAGAATATCGCTCTCGCGCATGATAAGATAATCCGTTCCTTCAAAGGCGAATTCCGTACCACTATATTTACCATAGAGGATTTTATCACCTTTCTTTACTTCCATCGCAATGGTATTGCCGGTGTCACTGACTTTTCCGGGACCCGTTGCAACAATTGTACCTTGTTGTGGTTTTTCCTGAGCTGTATCGGGAAGAATAATTCCACCAGTGGAAACTTCTTCAGCCGGAGCCGGTTCAACAACAACACGATCAGCCAAAGGCTTAACATTTAGAGCCATTTCGCTTTCTCCTGTTTTATTTATTTAATGATTAAAATTTGTATTTTTTGAAATATTCTGCAATTATGCAGCACTGAAGTTAGAAATTAAAAGTGGGGTTATTCAAGTAGTTTTAGCACTCTTATTACATAGAGTGCTAATTTTATAAATACACTGAAAATTCTTTTTTTTTACAACACAACTGTATTAACAAACATTCACAAGATGTTACCTCGTGTGGTGGACTCTATGAATGATAAATTGCCGAATTAAAGGTAAAATGTTGATAGTGGATATGTTCTCTGAACATTCCGGTATGACAAATTGGAAAGGTCACTTCCCCGTACTGCCAAACCCGCCAGACCCTCTCGTAGTATCAGATAGTTCTTCAACCAATTCAAAATGGAATGGAGAACCATCCATACCCACCAATTGAAACAGACGCTGCCCCGGCTCAACTGTGTATGCCTCATCTTTTATATTATCTACGACTGCCATGATTTCGCCTCTATACCCTCCATCAATTAATCCAATGGAATTACACAATCGCAGAGGTGTCTTGGCGATACTGGATCGTGGCATCAATAGATAAGGTCGATTATCTCCTGGCTCGCAAGCTATCTGTAAATGGATGAGGGATGTATCTCCCGGATCAATGGTTTGTTCATTAATTACGAATAAATCCAACCCGGCATCTCCATCGTGAAAATGACCATGGTTTTCGTACATCATCTTTACTTCAGCGTTGAATGGTCTGATCTTTAAATTCATATGACTCAATTCCTTTTTTCAAATTTTCTGCCCACATAATATATTCCCATACCAGCCCCAAAAATTCCCAACCCAACCATGGATTCAAATGGCTGCTCCTTAAAAGTGTAAAATAATATCCATAAATTCACGAGAATAAATATTCCCGGCGTCCATGGATATCCCCAGGCACGATAGGGACGATCCAATTCAGGTTCTTTTATCCTCAATACAAATATACCGATCACAGTTGCAGTCGTGGTTAAAATGAGGGAAATACCCGTGTATAACAATACCTGTTCGAAGGAGGATGATAATATAAACAGCATTGAAATAATAAATTGAAGCACAAAGGCATTTACAGGAACACCCTGTTTACTTTTTTTCGCTAAAAAACCAATATAACTGTGATCTTCTCCCATGACTTGCATAATTCGCGGACCGATATAAACATAACTGCTCACGGTAGAAATCAGTAATATTGCAATCCCAATCCCGATAATATCTGCTCCCAAACCACCAAAAATTCGAATACCGGCCACATACCCCACTTCCACTTTACCCACCATAGCTTCCATGGGTGCTGAATAAAGAAACACAAAATTGAGCAACACATATAAGATCATCACAAATCCAGTACTAAAGAGTAATGATCTGGAAATATTCTTCTTCGGGTTTTTCACTTCACCGGCAATGTATACAGCCGAATTCCACCCTGTATAAGCATAGGACACCCAGACCAAACTCACAGCAAATCCAGGACTTAACATTATTGTCATATCACCCGGTTTTGGAAAAAGTTGAATATCCTGAGGATTGGCCATCAATAATCCTGCAATAATAAAAATGAGAATTAACCCAATCTTGACAGCTGTGGCACCATCCTGGAATAGCGTTCCATATTTCAATGAAATCCCATGAAGTAAATGAAAAACAATCAGGGCAATTACAGCAATCATTGTTGGATTGAATTGGGTAAATACTGCAGAAAAATAATTCCCTAGCGCTATGGAGGCTAACACGGCCGGGGCCGAAAACCCAACCGTAGAAGAAACCAGTCCGCCTACAAACCCAATAGCGGGGTGAATAATTCGTGATAATAAATGGTATTCCCCGCCGGATCGGGGCAAAGCTGCAGCCAATTCACTGTATGTTAAGGCACCAAACAGGGCTGTGATTCCACCGATAATCCATAGCATTAACAAAGGGAAAACCGATTGAATATCCTTGAGTTGAAAACCCAAACTCGTGAATACACCGGTCCCAATCATACATGAGATTACAAATGCCGACGCCGTCCATACCGAAATATGACGGCTAGAATTTTGACCGGAAGTCATGAAAGGTCAGGCAGAGCGAATTTTAATAATAAGCATCACCCATCCGGCGATAAACGCAATACCACCAATGGGTGTAATGGCACCCATCCACCGAAGTCCTGTGACGGATAAAATGTATAAACTACCTGAGAAAAACAGAATTCCAATCAAAAGTAATACCGCCGGCAGTTGAATAACATCTGAACTATAATGAAATCCAAGGATACCAATCAGGATCAGACCCAAGGCATGGTACAATTGATATTGAACGCCCGTTTGAAAAATAGTGAGATCTTCCGGTGAAATTTTATCTTTTAACCCATGGGAACCGAAAGCACCGAGCATTACCGCCAGGGCTGCCAGCGATGCGCCTAATACTATCCAGGTCTTCATTGTTGTTCGTTTTGGTGGATCAATGTCCGAATCGGGAATGGAATTTCGATATTTTCCTGGTTGTACCGTTTGTGAAGACGCCGAACAAATTCATCAATAATCGGATGTTGATCCCCATATTTCATGCCTCGAAAATAGACCTTTAGATTTACACTTGAATCACCAAATTCAAAGCATCTTACAACAGCGGGCGCGTCTTTCCTGGCCCCTTCCACATCTCTAATGACACCGGCGGCCACTTCTTCGGTCACCTTGATAACGTGATCTAGATCGCTTTCATAAGAAACGCCAACCGATACACGAATGGAAAAACTGGGATCCCCTTTATCAAAATTTTTCACAATAGCCGCGGATATCTTCGCATTGGGTACGGTTACAATATTATTAGTCCGCTCCATGAGTGTGGTATGGCGCCACGTGATATTTTGTACGTAACCCATATAACCGGAATCCAATTCCACAAAATCGCCCGGCTTAACTTTTTGCGACAGCAGGATATGAAGTCCTGCAAAGAAATCGGAAAGGGTGTCCTTTAAGGCAAGAGATATGGCCAGCCCGCCTACCCCCATAGCAGTAAGCAGTGGTGTAATAGAAATACCCAATGATTGGAGAATTACCAGTACACCTATTGATACAATTACAATCCGTAATAAATTAACAAAAATGGTCGTTGAAGGAAGATCAGTCCCCTGCTTCTCAGCCCAGAAATTGAGCAAACCTACGCCAATTCGTGAGGCGGCCAAAGTCACAGACAGAATCAGGACAGAAACAATGATCTTGCTCAAATAGCTAAGATATACATCACTCAAAAATGGAATACTGCTGGATGCAATATTGAGCGACGCCAAAAAGAACCAAAGTACTACGTGAGATTCAATGGCATCAAATACCACATCATCCCCTTTCCAATCGGTCTTTTCAGTTATCTTTTTAAGGCGGTGATGGATGAATCGTTTAAATATCCGGCCGGCAATTAACCCCAAAGTAACCGTGATTACAGGGGGAAGCCACGCATCCAAAAATGTGTACGTTTCTAAAAATGATTTTAATTGGTTTATCATAAGGCGGCAAAATTACACAAATTGAAATTCTTTATTCACTGCTTTCATCATTTTGTGATAATTCATGGCTGAGGATTAATTCTCCCCTGTTATATATATTCACTTTGGCAGGATTTCGCTGTTCGTCAAACCACCATTCCATACCGTGTTTTTTTCCATTTTTATAAATGCATTCATATTTTAGAAACCCGGATAAATAAAATTCACTGTCCAGATTTGTGCCAACGATATATATTTCTTCAGTCGTTTCAAAGCCCAATTCATTCCATTTTCTTTCATAGAATATCTCCTCATCTATCATAATTAACACGCGTTTGAAGCGGCGGTTATCATGATACTCAAATCGAACGAATTCTTTCCCTTTATCATAAAACAGTTCGCGCTTTAAAACTTTTGAAGGAGAATAAATTTTCATCACGCCATCCAACACACCTTGATCATAACTGGCGATAGATGCGGGCACACCGGTTGAATACCACCTTTGAACTTGGCCTTGTAATTCATCGCCGGAAAAACTGCCCTTTTCCTCCGGCTGTGCATTAGGTGACCATACCTCGTAAGGACCACTCTTTTCTCCGGATTGGAACGTTGTTTTTGATTTAATTTGGCCTGAAACCAAATAGGACTGTTCCTCCCCATGGAGTAAATCGGATCGGTAATTGGCCGATCGTTTTAACTGGCCATTTTTAAAATAAAATTCAGATAATCCATTTAATCGGCCATTCGAAAATGTTTTGAGTGAATCCAAATTCTCATTTTCTGACCACCAATTCCATTCACCCTCGGGATTCCCTTGGCTGAACCTTCCTTTCACCGCCGATTCGCCATTATTATGCCAAGCCTCGAAAGGCCCATTCAAAATTCCTTTTTCATAGGTGGCCAGTGAATCCAATTGTTTTTTACTACGATACCACTTCCACGTGTCCGTTTTTTGATCTGTGTCAAATGCACCGGAAAGCTTCAAAAGGCCTTCATCCCAGACTTGAATATTACCATGCTTGATTCCATTCCGAAAATGAATCAGCCGAGCCTTCGATTTATCTTTATTTCTCCACAACCACTGACCGTGAGGCAGATTTCCTAAATAACTTCCCACAACCTTTTTATTCCCGTTGGAATAGTATTCCGTGAAATTGCCTTTCAACTTTCCAGATGCGTATTCTCTTTTGATATGAATGTTACCCTCTAAATAATAGATTGTCTTCCCATGCAATACACCATTTTTATAGGTATGGAGTGAGTCCACCTTATCCGAAATGTCGGTCCAAATCCATTTTCCCACTTGGCGATTTTCGGCATATTTACCTTTTACAGCTATCGCACCATTTTTATGAAATGCAATGTAATGTCCACTCTTCCGGCCGTTTTTGATATCAACTTTAGATTTCAATTGACTGTTGGAATAATATTCAATCCGCTTAACCGTTCGGCCGTTATCTCCTTTGCCTTTCACCAATTCAACTGTCTTTTTCTGTTCGGTTGGATAGCGCGCTAATATATGTATTGTTGGTGCGCAGGCGGAAATATAAAAAGCTATGATGATGATAATGACTCGTTTCACGACTTGAATCTAATCATTTGCTCCAACATTGCACAGCCTGATACAGGACGGGATACCTCATTTTTTTTGTTGATTCTTGTACCAATTTATTAATTGGTCAAGTTTATAAAAGATCCTGAAATCAAATTGCTAAAATTTGGGTAATTGCATCCTAAATTCGGCGGTTATTTTAAGAATACTTACAGGATTTACTGATGATTGCTGCTGTTTTAAAGGAGACTACATCCGGTGAAAATCGCGTGGCGGCCACACCGAAAACCGTCAAAGAATTGATCAAAAGCGGATTAACCGTTCGGGTTCAATCCGGTGCCGGTGAAGCTTCGTTTTATGCTGACCAAGACTATCAGGAAGCAGGTGCGGAAGTCGTTCCCGAAATATCCGCGTTGTTGAAAGAAGTCGATATTGTGTTAAAAGTGGCACCGGCCACTCTAGAAGAATTGGATTCTTTGCCAAACGGTTCTACTTATGTTTCCCTGATCCAAACGACGAAGAGACCGGAGCGTGTTAAAAAACTGACCGATAAAAAAATTACCGGATTTTCGATGCACCTTATTCCAAGAACCACCCTGGCCCAGAGCATGGATGCCTTGAGTTCTCAGGCCAACATCGCCGGATATAAGTCAGTATTGATTGGTGCCTCTCATCTGCCGGTTTATATGCCGCTCTTGATGACTGCCGCCGGAACCATCCCCCCGGCCAAAGTGCTCATTCTCGGTGCAGGCGTAGCCGGACTTCAAGCCATCGCTACGGCCAAACGACTGGGTGCGCAAGTGGAAGCATTTGATGTACGTCCTGATGTAAAAGAGCAAGTTGAGTCACTTGGTGCAAAATTTGTTGAAGTTGAATCCGACAGTGATGACGGTGTTGGTGAAGGCGGGTACGCCAAGGAAACCTCAGAAGAATATAAACAGCGCCAGCAGGAAATGATTAAACAGCATATTGCCAAATCGGATTTGGTGATTACGACTGCTTTGATTCCCGGACGCCCGGCACCACTTTTGATTCCTACCGATATGGTAGATGGGATGAAACCGGGATCTGCCATTATTGACTTAGCCGCTGAAAATGGTGGCAACTGCGAACTGACAAAAGGTGGTGAAATCGTCAACTACAAAGGTGTCATCATTGACGGCACCCTGAATCTACCGGGCACAATGCCGGTACACGCCTCTCAGTTATACGCCAAAAATGTTTCCACTTTCGTCACCTACATGATCAAAGAAGGCCAATTGAACATTGATCTGGACGATGAAATTATTTCTGGTGCCATGTTTACTCACCAAGGTGAAATCACCCATGAACCCACCCGCGATGCGGTTAGCAATTCCTAAGGATTAATGATGGATATGATTAACATACTTACAGTTTTTGTCTTGGCGATATTCGTTGGGTTTGAAATGATCACCAAAGTCCCCCCCACTTTGCACACACCCCTTATGTCAGGATCCAATGCCATTTCGGGGATTGCTATTGTTGGTGCCATCATCGCCACAAAAGTCGGCGGTGAAATGGGTACTTGGTTGGGACTGATTGCGGTGATCTTTGCCACCATCAACTGTGTTGGCGGCTTTATGGTGACCGACCGCATGCTCAAAATGTTTAAGCGGAAATAGGATCATGGAATTCACAAATCTAGCCTATGTCCTGGCCGCCGTCCTGTTTATACTGGGATTAAAAAAACTTAGTTCACCAAAGACTGCTCGCAGCGGAAATACGATTGCATCTGTTGGTATGCTCATTGCCATCGTAGCTACTGTTACTTCATTTGAATTACTCGATTTCAAACTGATCGCCATCGGAATGATCATCGGAACCATTATTGGCGCAACCTTTGCCATCCGTGTTGAAATGACCCAAATGCCCCAGATGGTGGCGATTTTCAATGGATTTGGCGGCGGTGCATCGGCGCTTGTAGCAACGGCCGAACTGTTAAATAAATACGGATCCTCTGAACATACAACATTCCTAGCTGTAACAATTGTGCTAGCCGTATTCGTAGGAACTTTAACATTTACCGGCAGCTTTATTGCCTTTGGAAAATTACAGGGCTTTATCAGCGGTAAACCGATCGTTTTTAAAGGTCAACAGGTTTTGAATGCAATCATTGCCATTGTATTGGTTAGTCTGGGTGTATTGGTCGTTATCCATGCTTCCACCGGTCTGGAAAATTTTTACGGCTTAATCCTCCTGGCCGCTATCTTAGGAATCACTCTAACTATTCCCATCGGGGGTGCGGATATGCCAGTTGTGATTTCGCTATTGAATTCCTATTCAGGCGTTGCTGCAGCTGCAACTGGCTTTGTACTTTTGAATAATGGATTGATTATTTCCGGCGCATTGGTGGGCGCTTCAGGGCTTATCCTGACAAACATCATGTGCAAAGGAATGAACCGCTCCCTGGTTAATGTTATTTTTGGTGCTGTGGGGCTCGATCAACCATTCGCCGGAGGCGAGGCCAAACAAATCAGCGTAAAATCTTCCACCACAGAAGAAGCGGCTATGATCCTGGATGCAGCAGATAAAGTAATTGTTGTTCCCGGATACGGACTGGCAGTTGCTCAAGCTCAGCATGCAGTGCGCGAAGTGGCAGAACAATTGGAATCAATGGGTAAAAAAGTTCTATACGCCATCCACCCGGTAGCGGGACGCATGCCCGGGCATATGAACGTACTTCTGGCAGAGGCTAATGTGCCCTACGAACTACTCAAGGACTTAGATCAAATTAATCCGGAATTTGAAACTTGTGATGTGGCAATCGTTCTGGGTGCCAATGATGTTGTAAACCCTGCCGCCCGACACGATAAGTCCAGCCCGATTTATGGTATGCCTATACTGGATGTAGATAAATCACGTACGGTCATTGTTAACAAACGAACAATGAATCCTGGTTTTGCCGGCATTCAGAATGAACTGTTTGGGTTTGAAAATACAGTCATGGTATTTGGTGATGCGAAAGATATGCTTACCACCTTGCATAAGGATCTGAAAGAATTATGATTAATCGGTGGAGACCCCGACGAGCCGGAATGATGCGTATTTACATTTATATTTAATTTCGATATTGTAGGGTCGAGGCATGCCTCGACCCTACCACCATGTCTCTGTTGTGTCTTATTTGAAAACCCAGGAAACATTTCATAGGTGCATCACGTTTGCTTCTATAAATAAATTCGGGACAATCATATGAAAAAAATATATACCACTATACCTTTAGCAATCCTGCTTTCACTCACAGCACTCGGTTCCCAACAAAAAGGAATACAAAATATGTCAGATCAAAAATGGGAAATTGCCACTCTAGGCGGCGGCTGCTTCTGGTGCGTCGAAGCCGTTTTCGAACGAGTTGAAGGCGTTAAAAATGTCGTTTCAGGATATGCCGGCGGCCACCTCAAAAACCCAACCTATAAGGATGTATCCCGAGGCAAAACCGGTCATGCAGAAGTATGCCAAATTCATTTTGACCCAGAGGTGATCAACTACGATCAAATACTGCAGATATTCTGGCAAGCCCATGACCCTACTACATTAAATCGCCAAGGCAATGACTCTGGGACACAATACCGATCCGCCATTTATTATCATAATAAAAGTCAGCAGATTTCTGCTGCATCGGCCATAAAAAATGCGGATACAATGTTCGAAGATGATATCACAACGGAAGTTGCTCCACTGGATGAATTTTACGAAGCGGAGGTGTATCACCAAGACTACTTCAAGAATAATCCCAATGCTCCCTATTGCACTTTTGTGATCGCACCGAAAATCAATAAACTGAAAAAAAAGGGTACCATCTGGGACGATTAGTTATTGGTTATTATTGAAACAGAACGCCTGACTCTTTCCAAACTTGAGCTCGTGGATGCACCATTCATCTTCGAACTTTATAATGATCCGGATTTTATAAAATATATTGGCGACCGTGGGATTCGGTCTTTATCTGACGCAAAGCAATTTATAGAAACTGGCCCGCAGGCCAGTTATTCCGAGCATGGCCACGGACTTTATCTGGTTCAACTAAATGATGGAACGCCCATCGGAATTTGCGGACTTCTGAAGCGCGATACACTCGATGATCCTGATATTGGTTTCGCCATGCTTCCGAAATTTCGTAATAATGGTTATACTTATGAAGCGGCATTGGCCGCGATGAACAATGGACGAAATATATTTGGATATCAGAGAATCGTTGCCATTACCTCCCCCGCAAATGAAGCCTCAAACCAATTATTAATAAAGATGGGACTGAGTGACGAAGGCATAGTTCAACTTACTAAAGATGGTGAGGCATGTATGTTATTTTCTATAGATTATAAATGATTCAATCATAACTTCAGGGTAACGTTCAAAGAATGAATGAGAATTTGCCAATACAGGTAAACACCTTGACCTCGTGTCTATTCATTCCAAAGTATCGAGAGAAGAAATTAGATAGTAAACTTCATAATGACGAAAGAGCGCAAACTTATCCGATGAATTGGTATACTTTAAATCACGCTTTTAAACCTAAAATCTCTTACGCAAAAGCATTTGAGTCTTTTAATTATTTTTCAAAGGAATTCAAAATAATCAAAGAAGGGTAATATTGCATGAATTTCAAGAATATTTTTATTTCGATTGTATTTGCCACCGCAATGGTTGTGGCAGCCTTTTTAATTCATCGTGCGCGTCCCTCAGTAGAACTTGATCAACCCGGCCCTGAATATGTGCGCGCCACGGGAAAATGCGCGGAGTGCCACAGCCACGAAACATCCGCAATAATCCACCAATATTCTACGAGTAAACATGCACAACAAAATGTATCCTGTTTCGAATGTCATCGCGTTCAAAAAGGACAGGAAGAATTCTCTCATAAAGGATTTACCCTCGCTAAAAATCTGACAGCATTAAATTGCCGCCAATGCCATACAACTGAGTATGGTCAATTTCTCAGGAGTCGACATGGTGCGCCGGCCTGGGCTGCCGTTACCGGATCAAAAGGATTCTCGGCTGAACAGATCGCTTACGCCGAAAAATATCATCCAGGGTCTGTCCTGCGGCCTGCCAACAAACTTGCCATTACCGAAGGAAAAGGGGTTTTGGAAAAAGGGTGCAATGCATGCCATTCTATAGGAAAGCCCAATTTGGACGGTAGTATCGGTACATGTACCGCCTGTCATGCAAAACACTCATCTTCAGTTGCCTTAGCTCGTCAACCGGAAACTTGTGGACAATGCCATATGGGCCCTGATCACTCCCAGTTGGAAATATATAATGAATCGAAACATGGAGTGATATTTGCCTCACAGAAGGCCCATTTCAATTTAAATGCTTCCCCTAAAAAATTAACAACCCGTGACATGTCCGCTCCGACATGTGCCACTTGTCATATGAGTGGTTTGGAGGGAATGAACGTAACCCATGATGTAACAGAACGACTTTCGTGGTGGCTATTCGCGCCCGTGTCAAAAAAGCGGCCGAATTATAATTTGGGCCAGGAAGCAATGAAAAATACCTGTCTTAAGTGCCATGCCAAATCTCAAGTAGAAGATTTTTATCGCGAGGCTGAAGTTGTGGTCCATTCGACAAATGAAAAAGTGCAGAAAGCCCTGGGTCTGGTTGCTGACTTGCGAAAGGACGGCCTGCTCACGCCGGAACCATTCGATGAACCGATTGAATTTATCGCCTTTGACCTCTGGCATTATTACGGCCGAACCGCAAAACATGGCGCTTTTATGGGTGGTGCAGATTTCGTTCAGTGGCATGGGAATTATGAATTGCTTCTCAAAATGGTTGAAATGGAAGAAATAGCCGAAACGCTGAGAAACAACACTTTATCCAAAAGGTGATCCGTGTTAAAGTGGATTCGTAATGGATCGTTGATCATTGAATTATTCATTGTAATCAATTTGGGCTTTTTGACCCTGGACATATTCGTCGCCCATTCGATTAATGCTTTTGCCCATCCTGCAGAGTGGATTCCATTTTATTTCTCAATCAGTGCTCCCCTTTTATTGGTCATTGAATTAGGATTGAATTGGCGAAATAAACAGAAAAGTTACCGTTTGATTGGATTCGTAGTTGGGACCATCTCCATTGTCGTCGGGATTGCAGGATTGTTATGGCATTTAAACAGCAGCTTTTTTGAGCATCAAACGATAAAAAGTTTAGTTTATACCGCACCTTTTGTTGCCCCTTTGGCTTATACCGGGTTGGGATGTTTAATCATTATGAACCGCATGGTTAAACACGGCAGCGTTGAGTGGAATCAATGGTTGGTCTTTTTCGGGTTAGCAGGTTTTATGGGGAATTTTATCCTCGCACTGAGTGATCATGCTCAGAATGGGTTTTTTCTCTATTCCGAATGGATACCGGTAGTGAGTAGTGCCATTGCTGTCGGTTTCCTTGGAACAGTATTATTGCGAAAATGTTCTTCTCAGTTCATTCGAATAGCAATGTGGATAGTGGCTTTTCAGGTTCTGGTTGGTGTACTGGGATTCTATTTCCACGCTGTAACCGTGGTGAAAGGCATGTCATCCAATTTTTTCGAAAATTTGATTTACACAGCGCCTATTTTTGCGCCCCTCCTATTTGTCAATTTAGCTTTTCTCTCAGGCTTTGGACTTCTGGGACTCCTCAATAATTTAAATGATTCCGATGATTAAAGGATGGTACGGCTTTCCGAAGCCATTGAGGCGTCATAATTAATCCCTACCAATTATAAATGATTTAAACATAACTTAATGGTGACCTTCACACGATGGATAATAATTTACAAATACAGTTAAGTAAGCTGAATCTGAGTGCTATCATACGAAAGTGCAGTATAGTTAGAAGTTATATGGTTTTTGAGACAACGGTTAGAGCAAGAAAACAAAAACAATATAACCATCACTCCACCGGACGGCTAATGCTGGCAATGGAAATGAAGCATTTTTGTAAAATTATGGTAATCGTATTTACAAAAGATTTGAGAATGGATTCGCCGTCCACCTCCGGTGAGTTTATTAGTTAGACTCCAAAGGGATTCTGTCACAATCGTGATGTAAGGATAAATATGAGTGAAAAGTACTTCAAAAAAATAAAATATTACTTTATTTCGATAGTCGTTATTTTCGAAGTTGGCCATTTGTTCTGGGAGCATTTAAACGGTGGAGTATTGAGCCATCATCTCTTGAACAGTTCAGATTACCCGGCGATATCTAACTGGTGGGGGATCATTATCCTTCCTTTTTTAGCTTGGTTTTCTACAATTCGCATTAAAAAACGTATCAGATTTCAATCCGATGATGCGTCAGTACCTGGAAAGATTCCAATCGGAATATTAATAGGTTTTTTCGGTATGCTGATTATAAGTATTTTACAATCAATAACTTTCAATTTTGGCTACGAAAACATTACGATGTACATGGCTTTAGGTGTGTTACTAGTTGGTTTGTTTTTACCTATTTATCGAACAGAATGTATTCTTGGTCATGTGCTAGGTGCAGCATTTACTTTTGGTTCCGTCATTCCGGTTATAGGCATCTTGGTTATGGCATCGGTTTCAGCATTTTCGAATTTATGTATAAAACCGTTAATTTTACGTATTGCGGGGCGCAAAGCCTCAGTAATGTAACCTAACAGGCTGTTTAACAAGGCCAAAAAATAGTGTAACTTTGTGGATAATGGCTTTTCAGGTTCTGGTTGGTGTACTGGGTTTTTATTTCCATGCCGTAACCGTGAAGGAGGGTATGTCATCCATTTTTTTTGAAAACCTGATTTACACAGCGCCTATTTTTGCACCCCTCCTATTTGTCAATTTAGCTTTTCTTTCAGCCTTTGGGCTCCTGGGATTCCTCAATAATTTAAATGATTCCGGTGATTAAAGGATGGTACGGCTTTCCGAAGCCATTGAGGCGTCATAATTAATCCCTACCTGTTAACTGCCACAACATCACTTTAATCAAAACATCCACACCTGATACGGGCATGGCATTATAGATCGAAGCTCTGAATCCACCAACCGATCTAGAACGTTTAAATGTTCCAAATGTATTGTCATCCCGGGCGAGGTACGAGACCCGGAATCCAGTTCGATGTAGAGTACAATTGTTGGTTTTGGATACCGGATAATTTCTCTGAAATTTCCGGCCTGCCAGCCCTCCTCCGCTAGGTGGCGAATCGGGAGCAGGCTGGTATGACAAAAAAAAGAAGCGACGAATAATTCCTTAAATTTTATATACCCGCATAGCTTGTATTAAAACATCCACCCCCGCTTCCGGCATGGCATTGTAGATCGATGCTCTAAATCCCCCCACCGATCGATGGCCTTTCAATGTTTTTAATCCACTCCCATCACAAAAAGATAAAAAGTCCATCTCATCTCCCCCATCAGCGAAAACAAAGGGTACATTCATGTGTGAACGATCTTCTTTTTGGATTGGACTTTTAAACAACGGATTCCGCTCAATTTCATCATAAAGTTTTTGCGCTTTCTCTTTATTCTTTTCTTCCATCGCCCCCACTCCGCCGTTTGCTTTGAGCCAATGCAATGTGCGGTTCACGGTATAAATGGACATAACAGGTGGTGTGTTGAACATGGAACGCTTATCGATATGGGTTTGGTAATTCATCATCGTTGGAATAGATTGTTCCACTTTTCCTAAAATGTCTTCCCGTACAATGACCAAAGTAACACCGGCAGGCCCCATATTTTTTTGGGCACCGGCATAGATTAAACCAAATTTCGATACGTCTATCAGCCGACTGAAAATATCAGAGGACATATCCGAAACCAAATATCCATTGGGATTTAACGGCGTTGGGAATTCCTGCCATTGGGTTCCATAAATGGTATTGTTGCTGGTGATGTGTAAATAAACCGCACCTTCTGTTTGACTCAAATCTTTCGGAATATGGTTATACACTGAAGCTTTGGATGAACAGGCTACGTTTACATTCCCAAATAATTTTGCTTCTTTGATTGCTTTGGCTGACCATGCGCCGGTGTCGGTATAATCGGCAGTTTGACCTTCGCCAAGTAGATTCATGGGGATCATGGCAAACTGAAGCGAGGCACCTCCTTGGAGAAACAATACGTGGTACCCTTCGGGGATGTTTAATAACTCCCGAGTGAGTAATTCTGTTTCTGCCACCATATCCATCACCGGTTTGGAACGATGACTCATTTCCATAAGGCTCATTCCTTGCCCATTAAATTCTTTGGCAGCTTGAGCAGTTGCGTCTAATACGGATTGATCTAATACAGCCGGTCCGGCACTGAAATTGTATATTTTGGTCATGATTGCTTTCAAATAATAGGATACAAATTATGGCATTGACCATTCCGATATAAATAAAAAAACCCCGCATTTACGAATAAATGAGGGGTTTTTTTCAAGGAGACTTACTTACAGTTCAAAATCGTTTTTTGCGGTGCTTCTTACCACCTTGCATAGGCCGTTTATAACGATCTTGCATACGACCGCGCACCTGTTGTTTCATGTGCCCCTCGAACATAAGCAGTTTGACTTGTTGATTCGGATTCAAGATATCCCCCGATTTCCGGATGAAATCAACACGCGCCTTACCTTTATCCTGTTCAAGCGCGGATACTTTATCCAACAGCTTATTTACTTCAGATTTGGATAATTCGTCACCCTTCTTCACTTTTTCAACATAAGGTTTAAAAAGATCTTTTTCATTTTTACGAATTTCCAGCATCTGCTTTTGGTGTTTACGCATACTGGGGAAAAACTTTTCAGCTTGATCTTCTTTAAGTTCAAGATGATCGGTTAGTTTCCAGATCATCATCATTTCCATGCGTTCGCTATATTGCCCCCCAGGACCTTTTGGCCTCCCCGGCTGTGCAGCTAAGGTGCCGATCATGAAAAGTAATATCGTTATAGTTGTTTTGTTCATTGGATTCCTCCGTCGTTTATAGTTGCGACCGGTTCAAATTCTATTTCATCTAAAAATGCCAGCGTTTCCCAAATATCATCGCTGGTGTCCACCAGATATTCTGCTAGTTCATATACGTATTCTTCTGTTTCATCATCCATCACTTCCAACGGAACCAAATCGTTGGATGCATATACCATAGGATCATCGGTTAATTGGTTAAACGTAAATAAGCTCAAAACAAGGACCAAACTAGCTGCGGCAACCCCGTTGATAACTCCCATTTTTCGCTCGTGCCGTCTTTGCCGTTCGCCATGTAATTTTTTTAAAAAGGATTCTTCATCAGGAGTTGTAAAACCCGCTTGGGCGATTTGTTGAAATTTGTTTTCAATATTCATAATTTAATTTTCAATATTTTCCCTCAATGCCTTAACCGCGTGGTGATAATTCACTTTGGCCGAATTTTCACTTATATTCATAATTTTGGATATTTCTTTGTAAGGCATTTCCTGGGCAATTCGCATGGTTACGACCATCCTTTGTCGGGACGGAAGTTTTGCCACTGCGTCCCACAATTCTTTCCTACGCCATTCATCTTCATGACGGGTATCCACATAGCCTTGGTCCGGGGCTTGGTCCAGGTGAAGCATATTGCGCCATTTATTACGCCTGAGATACGTGTTGGACATGTTGATATTGGCCCGGAATAAGTATGTTTTGAATTCTGATTCAAATCGAAATTTTTTAAGTGCTTTATACATTTTTATAAATACGTCCTGAGCCAAGTCTTCTGCTTCCACTTCGTTCGAAGTGAATTTGATAAAAAACCCATACGTATTTGTGAGGTGGCGTTTAACCAGTTCGTCGAAGGCGGCGTTATTCCCATCCTGGAATTCCCTGATTAATTCGTGGTCTGTTTTCATTCATTTGCCATTTTAGACGACATTTGTCTGCAAAAGTTAAAATATTCTCATAATAAATAAAGATGTTGTATTGATTATTTAAAAGTGAACTTTAAAAAGAAAAAGGGCCACCCCGTTTATTTGGAGAGACCCCTCATCCTTTTATCATTACCTGGAGAGTAATTTTAGCCTTTATTTCCCCTTCTGCCGCCACGGCCTTTGCCGCCTCTGGGGCCGTCACCTCTATCATCTTTTTGCCCGCGGTGTTTTTTCATCCGTAATTCAAGAGCTTTATGAATTTTAATAATTTCAATTTGACTAACCGAAAAGAGTGCTTCGAATTTTTCATTCTTTTCTGTAAAGATATTTTTGAGTCCCTCTCTCAAAGAAGTTCTATTAATATCACCGTTTTTGGCCTGTTCAAAAAGTGCCTTGGCCGCATCACGTGCTTCCTGATTGATCGCATCGAACTTGGAAATCTGGTCAGAAGTCATTTCCAATACATCTACCATTACAGCTTTTGATGCGTCACGGTATTCCTGGCGTTTGGCTTCCCATTCAGCCTTATTCTGTTCGATTTGGGCTCTTTGTTCGTCAGTAAGTAAGGCACCAATTTCTGCCTTCATGGCTTCCTTCAGGGCTGCCATCTGCGTTCGGGCATCCTCTTTTGAAATGGAACCATCATTAACCTGGTTGTTGATCGCTTCGAATTTTTCCTTATAGGATACCATGATTTCTTTGAAGGATGCCTTTTGATCATCGGTTAACACACGGACAATTCCACCAAAGTCATGGCCACCTCTTTTACCCCCTCTAAATTTGGTTCCTCGTTTATTAGCATCCCCAAATAATGGAATATCATGCTCTTCCATTTTTTCAAATAGACGGGCTTTTTCTTCTTCTGATAATTTGACGGTCAGTTCACCGGCGACTTTCCATAAGAAGCCCGGTTCACGATGTTTTCCCCCGCGTCCATAGCGATTTAGAACATCGTTAACTTCGTTTGCAGATGATTGGCTGAGCCCTAAATCCGAGGCAAGTTCAGACGATAAGTCTTGTAGTTCAGAACTATCCAGTTCAACGGCATTATCTTGAGCAGGATTATCACAACCAACGGTAATGAGTAAAAATGTTGAGACAGGCAAAATTAAACGTTTCATAATTCAGATTCCTTTTAAGTTGTTTTGAATTGATTCATTTGCCCTATTAGATGCGCTTCATAATCCAAAGGTTAAATTATTGAACAAAATTTTACATTAAATCGACGAAACATTTTTTATCAAATAATGATTTCACTAACTTTCAACATGCCATATTCCAGTGGAAACTTTAAAGCCAATCCTAGCCAGGAAGCAGCCATCGCTCATCCTCCAGCGCCGTTGATGATTTTGGCCGGGGCAGGTACAGGAAAAACATCCACGTTGATCCACCGCATTATTTATTTAATTCAACATTACAGGGCCGATCCCCAAACTATTTTAGCTATTACTTATACTGAAAAAGCTGCGCGAGAACTGAAAGATCGTATCGTATCGGTCATCGGTCAGCAGGGCGAAAGAATTACAGTATCAACTTTTCATGCATTTTGTTTTAACCTGGTTAAAGATTTTAGTCAATCAGGAGTAAGTCCACAGTTGCTAGAAGAAAGTGAAGCCTCCTTTTTATTATTGAATCGCTTTAATGACTTAGGCCCATTTCAATCCCGGGAATTTCCTCTAGACCCGGCCAAATCAGTAGCTGAAAGCTTTATTCCTTTTTTTAATCGAACAAGGGATGAACTTATCGAACCAGATAAAAAGTCATCCCTCATTGAAAGTCTTGATCCTGAAATTTGTGCCCAGCTCGAAGATCTAAAACGAATTTATCCCATTTTCCAAAAATGGAAAAATGACATGAATGTGGTGGACTATGGCGATATGATTTTGTCAGCGTTCGAATTATTAAAAACCAGACCTAAAATACTTGAGATGGTTCAGAGCCGTATCCAGCACTTGATTATTGATGAATTCCAGGATAACAATTTCGCATTAAACGAAGTCATTGGTATTATTGCGAAGAAAAGTGAACAAATCACAGTTGTCGGTGACGAAGACCAGGTAATCTACAGTTTTCGAGGTGCAAGTATTCATAATATTCACCTTTTTCGTGAGCGATATGGTAGACATCTAAAATATAAGGAAATCGCTCTGGAGGAAAATTTTCGCTCCAATCAGAAAATTCTGGATGTGGCCAATGCATCCATCAAACACAACGTAGATCGGGTAGAAAAATCACTTCGGGCATTTAGCGGTTTTTCCGATGAAAAGCCAATTTTGTGTTACGCCGATAAACTTGTTCAAAACCAATTCATCGTTAAAGAAATCAACAAGCTTACCGAAGGCGGACGACCCTATCATGATATAGCAGTCCTCTGCCGAACCCATAGTCAGGCTTCGGAATTAACCACATTCGTACAATCTTTTGGTATTCCGGTGCAGGCACGCTTCCCCAGATTTTTTGATATACCTTCAGTCCGTGACATAAATTCCTGGTGCCAGGTTGTGGGTGGGGGAAAATTTCAGGATATTAGTTTTTACCGACTTTTGAAGCAATATTGTACTAACAAAGATACGATCACATTTTTTAAACAGTTTGACCGGCGGAATCCCTCATCCAGGTTGGAACATGCCCTTGTTCATCATTCCTCAGAAATGTCTTTGCCGGGACTATCTGAATTATGTTCGTTAATACTCCAAGTGAGACACCACCCCAAACCCCAATCAGCAGAAGAGGTGATCAATTCAATTTTATCTAAGACAAACTTGTTGAGAAGCTATAATCGACAATATGAATTCGATGACCAGGTTGCCTTGATGAATGCTGGCCAGTTTATACGAAAAGCGCAGGAATTTTCACGGCAAAATCTCGGTGAAAATTCATTGAGAAATTTTAATGTTTTTATTGAGACACTTATGGGTTCCGGGAAACAATCAGCTATGTTCCCTGAGAATAGACAGTCCTTCAACAGCATAATTGTGCAAACCATCCATGGTGTAAAAGGCGGTGAATATCCCATAGTTTTTATACCCAATAATCGATCTGCAAGTTTTCCCCTTAATTATAGAAGTGAAAAACGGATTACCCGTCCTCCGGACGAATGGCTCGATTATAGTAAAGAAACTGACTTACTGCCAAAAGAACATCACAAAGAAGAAGAACGGCGATTATTTTATGTTGGGATCACCCGGGCTCAAGAGCAACTCTACTTCATTGCGCCACCAAAATACACCTCACCATTTGTCAAGGAATTACCAAAAGAATTATTGGAGATAATAGAAATGGATCAATCAAACCATTCCGCAATCCCTTATACGGAACTTAGAGCAAGATATGAACAGCGTTTGCAAAAAGCACTGAGTCAAAATCAATTTAGCCAAGTAGGGAATTTTACTCGAGCAATTGAAAGAATCAACGCAATTGACAAGGATGAAGCAATTCAATGGGGTGATTCCGAATGGGAAAAAGAGCTGCAATTAGAATTGAAAGGGCCGTACCAACCCTCCTCTGCCGGACAACTTTTTTTGTCTGCCAGTTCGGTCGATACGTACCAAAATTGTCCGATGAAATATCGATTGGCCAAAATTGACAGTATTCCCGAATCCCAAAGTAAACCACAACTTGTATTCGGTAATATTATTCACCGCACTCTTCAACGATTTCATGATTCGAATGAAGATCACTCAGCCGATCGATTGCTCCAAATATTGGATGAAGAATGGGATAGCAGCGGATTTTTCTACCCGGACCAGGAAAAGGAGTTTAAACTTCAAGGGGAAGAAATTCTAAATCGTTATTTCCATGATTATAAATCTGTGCCACCGGAAGTTATTGCCCGGGAAGAAAAATTCAATTTCATGATCGAAGATATCAAAATTACCGGTGCCATTGACCGCATTGACCGCACTGAAAATGGCACTCATGTGGTGGATTATAAAACCAGTAGCACGACTTCATCGGCAAAATCGAGCATGCAGTTGGCGATTTACAGTATGTACCTCGAACAATCCAACGATCCGGATTACGGCGGATTGCCGGAGCTGGCTAGCTTGTATTTTTTGCGTGAAAAAGAAAAACCAATAAAGTCCCACAGTTTTTCTCATGAGGAATTATTGGAAAAGGAAGAAGAAATAAAGGCCGTAGCTGAGGGAATTCGGAATCGAGAATTCGCACCAACGACCGGCCGCCATTGTGATTGGTGTGACTACAAAAATTTCATCTGCCCCGCTTGGGAAGAAAGTTAATTGTGAGTGGTAACTGGTGGAGTGGTTTCCGGCAGGCTGTTTAGTTGGTGAATTGATTCTATTTAAGATGAAGTGTTCGCTAAACAGGAATAATGTTTAAACGATCATTAGTACGCAAACAGAACCATTTACCGCATTATCATTATTCTCAACCGGGATTTTATTTTATTACCATTTGTGTCCATGATTTCGTCCCTTATTTTGGAGCCATCATAAACGATAAAATACACTTGAATAATTTGGGCAAAATTACAAATCACATTCACGGAATTATTGCAATAGAACCATCGATTGTAGGGGACAGATTAATGCGTCCCCTACGTGAAAACCGATCAAAAATATTAATTCCTAAAATTATCCATGGTTTTAAATCATGCGTCACAAGAAAAATTAAAAACAATTCCCCCAATCCAAATTTAAATGGCAAAAATCATTCTGCGATTATGTCATCCGAGACGAAAAAGAATTAGAATAAATCAGATATTATATTAAAAGCAATCCCGAAAATTGGAAGGCAGACAAAAACAATCCTGTCAATTTCTCCTAATTCCTTCTAAATATTTCTCCATCAGCGTCTCACTCATCATATCAGCAAATTGAATCTAATTATCATTAAGTCCATTGACTAATTTTTCCTGTTTCATGTGTTCGGGGACATTTAAATTGGTATTCTTTGATTCCACAATGAGGAGGTAATTGTGAAAAAGCTCTTTCTATTTATATCGGTGATTGGAATTATTTTCGGTGATTCGATCACGGATAAAACCAAATCCATGAAAAAGATGGATGGTTACTTTAATCTATACTGGGAGAATGTCACCGGAAAACTTTGGCTCGAGATTGCTGATTTTGAAAAAGAATTCCTGTATGTGAATTCCCTCATGGCCGGAATGGGCTCCAACGATGTGGGTCTGGACCGCGGCCAATTGGGTAATGAAAGAATTGTTTATTTTCACCGTGTCGGACCTAAGATTTTACTGATTCAACCCAACTATTATTACCGCGCTGTCACTGATGATCCATTGGAAAAAAAATCGGTTGAGGACGGTTTTGCGAAATCCACATTATGGGGATTTAAAGTCGAAGCAGAAGAGAATGGCCGTGTCTTGGTAGACGCTACTGACTTTTTTCTCGATGATGCTCACGGCATCGTTACCCGCTTGAAAAATCAAAAAATGGGAGATTTTAAAGTGGATAAAAGCCGCTCGGCGATTCACCTTCCCGCCACGATTAATTTTCCCAATAACACTGAAGTTGAAGCAACCGTGACATACACCGGAAAAAATCCTGGAAAATATGTTCGCCAGGTTACACCCACTCCCGGCACGATGACGGTTAGGCTTCACCACTCATTTGTTGAATTACCCAATAACCAATATGAACCCCGCGACCATGATCCCAGGGCCGGTTATTTCCCCATGTCATTCCAAGATTATGCTGTCCCCTTGGATGAATCGATCTACAAGCGTTACATTTCTCGCCATCGCCTGAGAAAGAAAAATCCACGAGCCAAAATGAGTGAGGCGGTAGAACCGATCATTTATTATATTGATCCCGGCGTACCGGAACCTGTTAAAACTGCGATGCTGGAAAGCGGTATGTGGTGGGACCAAGCCTTTGCAGCGGCCGGATATAAAAACGCCTTTCAAGTTAAAGTCCTCCCAAAAGATGCTCATTCAATGGATGTACGGTACAACATGATCCACTGGGTGCATCGCGCCACCCGCGGTTGGTCCTATGGCGCCATTGTCCGTGACCCGCGAACAGGAGAAATCATTAAGGGCAATGTTTCCCTCGGCTCTTTAAGGCTTCGGCAGGATTACCTTATCGCTACAGGATTATTGGCCCCCTATAAAAATGGTGCTGAGATTCCAACTCATATGCGAGAACTGGCCTTGGCTCGAGTCCGCCAGCTTGTAGCCCATGAAATAGGTCATGCCATTGGATTGGCCCATAACTATGTCGCCAGCACTGTTGGACGTGCTTCTGTTATGGATTACCCCCACCCCACATTATCCTTGGATAAAAATGGTAATGTTGAATGGCGGGATGCTTACAATGTGGGCGTTGGAGAATGGGACAAGATTTCCATCGCATATGGATATCAGGATTTCCCAAAAGGCACCAATGAAAAGGACGCCTTGGAAGATATTATCCAGGATGGGATTCAGCGGGGATATATTTTCATTACCGATAAAGATGCCCGACCATTGGGTTCGGCCCACCCCTCCGCTCACCTTTGGGATAATGGGGAAGATCCGGTTTCTGAATTATCCAACTTAATGGCAGTTCGAAAAACAGCTCTGAACAATTTTGGCGAAAACAACATTCGCATTGGACAGCCATACAGCGATATTGAAGATGTTCTCGTACCCATTTACTTTCTCCATCGGTTTCAAATAGAAGGAGCTGCTAAAATTGTGGGCGGACTTGATTACACGTATGCCCTGCGCGGCGATGGGCAGATGGTTACACAATTTATCAATCCAGAATTTCAGATGGATGCTCTAGATGGACTCATTGGAACGCTTCATCCAAAAGAACTGACACTGCGAGAAGAATTACTTCAACTCATCCCTCCAAGGGCCTACGGACGAGGTCGCACAAGAGAATCATTTAATTCTCGAACCGGGGTTACTTTTGATGGTGTGAGCTTGGCTGAGACTGCCGCAAACCTCACGTGTAGAATGATCTTTCATCCTCAAAGAGCGACGCGTTTGGTAGAATACAATGCCCACGATTCTAAACAACCCGGTCTTGAAAAAGTACTGGACCGCGTAGTTGGTGAAACAATTTTAAAGCCTGCACCTTCAGGGTTAGCCGGTGAGGTTAAGCGGAATGTCGATTTTGTTATTCTGGACCATCTCCTGAGTTTAGCTATCAATAAAAATGGTTCACCAGCGGTGCAAAGCATCACAACCGATCAAATTGAAACATTAAATTATCAATTCAAATTACTTTCCGGAATTTCACTCAGTCCCAAAGGCAATTCCCGCATCGATCGAATAAAATTTGCCAAAAAACGAGTTGAATCTTTGATGCGAAAAGCCAAATCACCGAGAGACAAAGCGCATTATAAAATGCTGCAAAGACGCGTGCAGACTTTTCTGGATGATTCCGATGATTTTACACCGATTAAAATTCCGGACGCGCCGCCCGGATCTCCGATCGGCACCGAATTTGGCTGTACCTTTGAGAATACATTTCACATCAATTTCAAGTAAAAGGAATATCCCATGAAACGCAGAATCCTACTTTTCCTGATTTTAATTTCATCAATGCTGATCGCTGATGGACTGGATATGAAAAAATTAAAGGCCATGAAGGCCCGCAGTATCGGTCCTGCCGGTATGAGCGGCCGTGTAACAGCGATTGATGTGGTCCTTTCCAACACGGATATCATATATGTCGGTACTGCATCAGGCGGATTATGGAAATCCGAAAGCGGTGGTGTGAAATGGGAGCCAATCTTTGATGATCAAAAAGCTGCCTCCATTGGTGATGTAAGTGTCGACCCCACCAATCCTGATGTAATCTGGGTGGGAACCGGTGAAGGGAATCCCCGCAACAGCCAATCCGCCGGATATGGTGTGTATAAAAGTATTGATGGTGGTAAATCCTGGGAATTCAAAGGACTTGGGGAAACACGAAATATTCACCGGGTGTTAATTAATCCAAAAAATCCTAATATAGTGTATGTCGGTGCACAGGGAGCAGCATGGGGCAAGAGTAAACACAGGGGTGTCTATAAGACGATCAATGGCGGGGACTCCTGGGAGAAAATACTGTTTGTGGATGACAGTACCGGTATCGGTGAATTGGTGATGGATCCTCGCAATCCTGATAAATTGATTGCCAATATGTGGCAGTTCCGGCGCTGGCCATGGTTTTTTAAATCCGGTGGGAAAGGTTCAGGATTACATATCACTTTTGATGGGGGTAAAACCTGGAAAAAGCGAACAGATAAAGATGGCCTTCCGGAAGGTGATTTGGGACGAATCGGCCTCGCCATCGCTCCCGGAAATCCGAAAATCATTTATGCCCTGATTGAATCAAAAAAGAATGCACTTTATAAATCTGAAGATGGTGGATTTAAGTGGAAAAAAGTTTCGGATAAAAATATTGGCAACCGCCCCTTTTATTATGCAGAAATCTATGTGGATCCTGTGAATGAGAATCGGATTTACAATCTGCATACTTATGTGACGGTTTCTAACGATGGCGGCAAAACATTCGGCTCTTTGATGACGGCCTATGGCACCCATGGTGTTCACCCGGATCACCATGCTTTTTGGGGGCATCCTACCAATCCGAACTTCATTATTGAGGGGAATGATGGTGGTTTAAATATTTCTTTGGACCGGGGAAAAACCTGGCGCTTTATCGAAAACCTGCCCTTGGCCCAATTCTACCATATCAATTATGACATGGATTGGCCTTACAATGTTTACGGTGGTATGCAGGATAACGGTTCATGGCGCGGTCCGGCTTATATCTGGCGTGCTGGTGGTATCCGCAATGCCTACTGGGACGAACTGGCTTTCGGTGATGGTTTCGACGTGGTACCTCATCCCGAGAATTCCCGCTTCGGATATGCCATGAGCCAACAAGGATATGTCAGCCGTTATGACCTGTTAACAGGTCATCAGCAGTTGATTCGACCCGTCCATCCCGATGGAGAACCACTGCGGTTCAATTGGAATTCGGCTATCGCCCAAGATCCATTTGATGACGATGCCATTTATTTTGGCAGCCAGTATGTGCATTATAGCACCGACCGCGGGGACAACTGGACCATCATTTCACCCGATTTGACTACCAACGATCCTAAAAAGCAGAAACAGGAAAAAAGCGGCGGATTGACCTTTGATGCCACTGGTGCTGAGAATTACACAACCATATTGGCTATTACCCCCAGCCCGATAAACCGAAATGTTATTTGGGTAGGCACCGATGATGGGAATGTTCAATTGACCCAAGATGGCGGTGATACTTGGAATATTGTGTCCAAAAAAATCTTTGGTGCGCCTGCCGGAAGCTGGATACCCCAAATCACAGCATCAACTTATGATCCGTCTGAAGCGGTGGTGGTGATCAATAATTACCGCCGAAATGACTGGGAACCCTATGTATTCCGTACGACCAATTTTGGTAAATCATGGAAGTCTATTGCGGATAAAGATGATGTCTGGGGCTATGTCCTGAGTTTTGTCCAAGATCCCATAGAGCCCAAGTTACAGTTTCTCGGGACTGAATTCGGCCTCTATGCCAGCGTTGACGGATCAAAGTCATGGACAAAATGGACCAGCGGTTACCCGACTGTTTCGACCATGGATTTAAAAATTCATCCTCGTGAGCATGATTTAATTATCGGCACATTTGGCCGCGCCGCTTACATTTTAGATGATATTCGTCCTTTGAGGGCAATTGCTGCTTCTAAAAAAGATATCTTGAAAGAACACCTTCACTTTTTTGAACCACCAACTGCTGTATTGGCGATTAATCGTCAAGCATCCGGAACGCGATTTGAAGCGAATGCTATTTTCACCGGTGAAAACAGGCGTCGCGGGGCCATGCTTTCATTTGTGTATAACCCGACTAAAAAGGATGATAAAAAAGAAAAGAAGGAAGAGGCGGGCAAAAAGTCTTCTGATAAAAAGAAAAAAGATAAGGTAAAAATGGAGGTGCTGGATGATGAGGAAAATATTATTCGCACAGTGAAATATGATGTTGAGCCCGGGTTCAACCGTATCTATTGGGACCTGCGCCGAAAAGGTGTCCGTTCACCCAATGCACCAAAACCGAAACCGGATGCCAAAGAACCGGGCGGTCCCGCAGTGCTTCCGGGTGAATATACAGTACGCCTTTCAAATGGAAAGGATTCCGTTTCTCAAATAGTGAATGTAATCACTGATCCCCGAGTGGGAATAAAGGTACTTAACCTTCAAAAACTTCAGCCAATTTATGATAAGCAAATGGAAATCACGTCACGAGTGACCGAAGCTATGGATCGTATCCGCGATTCTAAATCAACTGTAGCATCGATCAATAAAATGCTGGAGGTGAAAAAGAATGAATCCCACAAAGCGCTGAAGAAAAAAGGGAAAGCCGTAACAGACAGTCTGAAGGTGCTGGAAGAATTGATTGTAAATCCGAAAGGACTCCAGGGTATTGTTCGCAACCCGAAAATATTAAGTGCTTCCATCGGTGCAGTCCGCGGCTATCTGTTTAGCAATTCGACCGGACCGAATAAAACTCACGGATACCTCATGGCTAAAGCCGAACTGGAAACTGAACAGGTATTATCGAGAATCAATCTATACTTTGAAAATGAATGGACCGAGTATCAATCTGCAGTGGAAGATGCAGAACTTTCCCTATTTAAGGATTACAAACCGATTAAAATAGACTAAGAAGAAAGGGCCGTCACGACTTATCGGGACGGCCCTCTAAAATATTTTCTTAACCTAGAACCCAATCCGTTTTGTATTGGGTTTTGGCTGTTTCAATAGATTACTTATTTCCAGGATTATTGTTTGTAACGCCGCGCCATGGCTATCCAGTTTTTTCTCGATCTTTTCTACTCTCAATGCCAATTCTTTATCGGCATATAATAATTCCCGCATACGCACAAATGCACGCATAATTGCAATATTGACATCCACCGCACGCTTACTTCTCAAAACAGATGATAGCATGGCGACACCCTGCTCGGAGAACGCATGGGGTAATCTCCTTATACCACCCCAACTTGAAGTCACAAATTGTGATTTCAAGTTTTTAAATTCAGCATTATTTAATTGAAACATGAAATCTGACGGGAATCTATTAATATTCCTTTTTACTCCTTGCATGGGTACTCTTGTTTCAACACCATACAATTCTGCTAAATCCCTGTCCATCATAACCTTCTGATTCCGTATCAGTAAGATTTTACCGGCAACACTTTCAATTGGTATAACATCATTTTTCATCTGTACCGCCTGTCATAAATCAAAAAAACATAATTCAGATATACAAATTAATTTGGAGGATGCAATTTGCGGCCTCAAGTTATTCATTTGCTGTGACTACCCACTCAATAATACCAGTGAATTTATTCCCTTGAATGACCGCTTTTTTGGGTGCCGATGTAGCCGACTGCTCAACTGCCGTGCCATTTGCTGTTACCAAATATTTATATATTTCAATACCATTCGCATCCTCCAGATAAATATACGTAGTGTCCTTCCCTTTCCAATCGGTTACTATCAAAGTTGAAGCGACCGATTTTCCTTCAGGTAATTTGAAGGTAAGGTCAATATTCTCTTCAAAGGTAAAATTATCTCCACGCACACTAAAGGAAAAAGCAGCCTGAGTATTGATGATGGCCGGTAAATTTTCGACTAATCCATGATCCGCCTCCGGCGGACCGACGCATGAAGACAAGATAAAAGATAAAAGATAAAAAAGTAAAAAGTGTTTCATGAATCTAATTCCTTCTGGCCCTCACCCTGGCCTAGCTGAAGATCGTTAATTTTATCCATGGGTTTTTCCAGTCCTCTACGACGTGGGCCCGTAAGTTCTTCATAATGAGTAGAAACTGTCCCGAGTGTTTTCCCTAATGCCTCAAGTTTATCAATGAATTTTTCCCATTGCTCCTTGAACACGCCCACCAATTGTTGCATTTCGCCAGCCTTCTGCTCCATGGAAAAATTAGACACAGCCTGACGAATCAATGACAATACAGCATAAAGTGTAATGGGTGAGCATAATAATATCTTTCTGGAAAGACAAAAATCGATTAACTCATGGTCTTCTTGGTTTAAGAAAGCATAAATACTTTCATTGGGAATGAACATGAGAACATAATCGACCGTTCCACCTTCGGGATCAATATATGACCGTTTTTCAATTTCCTTGACTCGATTGCGGACGTCAGACAAGAAGGCTTTCTTTTCTGCCGCCTGTTCCAGTTCATTATCGGTGGCAATAAAATTTTCATAATGGACGAGTGGGAATTTCACATCCATATTGATCACTTTCCCATCCGGGAGCATAAAGGTGAAATCGGGGCGTCCTTCGCCAGCCTGAATTTGTTTTTTATAATTCAATCCTTCCGTCAAACCGATAAAATTAAGGATATCCTCAACCATCCGTTCTCCCCACTGCCCCCTGGCCTGGGAACTGGATAAAATCTGTCGCAATTCGGTTGTGGTATCTGTGAGCTCACCTACACGTTTCCGGGAAGCTTCCATCTCAGATTTCAAAGAAATAGTATGATCTGATAGGCCTTTTAGTTGCCCTTTCATATCTTGTAGAGATTTATCAATTAATTCTTTTTTCTGATCCAATTGACCATCGGAAGACTTAACCAATTCTCCGAACTTATTTTCAGCTAATTTCAAAAATGTGTCTATGTTTTGATCTAGAGCCTGTTTGGACAAATCACCAAATTCTGCTTTTAATTGATCCCGATTCGATTGAGCTGCATCAATCTCTTTTTGACGTATAAACCAAATGATTCCAGCTCCAATGGCAAAACCAATAATAAACAATAAAATTCCGGGAACAAATGTCATGACAATTCCAACTCTCCTTTTAACCCTAACACTTCCGCTTTCTCTTTTAGAGCATCAATCACAAACTGGATATGTTCGGTCAGATCGACACCAAGTTCTTCCACACTTTGAAATATATCTTCTCGTAGAACGGAAGCGGCAAATGATTTTTGCTTTAGTTTTTTCTTCACTGATTTGGGTTTCACTTCAAAAATTGATTTCGATGGACGGACATAAGTTACTGCAAAAATGAAACCGGTCAATTCATCAACAGCAAAAAGAGCTTTGGCCATATCTGTATCCCTGGGGACGCCCGTATAAGTTGCATGCCCCATAATCGCTTGGGTAATGACTTCCGGGTATCCCTTTGATTTAAGTATTTCATTTCCACGAAAAGGATGCTCCTCCATGGAAGGATACATTTCATAGTCAAAATCGTGCATTAGACCGGCCATGCCCCATTCATCAGGATCACCATCATATTTTTCCGACATTTTCCGCATGGCCTGTTCAACCCCTAATGCATGGCGCCGTAGACTGTCGGACTTGGTGTACTCATGAAGCAGTCCCAAAGCATCATCTCGTGATGGTGTTGCCGGCAAAATCAGACGCCCAGTAAATCCACAACTAGGCGGATAACTTCGCCTGTGGCCGTTCCTTTATTATGGTAAGATAAATCCCGATCACCCCAGGCTGTTCCGGCAATATCAAAATGACACCAAGGAATGTTATCACCAACAAATTCTTTTAAAAATGCGCCTCCGGCAATGGACCCGGCTTGGCGCGGTGCACCGATATTCTTCACGTCAGCAATTTTTGATTGCACTTGCTTCAGGTATTCATCCCAAAGGGGAAATTCCCAAACTTTTTCACCTGTCACGGTAGAAGATGATTTGACATTTTCAATAAGAGATGAATCGGTTCCCATGATTCCTGTGGCTATATGACCCAA
>Ga0114933_10000174_pt1 | contig 77032 bp, 70 predicted proteins | sample 4SBtaG_FD_89691 | JGI IMG/M metagenome (GOLD analysis project Ga0114933, IMG submission 89691) | Deep subsurface microbial communities from Kolumbo volcano to uncover new lineages of life (NeLLi) - 4SBTROV12_W25 metaG | ecosystem: Environmental > Aquatic > Marine > Volcanic | place: Kolumbo...
AGCCGCATTGCTTTCGGATATAGACAGGCGAGCTGTGCTCGCCTGTCTCTAACGCGGCTTTTAAGCTGGCGAAGCCAGCTTAAAATCTGCGGCCTCACCTGAGTTAATCAGAGATTCCTTAAGGTTGATTGTAAGAAGCTTCTCTCGTTTTAAAAATTAAATTCTAGAGGTACCTATGAAAGGTTTATATCGAATATTACCAATGTGTGCAGTCATCTGTTCTTCTGCGTTATTCGCTGAATCGGATGAAGTGTTGAATGAAGAAGAAATTGTAGAGATTGCGGTTGTTTCTACAGAAGTTGTAGATGTTGACGGATCTATAGAAATTGCAGAGAGTGAAGAAGAAGCGATTGAGATTGTAGATCCTGAAGCAATAGCTGCCGAAGAATTTGCGAGGAGAGCTGAGCAACTTAAAGAGCAAGCTGAAAAATCTCCACTAGCTGCTGCTAAATATGCAGAATTTCTAGAGAATTACGATGAGAATTTTGAGAAATATATGGAGCATGCAAAGCTTGCTGCAAAAGAAGTTGAGGCATACGCAGAGAAGAGTGAAAGATTGAAAGATTCTCCCAATAAATTTTTAGGTCAATTTGACACATATTTTGCATCAAACATTTTGGATGTTGGATGCGGTGATGGAAAAGTAGCTTCCTTTATGGCTAGAAATAATCCAGAGGCGATAGTTACTGGAATCGATATTTCACCCTCTCAGATAGAGCTTGCAGAAGAAAAATTTTCAGACCAAGAGAATCTCTTTTTTGAGATTCAAGATGCGAGTTCAATTCGTTCTAAAAAACAATTTGATCTGATCACATCTTTCAATGTGATGCAATGGGTGGAAGATCAAAGTATAGCTTTATCGGGCTTTTATCGGTCTATGGCTCCCGGAGGTAAACTTTGCATTGAAATGCAAGCGGGTTTGCCTAGAGCTCTGGAAAGTGCTTTAACAGAGATGATATCTTCTGTAAAGTGGGCTGAGTATTTCACAGAGTTTTCACCTGTTTGGAATTTCTGTCAGGCTAGAGAATATGGTCCTCTATTAAAGGATGCAGGATTTTCTATTGAGCGTCTTCAATCTTATTCAAAGTGTGAAGCCTTCTCTTCAAGAGTTGAATTCCATGGGTTTTTAAAAGAATGGATTCCCCACGCAAAGCAAGTTCCAGAATATTTACAAGATGCTTTTATCAATGAGCTAATCAACTTTTACCAATATGAGTTAGCTGATGATGAAGTGGAAGGAATAAGGTTTTCTGTACCTACACTGGTAGCAGTAGCTAGTAAATAATAGAGATATTACTGGATATACAAAGAAATCCAAGATTCAAGACTTTCCCACTGTGGGGGAGTCAAATCACAGAAGTGGATCATTTTAGTTGTGAAAAAGAGAGCTATTCCATGATCCACTTTTCTACTTAAAATTTCGCTTACGATATCACTTAAATCATCAAGACCATCAGTTAACCGAGGGTGAAGATAGTAGATGAAATCTTCAAAAGAGCTGCCTTTTTGAAAGTCATAGTCATTTAAGATGGCAAGGCGATCATAGATTCCCATAAGGGCTTCATCTGGCAAGCCTCTGATTTTTGCGTAGGTTTCAAGGGCCTCTTTTTTTTCATTTAAGCTCAAGAGAAACTTTTTTAGCTCTCTTGCCAATTTTTTCTTCAGGGGCTTTCTATATTGTGGCCAGTCGAACGCAAGACTCACAAAGGGAGCAAAGTAAGATCGCGATGTCTTATGCGGTGTGATCTCAAAATTAAAAACACATTCATTGTCAAATAATCGAATAGAATGGTCCTTTGTTAACCCAATATTCATCCCAGATAGATCTTGAGAACCTAAGAGGAATGCCAAGATGTGGGCATAAAAGTAATCTCGAAGAGAGACTTGATTTGTTTTTTTAAGAGGGAGGTTTTCTGTGTAGCCTCCGACTTCGATCGTTTCCAGCGGCTGCAAAATTAACAAATGATCACCAACTTCAATTGGATAGGAAGGAGTCACATATTGGCTGAGAGATAAAATAACGGAAAGTTCCCAAAAGAAAGCCTCTGTAATATTTTGCCTAGGGCGTTTTTTTATGACATAGTCTTCCATGAAGAAATTTTCCTTGCTATTCCATGTCAGTTGAGACAATTCAAGATCTAAATGCCTTTCTTCAATGTCTGATTTAAATTTTTGAAAAAGACTAAGGTGAGATTGATACGGGTAGTTTTGCTCACTAAAAGAGTCAATTGTTTGAGTTAATAGATGGCTGCTTTCTAAAAAGTCTTGATTGAAGCCCGCAAAAAGAGAGCTGAATAAGAAGAGATTTGTAAGTAGAGCTATCTTAATTGAGAAGTATCGATTCCCTGTAAAATCCATTGATCAGTTCCATGTTCTTTGTTGAGTTCTAACACATAACTTCTCTTGGGATAAGCGCCCGAGAGTTTTAAAAAAGTGGAGGGAAGAATCCCAAATCTTTTGCTTGTTTTTTGATTAGGAGAGAACCATAACATATGGTCAAAATCATTTCTTCTTGGGAATCTTCCAATTTCTTTTCCCGCAGGCAGTGATGTGAGATATCTCGCAAGTCTTTTTGTATTAGGGCGCGGATTGATCGGATCATTGATGGAAGGGGTTTCAATAATCACTTCAGATCCTAATTGAAACAAGGTATCAATCCAAGATTTCCAGTCATCTACGTGATGCAGGACATGCAGGGCCAGAACTACATCAAAATGCTCTCTTTTACTGAGCTCTTTAATATCATCTTTGGAAAACTGCTTTCTGAGGTGAATAAGGCGATTTGTATCTGTGTTAAGTGTGCAAATGTCGGTTAATCTCTCCGTCTCATCTACAACGACACACACGGCATCAAAATCTTGCAGAATTCTTAGTGAGAAATAACCATTATTTGCCCCTAGATCTAAGACGGTAAAGGGGCGGTCAAATTGTTCTAGAACTTGCGCTATTTTCTCATACCTTTTTTCAATAGTTTTGTTGCCGCCGCTAGCACATGTGCTTTTATAGACCTCTTCGCCATTTATCAAGATCGATTGATAGACCCAATCTCTTCCGTATTGGAGCCTGTCTAAAGCTGGATGAGAAGCTGTAACGGTAGTCACTATAAGAAGGAAGAAAATGAGTTTCATGGGGCTTGCCTTATAAATTAATCAAGGCAAAGAGAATCTCGTATGACTATTTTTTAGTCAATAACTCATATTTCTTAAAAAATTAGCTAGAAATTTTTCACGAATAAAAGTAATTTCATACGCTAATAAATTTGAGAAATAACAATGTTTAAGTTCTACTGTTTCTTCTTTTACTTACTAACTTTTGTAGCATCAGTAAATGCTGTCACACCTCTATCTACTCATGACCCAAGATGGAAATGGATGGATGAGCAGATTGAAGAACAGTTTGCTCCTTTTAAAGATGGAATCACAAAGAAGATGATTAATAAAACGATGTGTCTTTCGGACCAAATTCCATTTGGGCAGTATATGGTAAGAATACAAATAATCAATGGAAAGGTTTTTAGTAATGCAACAACGCACGTACACCAAAGAGCTGTTAAGCTTTTGGAAAGGGTTGCAGACATTTATCCTGTTCCAGATGTAGATGTGATCTGTTATCCTGCAGACCAGCTATGGGATGATAGAGATCTGAGAGCGCCTGTTTTTGCTAGTGCTTTGCGCAAAAATGGTTCTCCTTGTGTGATTCACATGCCCATTCATCTATCCATTCAATTCGAGGACATATTCGTACCTCGTACGCTACATCTTAACGAACAGCTTCCATGGGAAAACAAAATAGCTAAGATATTTTGGAGAGGACAGTGCAACGATGGAGGAAATGGCTACTCTAAACCCAAAAAATGGACTAAATATCGAAGGGGAAAACTCTGTAGTTGGTCAAACGAATATCCAGATTTAATTGATGCTGCATTTTCAAGTTACCAAAACTACCAAGTAGCTCCAGAGATACAAGATCAATTTTTTGAATATTTTACCTTAAATAGGGCCACTTGGGAGGAGTACCAAAACCACAAATATCTAATTGACTTAGATGGCTGCGTCGCAGCAGTTCCAGGGTGTGCTTGGAAACTTTTAAGTAATTCAGCACTATTTAAACATGAATCAAAGTTTCGTTTGCCCTTTTACAAGATATTGAAGCCATGGGTTCATTATATCCCTTTAAATGAAGACCTTTCCGATCTTTTTGAAAAATTAGAGTGGGCCTTGGAGCATGATGAGGAAGTGCGCACCATTGCAGAAAATGGCCATAAGCTAGCTTTTGAGAACATTATGCCCGAGCATATTTATCTCTATTGTTACAAAGCTTTGTGCAAATATGCCTCACTCCAAAAGTAGATATTTTTAGCTATAAATTGGAAGGATAACAGTTTGAATTATCATAAAAAGCTTATTTCCATCTATTGGTAGGGAAAAATGAGGAAAGTTGTTAGATATTAAAATAGACAACCCTCAAAACGGCGCTCTATGGATCATAAAGGTAAGAATTCTGAATCTTGCAGGACTTTTCAATGTACCTGCGAAGAATGCATATGCGCTTCACATACAGATCATAAGGGACACCATGAACAAATGGTGCGTGATTTCAAACAAAGGTTTTGGGTCTGTTTAGGCATTACAATTCCTATTTTGTTCTTATCTCCCATGATCCAGTCCTTTCTTGGGTTAATAGATGTTTTCAATTTCTCGGGCGATTCTTACGTTTTATTCGCTCTATCTTCCTTCGTTTTTTTCTATGGAGGCTGGCCTTTTCTTAAAGGGTTTTTCAATGAATTGAGAGCTAAAAGTCCTGGGATGATGACTTTGATTGCCGTCGCCATCCTCATCGCGTATCTCTACAGTTCTGCTATTGTTTTTGGCTTTGAGGGCAAGTCGTTTTTTTGGGAGCTAGCAACTTTAATCGACATTATGCTTTTAGGGCATTGGATCGAAATGAGATCGATTATGGGTGCAGGAAAAGCTCTTGAAGAGCTCGCTAAACTCATGCCTTCGGATGCACATAAAATTCTTCCTGATAATAGTACACTAGATGTGCCTCTCTCTGAATTAAAAGTTGACGATCTTGTTCTTGTGAAGCCGGGTGAGAAAATTCCTGCTGATGGAATGATTGTGGAAGGGGAATCAAGTATTAATGAGTCTATGCTTACAGGAGAGTCGATGCCCATTACAAAAAGTAAAGGAGTGGAGGCTATTGGCGGATCGATCAATGGTGAAGGATCGCTCACTCTAAGGGTAAAAAAAACGGGTAAAGATTCTTACCTATCTCAAGTGATAGATTTAGTAAAAGAGGCTCAATCGAGTAAATCCAAGACGCAGGATCTTGCAAATCGTGCAGCATTGTGGCTGACAATTGTAGCGCTATTTAGCGGTACAATAACCTTATTTTTTTGGCTTACTCTCACCTCTCAAACGCTATCTTTTGCTATGGAAAGAGCCGTTACAGTCATGGTGATTACATGTCCTCATGCTCTTGGACTCGCAATCCCATTAGTAGTAGCTGCTTCAACTGCCATTGCAGCCAGTAGAGGGCTTTTGATTAGGAATCGCACTGCATTTGAAGAATCGAGAAAGATCGATGCTATTGTCTTTGATAAAACAGGAACGCTTACGAGAGGTGAATTTGGCGTAACTGATGTACTCATATTTGAAGGAAGCGAAGAGGAGGTGGTTAACTTTGCAGCAGCCGTCGAAACTCATTCCGAGCATCCCATAGCAAAAGGCATTGTAGCTTCTGCAAAAAAAGTGGAAGAGGTACAAGATTTTATAGCAATTCCAGGCGTCGGTGCTGAGGGCAGAGTCCAAGGAAAAGATGTGAAAGTTGTGAGTCCCGGCTATCTTAAAGAAAATAATATTCCCCTAGAAGATAAAAGAGTCCTAGAGTGGAACTCTCAAGGTAAAACGGTGGTTTTTGTCGTGATCGATGGCAAGCTGTCAGGAGCAATAGCACTAGCTGATATCATCAGACCTGAATCAAAAGAAGCGATTCAAAAACTAAAAGAGATGGGTATCCGCACTCTCATGTTAACAGGAGATCACGAGCAAGTGGCAAAATGGGTCTCTTCGGAAGTTGGATTGGATGAATATTTCTCTCAAGTTCTTCCATCCCAGAAAAAAGATAAGATTAAAGAGATTCAATCTCGCGGTTTAGTAGTTGCAATGACAGGGGATGGGGTAAATGATGCACCCGCTCTAGCTCAGGCAGATGTTGGAATAGCTATCGGTGCTGGGACGGATGTTGCCGTGGAGACTGCAGATATCATCCTTGTAAAAAGTAATCCTATGGACACAGTTGCTATCACAGAGCTTGCACGAGCTACCTATAAGAAGATGGTTCAGAATCTTTTTTGGGCTACAGGATATAATGCTTTTGCAATCCCGATTGCAGCTGGCGCTCTCTATAAAGTTGGGATTGTCTTAAGTCCAGCCGTTGCTGCCATCTTTATGTCACTCAGCACAATCATCTGCGCGGTTAACGCTAAAATGCTTCGCTTGAAATAATGAATATGATATTTAAGGAGACACTGAACAACTCATATTTTCAATCTCTTACTAAACTTTTGCATAAATCATTTTTTCGACCTTTCCTAACCGTCAAAGGTTTAGGCCGGTCTCCAAAAAGGATTTCTACTAAAAGTTTGATTAAGATCTTAAAAATAGCAGTTATTCAGTCTCTCCTTAATGTTGCGACTGACAATCAACTTCTATTTTATCTCTCAATAGTTCCGCTTTTGTAGCTGGACCTGCAATGCTTCCTTTGGGAAAGACGTAGGGACCAGGATCCTGATAGTTATCTGTTTTTTCTCGAACTCGCAAAACATTTGCCATGCCACCTAGGATTGTATGACCAAATTGTCCATCAAATCCCAGCATGGGTATGCTGTTTGGAGGTATTGGCAGGCCGCTTTTTGTCATGTCTCGCATGCCTGTTGTTCCGAGTGTCTTATATCCAGGAATGAGCCTATTCATTTTTTCATTAAAGTCTCCCACATCCATTCCAACCATATTAGGGAAATTATGTCCCATTTGGTTCATCGTATGATGAGTCATATGACAATGAAAGATCCAATCACCTGGATTGTTTGCATAAAACTCTATTACTTTTGCTGCCCCAACAGGAACCAGAACAGTCGTTTCAGGAAGTAGAATGGACCTATCTTTAGCCCAACCCCCATCGGATCCAATGATTTTAAAAGAATAACCGTGCAAATGAATAGGGTGGTGATCCATTGCGCTCAAATTGCCATATCGTACCCAAACAGTATCTCCAATCTCTGCAACGAGAGGCTCTGTTGCAGGCATTACCTTTCCATTCATTGTAAGAACATTGAAATCCTTTTTCATAGTGTTGGGTCTTGAAGTTCCTACATCTATGTTCCATTCATGTAACATGATGGCAAAATCTCTGTTTGGACGTTTAGAGGGATCAGCCTCCCTTTTATGGACAAGAATCATGCCTGTTAATCCCATTCCTTCTTGTGTCATAGAATCAAAATGAGGGTGGTACATAAATGTACCGGCATCAGGAAAAATAAATTCATAAAGAAAGGTTTCTCCAGGAGGTATTGCCGGCTGAGTTAGTCCCGCGACACCGTCCATTCCGCAAACGATTAGTACACCATGCCAGTGTACTGTGGTAGGAGCTGGAAGCTTGTTGGTTACATAAATTCTCACTTTATCGCCTTCTGCAACTTCAATCATGGGACCTGGAACAGATCCATTAAAGCCCCAAGTTTTGATTACAAGACCTTTTGCGACCTCCCACTCGATGGGCTCTGCTATGAGATGAAAAACTTTTACACCATCTACTATTTTATACTTTGCAGTTGATCCATTTGGGACTACCGCAGGTGTATAATCTTTTAAAGGAATGCCAGGGGGTAGGTTTGCAATTTCTACTTTTTCCCATGGGGCTGGCACGGATGCAATTAATTTAATCGTAATAAGTAAAAAAGCTAAAAATTTATGGATAGAGCTCATGGCAATCTACTCATTTCAATATTTTGTTTAATCATGTGACCAAGCAAAAGAGTATGAAGATCAATTTTGGAAATCCAATAGTCTCTTTTCATATGTTCATACTGAACCTTTTCTCTAAGCTCCTTTTGTTTGGCACTTAAAAGATCAAAAACCCCTATTTGCATCGCATTGTGTTGAAGCAAGGTATAATGGGTTATTTGTTCGGCGAGGGGAATGATGACTTTTCTTAAATATTTAGTCTGACGAAAGGCATTTAACAGTGTAAACCTTGCAGATCTTGCTCTTGAGCGTATTTTGATTGCAAGTGTTGTATAGTCGTTCCATTTTTGCATAATGGTTGATCTTGCTTTGGATGAATTTGCCTGGCCAAAGTCAAATAGAGGAATTGCTATACTAAAAGTAGGGCCAAGATACCATATTCCATCTTCTCTTTCTGCGTTGATTCCTACATCCAACCCGGGAAATATTAACTTTGATGTATCAATCCCGAATTTTGCAGCAATGGATAGCAACTCAAAGTGCATAGCCTTTAAATCAACACTGGTTAAAATTGCTTGATTCTCTATATTTGAAAAATCATCTTCTTTTTCGGGTATATCTTGAATATTTGAGCTAAAATTCCACTCAATCTCATCTCCCCAGAGTCCCATCAATATATTTAGTTTTTCTCTCGCTTCTAACACTTTGATTTCCCAAGAAGAGACCTCTATTTTTGCTTGTTCATAGAGTGCTCTTTGCATAGATACATCTAGTGCAATCATATTTCCCGCTTCCACTAACTTTTTAGAAGCCTCGTAGGATAATTCAGTTGCTAAGAGCGTCTGTTTTTTCAGATTCCAAATTTCTGACGTTGTTACAAGCGTGTAGAATGCGATTTTTGTTTCAGCGATTGTATCTAAAATTTCAGCAGTAATCTGAGAAATTGCCCTATCAAGCTCCGCTTTTGCCATTTTCTTTTTTTTGGGAATTAGGAAAATCTCTAAAAAATTTTGAATGAAAGACATGTCAATTAAATCGCTCACGCTCCTATCGATAGAAAATTGATTGGAAAAAGAGAAAATGGGATTTTTTAGTAGTCCAGCTTGAGCTAAATCAGCTGAAGCTATGCCTAAATTTTCATAAATAGCTCGAAGCTTAGGATTGTTTAGAAGAGCAATGGAAGTAACAGACTCGTGCGTGAGCTCTTCTTTTAGTAGATCTTTGTAGGAAATTTGCGTTGTTTCCGAAGTATTCCAATAGATATCATATCCTGTGCTAGTGGAGATATCTTTTTGAATTTTTTTGAAAGATTCTTCGGTATCTCTATCCACTCTCACACAGCTAGAAAGAGAAAATAAGGAAATGATAATGAAAAAAGGTAATGATCTTGCCTTGAGAATGTTAGCCATTATTTTTCTATTTTTTCGTCCTCATTGATGATAAGAACTGGTGATAATTCTATTTGAGAGACGGAAGTATTTGTATTCGCGGGGTGTTGAGTTGTTTCGATAGGAATTTTATAACTCGTGCATGAACATAAAAAGAATAGGACGGAAAAAATGCAGAAATGCGTATTCATTTGATAACTAGGGTTGATGAGTCTCCTCGTTTCTGTGTAAATGAAATTTCTTTAATGGTCAAATTTGAGAGACAAAAGAGGCTGACAAGAGATATTCTCTTGTCAGCCAGGGTTTTATGAACCAAGTTCGTTTTTGGCAAAAACTTGGATAGCATCAGAGATGAACTTCGGTAGTTCATGGTGATACTTTTCATAGGCTTTTCGAAGTTCACTCTCTTCGATAAACTTCCCATGAGCTGCATATGTCTCATTTGTAGGAGTCCAGTACTGTGAGAGCCAGTTAAAGTGCTCACGAATTACTTTCTGAACCTCCTCAGAGTTGCCTTTAGCCTTTTTCTCTAAGAGAGCGGTCAGCTCTTTACAAATGGTATCAAATTCCTCTTTGGAACGAGCCCAATCGGTTTTAGACCAGTTTTTAATATTATTTCTGGACTCATCGTATGCTGTTTTACCAAAGCGATCTATGATTTGTTTTTCATATTCAGCTTGTTTTTCTTTACTAAAGCCGTAATACATTTCTTGTTCTTTCATTTTTATTTTTCCTTTCAAGTGTTCCATTGTTTTGTCAATGGTCTTAATCAGCTTTTTGGTTCTAGCCATGCTCTTTTTGAGCACCTCTCGGTGAGAGCTTAAAGCAACCAACTTATCGAAATCGCCTCTACTCAGGATTCTTTTGATCTGTTTCAGCTCAAGTCCTAGTTCTCTAAAGAAGAGAATTTGCTGCAGTATTAGAAGCTGCTCTTCTTCATAGTACCTGTACCCACCTGATCCATGATAGGCAGGCTTTAAAAGACCCAGTTCATCATACCAATGTAGTGTACGAACACTTACTCCTGAAATTTTTCCCAATTTCGAAACTGTATAAGCCATAGACTTCTCTCCTCTAATATCCCTTTGATTTTAAAGGATGCCCTAATACTAGACAATCACGTAACGTGAGGGTCAATAGGTTTTTTTGTGAGGTAAAATTTTATAGAACTCCTCCCTTGATAAAGATAAGCACCAAAGTTTAAAATCTTCCCTCAATCTAAAGAGGATATTTTGAAAATGTTTAAAAGGTTTTTTTTAACTCTATTTGTCATTCCTTTCAGTTTGATCGCGTTAGATTCTTCTGTTTCTTTGGAGAAGAAGACGGCAGTAGTAGGTACGGGACTTCCTGGAGTGGGTAAATCTACATTACTAAGAGCTTTAAGTGGGAGAGTAGAGGGGAGTGTCTATCTGGATAAAGATGTTATCAACCAGACCTTACTTCGTGGAAATGCATATTCTTCAGAATACTATAAGAAACATGTGAAAAACCAAAGCTATGAGCTGATGTTCTCAATAGCTGGGGATAATTTAAAAAACAGCACATGTACGGTAATTTTGGATGGGATGTTTGGAGATAAGTTGAGTAGTCCCATGGTAAAACCTTTTCTAGAATCATCAGATTTCGCAGTCAAAGTTATCTATTTCTATTGTTCCCCTGAATTAAACCAAAAACGTTTAGAGAATAGGGGATATGCACGGGATGATGAAAAGTTAAAAGATTTTCAAAATTACTATCATCAGACTGTAGATGTTCATCAAAAAGAGCTCAGTAATGTCTCACATTTATCGATTGATACAGAGAATGATTTGGAAGAAAACCTAAAGTTAATAATTGAATATCTTGCTAATTAGATGTTTTCAAAAGAAGGTAAAAAACCATAAACCCAAGTCCGGTTATAAGACCTGTGAATGACCTTGTTTCTTTGAATGCTTCTGGGATCATAGTTTCTGCCACCATAGAGAGTATTCCGCCTGCTGATATGGCAACGATAAATGCATTAAAGGTGGGAGGGAAACTGCCGAAAACGGAAAAGCCGAGCATGCCTGCTACGCCAGTGAGCAGTGTTGCCCCGCCCCAAACGCTCATGATATAGCGCACGGACCTGCCTGACATTTTCATTCCTGATGAACCTGCTAAGCCTTCGGGGATATTCGCCAGGAAAAATCCAATCAAAACGCTCTTGCTAACTATGGAACTGTCTGCAAGGGAAATGCCTACAATAATGGCGGCAGGTATGCTATCCATCATTGACCCTATTGCGATTGAGAGTTCATTCCCACTTTTTTTGTGCTCCCCAAGCTCTACTACACATTCTGAGCAGCGTTTTCTGTGCCTCGCACCTTTAGTAGAAAGGAACCAATTTGCAGTGCTGAATATTACCGCACCTGTGAGAAATCCAGTGAGAGTTGTAGCTGTGCCTCCAAGGGCATATGCTTCTTCGACCAGATCAAAGGCGAGAATAGAGATGAGTAAACCGCCGCCGAAACCCATAATGGCTGCTACTACACGGTGGGAAAAATGATAAAAGTAGGTAGCTATAGCTCCTATGATTAAACCAGAGCCTACAACTAGCCCCCAAAGAAACGCTTCTATCCAACCCGTCAAAACTTGTCTCCCGTCAAAGAATAATCTTTTTCAGGTTCTACCATATCTATGAGATTTCGACAAATTAACCCTATGTCATGGATATATCTTTAAAAATGAGAAAAGTGGGGCAGCCCGGACTTGAACCGAGGACCAACGGGTTATGAGTCCGTTGCTCTAACCAACTGAGCTACTGCCCCATTAGAAGTGCACCATCATACGAGATTGGATGATTTTAGGTAAATGTTTGGAAATGCTTACTTTGAGCTTTTGCAGATTTTTAAATGAAAACGAAGCGGAGAATTCTTAACCTTTAGATGTTTTTAAAAAGCATCTATTTTCTAGCGCAATAGGGAAATATGCCCGTACTAAATCAGCCTCATTTTTAACTAGTTTAAGCAGATTTTTAAAACCAATAACTGCTCCTTCTCTCTTTCCTACTTCGCGGATTGCAATTTCACCATTTTCTTTGATAATGATATTATCTTGAGTTATATTGCTAAAACCTGTTTTTACGATAAATTTTGCGAGTTGCACAATAGAGTCTTTGGTCTTTTTGGGCTCTTTTTTGAACACTTCGCTTAAGTTTTTGAGATAAGCTTCTTCAGTGAGTTTATTTTCCTTATTAGAAGGAGGACCTGCTATTTCAGGAGCACTATCTGGTTTTTTAGGAGCACTATCTGGTTTTTTAGGAGTGATCAGTTCAAAATTATAAGACTTTCTTGCGTGACATTGTAGGCCATACATAATGAGTGGGATAATTCCCGTTAAGTAGGAGAAAATCTGGAAAATTTTGAGTACCCCTCTACCAAATGTCCAGTTAACCCTAGAATTGTCTTCTTCTAGCTTTTTATCTGCTACAACTGTGTACTGTCTTCCACCAAAAACAACGAAATAGTCATCAACCCTTTCGAGGTGGCGGTCGAAATCACTTTTAACTTGTTGTTCGAAACTAATGGGCGTATAGAAGTTCATAATTATTTAATATTATCTATGTTTTTATAGTTTAATTGTAACATATTTTGTATTAAATATTAAATAATTATTACATAATCAAATATTTTCTTTATATGAGAATATTCCTGCTGAAAAAGAGAAAATAGGTTATCCTTTTAGGGAAAATGCTGGTTTCTCTGTCCTTTTGCAATACGCTTATTGTTAGTGTGTTATGGGTGATAAGTTTAGAGAATCTTATGTGAAAATTGGGAAATAGATGAGCTTTAGCCAGATTAAGGATGATATTTGTCAGCGAAAGACGCGGTTTAGCGTCTTTTTGTCTAGCATTCTGTCTGAGCCGCTTTTTACTATTTACGGCTTTACGGCTCTTATTTTAAGAAAACATCTCGATGCCACGGCTTTCCAGGTATCGCTGTTGATTTCTCTAAAGCCTTTATTATCAATACTTTCCTTCTATTGGAGCTCTCATTTATCGAAAAAGCCGCATAAACTGAGGGCTAATTTCTTGGGAGCGGGGTTTTTGGCGAGATTGCCCTTTCTCTTCTTTCCTTTTGTTGAAAGTTCCTGGTTCTTAGTGGTTTCTGCAGCTATTTATATGCTCTTTTCAAGAGCTGGGACACCTGCTTGGATGGAGATTTTGAAGATCAATCTGCCCAAGAAGAAGAGGGAGAGGATCTTCTCTGCTGGGTACACTTTAAGCTATATTGAGGGGATGATTCTGGTAATTGGTGTGGGTAGCCTTTTGGACTCGAATCCCTCTACTTGGAAGATTCTCTTTTTTGTGAGCGCGCTTTTAGGGCTGATAAACCTTTTGTATCTCTCGAGGCTCCCGATTAATCAAGAGGTGGAGATTGTAGAGAATAGAGAGACTTGGAAGTGTACGCTCAAAAGACCTTGGAAGAAGTGTTTTGAGTTGATGCGTACAAGGCCTGATTTCGCCCATTTTCAGTGGGGGTTTATGTTTTGCGGGGCGGGTATTATGCTGGTGCAACCTGCTATCGCGCTCTATTTGGCCGATACAATTAACATTTCATTTACCGAGTGGGGAATTGCCACTACGGTCTGTAAAGGCATATTTATTGCTCTCTCATCGCCGGTATGGTCGAGATTGATGAATAAGTATTCGATTTTTACTCTTTCATCTTGGGTTTTTGTTTTGGTGGGATTTTTGCCTTTCTTCCTTCTTTTCTCAAGCTTCAGTATAGCCTGGGTCTATTTGGCCTATCTCTTTTATGGAATTGCACAAGGTGGTAGCCACTTGATTTGGCATCTTTCGGGACCGAGCTTTTCCGGCGAGGAGGATAGTTCGATCTATAGCGGCGTCAATGTCATGATGGTAGGTGTCAGAGGTGCTGTTGCACCTGCTTTAGGAGGTCTTCTCTGCGTCTATTTAGGGCCTCTAGCAGTACTTGCGATGGGCGCTCTTCTTTGTGTTTATAGCGGTTTTTATATTGCAAATAAGAAAAAATTTGCACTTGTAGAAGAAAGTAGTTGAAACTCTCTAGATGATTTGGTTATATCTCTGATCAGAGGTGTAACATGAAATTTATTGCTTTATTCTTAACTCTTTTTGGAACGATTTTTGCTGCTGACTCGGAAGAGGTGGCTATATTCTTAAGCAGATCTGATAATATTCCCGAAGATGTAGCGAGTTCTGAGACGGATCAATATTTTGAGGGTTACATTCAAGCGCTGGTAGATATGCACTATCACGAATTTCGCGTGGTTGTCATTGTTAAAGACCACGAGGTATGGTTAGCTAATTTACCCAAGAATGCCCTTACAAAAGATAGTATTGTGAACTTTGTCAAGGAGGTTCCTGGTGTTAAGGAAGTTCATGCGATCAACGGTGTTCCCCCCAAAGATGAGAAAGTAAGAGAAAAATACGTTGAACGCCCCAAATTAGGCGGTATCTGGTTTCCTCAGACCACAGAGCTATTTCAGCCCATGGTTGCAAACCCAAGACAGGTTAGATATTCGCTTGGGTATAGACAAGATGATGAGGTCATTGGGACAAGTACCATACCGATCTCAATGGGTGATGACTTTCCTATTTATCGTTGGCTCGATGTTTTCTGGGGATTAGGTGATCTTCAGCTCAGTATTGAAACAGGTATTTGGGCGGTCTTTAATCTCTGTCCTGAACCGAATATTGGCGGCGGCGTTGAGCTTGTTAATACAGATTATTATGTGGGTATTCCGCTCACAGCTGCATTTAATGAATGGGCATTTCGTTTTAGAATTTACCATATATCCTCTCTCTTAGGTGATGAGTTTATGGTGAATCATCCGGGATTTCACCGGGTCAATCCTAGCTTTGAAGCAGTCGATTTTTTCACCTCCTATCAGCCTCTAAAATCTTTGAGGGTTTATTTAGGAATGGGTGCTATTTTTCATAGCGACCCCACTTTTAGTCAAGAGCCGTTCTATATGGAATATGGGGGGGAGTATCGATTTCTGGGGATGAAGTTCAGAAAGCAAAGGCTTTATGGCGGCTTCTTTATGGCTGCACACTTTAGAACGTATCAATATTTAAAATATGATTTTGATGGGACGTTTGTAGGCGGTTATGAATTTACTAAGCTTCAAGGGGTAGGGCGTGCTTTTCGCATCTTTGTTCAATATCATAAAGGCTTTTCTTTAGAAGGGCAGTTTATGAAGAAAAGAACCTCTTATATTAGTTACCTTTTAACTTGGGGTTTTTAGGTAGCTAAGAAATCTCGCACATTTTAAACTCTTATTGTTTGTAGGAGGATAATAGGTTTAGAATGATTCTGGCAAGTTTAGGTACCCACAGCGGCTCATTTCATGCAGATGAAGTAACAGCTGCAGCGCTTCTTGTTCTTTTTGAACTCGTAGATCCTGATAAGATCCATAGAACAAGAGATTTCTCTGTGCTTGAAGAGTGCGAGTATGTCTGTGATGTGGGCGGGATTTATGATTCCAAAATAAAACGCTTTGATCATCATCAAGTCCAATATTCGGGCTCTCTATCGAGTGCTGGGATGGTACTAAAATACTTGAAAGAGTCAGAGATCATTGATAATTCTCTCTATGACTACTTTAATAGAGCGCTTGTTATGGGAGTAGATGCCCATGATAATGGTCTTGCAAAAGTAGAGATTGGTTATTGCTCTTTTTCTCAAGTGGTCTCCAACTTTATGCCCATTGAGCACACGGCAAAAGATAAAGATCTTGATCAGGGATTTTTTGAAGCCTTTCGTTTTGTGCTGGGTCACCTAAAACGCTTAAAAGAACGCTTTCACTACACACAAGCCTGCAAAGATCGGGTGAAAATTGCTATGTCAAAAGGCGTAGGTTGCCTCTTTTTTGAAGAGTCAATTCCTTGGATGGAGAATTTTTTCTTGCTTGGCGGTGAGGACCATCCAGCTGTTTTTATCATTATGCCGTCAGGCTCTCACTGGAAGTTACGCGGAATTCCTCCGAGCTTAAGAGAGAGGATGAAGGTGAGAAAACCGATGCCAGCTAAATGGGCTGGTCTTCATGAGAACGATCTCAAAATCGCTAGCGGAATTGAGGGTGCAATTTTTTGTCACAAAGGACGCTTTATCTCGATCTGGGAGACAAAAGATGATGCTTTGCAAGCGATGGATTACATTTTGAAAAAGAGCGTTAGAAGGAATGCTTAATTAATCTTACGGTAGAAGCCTAGATAGGATATGAGAGAAATATTTTTCTCTTTTGATGTCCAAAGCATTATTCGATGCCATCTCTAAATGAACGCCCGATAAAATTGCCTTTCCTTTTCCCACTTTACATTGAATGATTGCTGGAAGCGCGCATTCAAGATCCGAATACCTTGCAAGCACTTGGGTGTTTTGATGCTTTTCTGGCTCTTCAAAATAGCATCCCCCATTATGATAGACTTCCACACGCCCCTCTACCGTTTGAATAGGGGAGAGTCTGGCGCCCACTTCACTGTCATAGGCAAAGACTTTATAGACGGGGCCAATGGCTTTTCCTCCAAAGAATTGAAGCTCTCTTTTTCCGGTAACTTCGATATCAGTACCTTTTGCAAACTCGACAAATGATGATGCATAATATGCACCTGCACAGATACCTAGATAAGATCCGCCCTTTTCTACAAACTCTCGAATCAAGCGATTTCCTTCACCCTTGAGGTCCTTAAAGTAAGGAAGATCTCTTCCTCCTGGAATAATTAGAAGGCTCGCTTTTGAAATGTGATCTTTTAGACTCTGGCAATCAATAAGAGAATAGGGCATTTTCTTTTTATCGAAAAACTCTAGGAGTCCATTTCTGCTTGAGACTGCTGTTCCTGTTCCGCTGTAAATGAGGATCATGAGACGATTCCGTTGTTATATTTTTCGAAGAAAGAGAAATTTAGAATAGTGGGATGGTCTCATAATTAAAACTTTATTTTTGAAGCTTACATCTATTATACAGAGTATATGAAGTATAGAAAAACCTTAAAAATTTTATTTATTATAACATTCTTTTCCTTAAGTGTTTATGCAAACAAGGATGAGAGCATTCGAAAAATGGAAGCCTTCCTTTTGATCGATGATGCGACGTCTGCCATTCGGGAAGGGAAGAGAGCTCTGAAAAAATATGGTGAATCGAGCGATATTAAAAAGGTCTATCTAAAGTCTCTTTCTAGAGGGAAAAAAGAGAATGAGGCGATTCGAATCTATCACGAATTAAAAGAGAGTGATGAAGAGCTTGCAAATAGTAGAGAGGTTTTAGAAGAGATGGCGTGGGGCATTTTGGCAAAGGGATGCGACTCTGGCCAGTATGGCATTCGTCTAACTTCTCTTATCGGTTCTTATTTAACCCAAGATGTGAGAGCGGTCAAAATTTTAAGGGAGATGATGCGCGATTCTAGTGCGATAATAAGAGCTGCAAGTGTTCAATTGGCATCAGATTTTGGCGATCAGCCTCTAATCAATGACATTTCGAAGATGATTAAGAAAGAGAAGAATTGGACGGTCAAAACAATGCTCATTCAGGCAGTTGGTAAACTGCGTATGATTGAGGAATCGGGGACTCTTCGAGAAATTTTGAAAAATACTCGCAGTACAATGGAAGAAAAATCCCTTGCGATAGAAGCGCTACTTCGTATTCATGACGATATCGATGAGAGTGAGATGAAAACATTATCAAAGAGTCCATTTGCAGGTTTGAGGGAGCTTGCTTGTATGGCCTCTCTTCATTTGGATAAGAAGGAAGCAAAAGAGGACATTCTTCCGCTCATAAAGGATTCAAATCCCGATGTGAGAGTAGCTGCACTCACAGCTCTAGCTCAAGTTTTTAGGCATGGTATGTCTAAAGAAGAAGTTAAACCCTATCTTGCGGAAGGGCTTACGGACTCAGATCCAACAGTTGCTATTCTGGCAGCTCAAACAGCGCTTTTGTGTGATCCAGAGATGGCGCCGTCTCTTGAAGAGTGGGTCTACCATGAAAACCCAACCTATCGAAGGTTTGCAGCAGCAGCGCTTGCTCGGTCGGGACCAAACGGCCAGGAGCTTAGTTTTCGACTAATGAAAAAGAGCTTTGATCCTTATGTGAGGGCAAATCTTGCTATTGGTCTTATTGGGATGAGAAAAGAGCGAGAAGAGTGTTCGAATACGCTCTACGCCTTTTTGAAAGAGAATCAAAATAAATGGATGTGGATCCCCCATAAAAATACGGGTGTAGAAGTTTTAGGGCCTTCCAAAGTGCGTTATATTGATCAAGTTCCCAACTATCCAGAGGCGATCGATCAGATGGCTAGACTCTCTCTTCTATCATTATTAGCTGTTGTAGATGCTGAAAGGGCAAAAGAGGGGATTTACAAGTTTTTGCAGGAAAAGAGTTGGGGCATCACAGGGCTAGCTGCTGCAACACTTCTTCAGGAGGGAGGTGAAGAGGCGCTAGATATTGTACGTTCTTTACTTGATGATCCTCACGCAAATGTTAGATTGCAGGCTGCATTTGTCTTAGCTTTTTTAGGAAAAGATGAAAAGGTGACAGAATTTTTGGAAAAAGCCTATGAAGGCTCACACCATCAGCATAAATTACACATCATTGAGGCAATCGGACACATTGGAAAAAACGAGAGCTTTCCCTTCTTAGTTCGTGTGTTAGATGAGCCGTTTCAAAACCTAAGAGTGGCAGCTGCTAGCGCTCTTGTTCAATGTATACATCGATAGGCTATGATAGAAAAGATTGCTCGCGCTCAAAGCTTTTTAAGTGAGATGGGAATCGATGGGTGGCTCATCTACGATTTTCACGGCACAAATGATCTTGGCTGTAGCTTTCTTGAGATTCCAAAAGAGATGCTAGTAACTAGAAGGTTTTTCTATTGGATTCCCTCTAAAGGGGAGCCGGTAAAAATTGTACATGCAATTGAGCCTCATGTTCTGAAAAGCGTACCTGGAAAAGAGGTGATCTACAATTCTTGGAAATCGCTTCACGAAGGATTAGAGAGAATTCTCAAAGGTGTGAAAGTGTGTGCGATGGAGTATTCTCCTGAAAATGCTATTCCTTATGTTTCAAAAGTCGATGGGGGAACTGTCGATCTCATTCGCAAATTTGGAGCTGAGGTTGTAACATCTTCTAGCTTCCTTGCGCATTTCACATCGGTTTTAAGAGAGAGTGCGATTGAAAGCCACTTTGAGGCGGCAAAATTTCTTGATTTTGCTGTAAACGAGACCTTTGATTGGATCCGAGAGGGCGTGAGCGAATATGAAGTACAGCTGCATATTTTAGATCTCATGCAAGAAAAGGGGTTTTATACAGAGTCACCTCCGATATGTGCTGTGAATGAAAATGCAGCAGATCCTCACTATGAACCTAAGAAAGAGAGTTCCAAGATAATCAAAAAGGGTGACTTTATCTTGATTGACCTTTGGTGTAAAAAAATAGGTGAGAAAACAGTCTATGCAGACATTACAAGAGTCGCTTGTTTCTCAGAGAAAGCACCAAGTGAGGTGATAAAGGTCTTTGGAATTGTAAAAGATGCTGCACAAGCCGCATTAAAGCTCGTTCAGAAAAGATTTGAGAGCGGTGAGATTGTTCGGGGATATGAGGTCGATGATGCGGCAAGAAATGTAATTCAAGAAGCTGGATATGGAAAATTTTTTCTACATAAGACAGGACACAACATTGAGTATAGCTTGCATGGTAGCGGCGCACATATGGATAATCTAGAGATGCATGATGAGAGAGAAATTTTGCGTGGGACTTGTTTTTCTATTGAGCCTGGAATCTATCTCCCGGATAAGTTCGGCGTGAGGTTAGAGTTTGATGTGCTTGTTGATCTTGCGGGAAAAGTGCATCAAACAGGCGGATTTGATCAGGAACTAAGGTGTCTTCTGTCTATTTAAGGAAGCTCTGATTAACTGCTGTATTTTAGATTTTCAATAAAATTTAGGCTAGAATTGATTTTGGGGATCGACCTAAACCTTTGACGGTTAGGAGAGATCGAAAAATCGATTCCAGTCAAATTTTATGGAAAGATGAAATGCATGAGTTGATCAGAGATTCCTTAATTTTCGTCTTTTACTAAGACGCGGTCCTTAAATAGAAAATCTAAAACCTTCTGTTGAGCGCAACACTTTGTCTTATTATCTATATAGTGGTTGAGAGGTGCTGAGTGGTGGAAATTAATCTTAATATCTTTAGAAGAGAGCTCTAGGCAAATGGTTTCGCATTCGTGCGCTCGATTCTCGGAGAAAAGACCATGAAAGAGTGAGGCCGAATGGGGAATGATTTCATCTTCTGGTTGGAAAATAATCAGCTTTTCTCCGCTGAGAGAGGGCCAAAGTTCTAGAACTTGAAGGTCCCAACCCAAACGTTTTGCGAGCCAAGAGAGAAAAGAGCCTGCTTTGGGAAATTTTTTTCGAATGACATTGGAGAGCGAGGAAAAAGACCTTTCATTGACATACTTGATCTCTTTTTTAGGGTAGAGAGCTCTAACAGATGCACTGATTGCACCTCCCAAAGAGTAGCCATAAAAATAGATGAAGTTGTCAGCTACCTTTAATTCGTCTTTTACAAACTGATAGACTGTATCACCATCGAGAAGGAGTGTTGTTTTGTTCTTTGTTTTTCCTAGTGACTCGCCGCATCCTCGATAGTCGAAAGTTACAAAATTGGATGGGATATTTCTTTGAGCGGTTTTTTCTAAAAGCCAACTATATTCTTCATGTTTTGTGAGAGAGGCGTTGGGCTGGAAGAGAATAACGGTGGGAGTTTTTTCACTTGCATTAATGTGTTTAAAGTAGATTCCGGAGAGTGATGCCCCGTCAGGTGTTATCAGTTGTAATGGTGTGGGACGATAAAACTCTTTGATAGGATTTTCATCGTGGTTTGGCGTAAACCAGTAATGATGGAAGATCTCAGAGATTGTTTTGATCTCTCTTTTCGAGTAGGTGCTAGAAGGGAGAATTTGTTTTCGAACAAGAGTTCTTAAGAAGCGAAAGGTAACCGTAATTGGAAAAAAAGTGAGCTTTATAAAGAAATTTAAAACCCATCTTTTCTTTCGAAGTTTAAAGATATTCTTATGCCATTTGGCATTAAATACGATCGGTTTTGTTGTAGTTTCCATTAATTTGGAGAATACAACAAACGATGTAATTCGTGAATAGAAAGATTTTTTGCATCACTTAGCTTGATAGCAGATCTTCTAGTATCAAAAAGGAAGTAAATATCTTTGTCCAAAATTTTTCTCATAAATCTTTTAGATGGATCTTCAGAGATTATTTGCCCTGGAAGCCTCACTCTCCTATAGGGATGATAGATTCTTTCCAGGAAGAGCGCTGCCTTAAACTTATGAATCAAAGCTGATTTTTCTAAAAGATTCCATCCTTTTTCAGCTCTAGCGAGGTAAGATAACATGCTTTCTCCCTCTTTTTGTTTTTTGTCCATTAGTTCATTTGCTCTATTTAAGGTAGCCTCGTAGCTATTTCTTTCATGAAAATAGTGAGCGACAAGAGCGGGTAGACAAGCAATCATTTTTTTTATGTCAATATTAGCATCATCTAAGGTGTTCCTTATTTGATCTGGCTTAATGTGCTTAAGTTCTTTTGCTACTTCACTTTCATACTGGGATATAAATTGATGGTGAAAGGAGTAGCCAATCATTTTTTTATAAATGGAGGCGACGATAGGAGTGGATAGTGTGAGAACGATAATGGATGCGGTAATAGTTCCAGTAGTAAGCGTATTCATACAGCAAACCACGGCAAAGACCGAAAAGGCAACTATGGTAGTTGCTGCTGCGACCTTCCAGACTAAAGATTTAGCGTAGGATATGGTCGATGTGTATGAAGGAGATAAATAGGCTGCATTATGAGAAAAGACTTCAGGAATCGTCATAGGTATTTCATTGCCTCTTGTTTCATGCGCAAAAGGAGACTTGAAAGGCCATTTGATCTATTCAAGGAAAGACTTGCGTAGATGCCCATTTCAAATAAATAGTTGGGAGGGGTCGTTAAAATTTCTTCAGGAGATAGACCATTATAGGTGGATGTTAGTAAGTAGGAAATTCCTTTAGATATCAAAGCATCTGCATCTGCTTCAAAATAGACTTTTTGATTTTGAGAATATGACCTTATATATAGAGCGCTTTGACATCCTGAAACCAGGTGCTCGTCTGTTTTAAATTTGGGGTCAAGGGGGGCGAGGCCAGATCCGAGCTCCATCATTTTCTTATAGATTAACTCTTTGGTTGTGCACCCATCAAATTTTGCTTTTACAAGTAAACAGTTCTTGTCAAAAGTTGTCATCATTATCATTCTTAAAGTTTTGAATAATGAAATTTTATAGTTAAATATCAATATTCACCACCGAAAAAAAGTAAAAATATTTTATGGGGTGAGGGGAAGGTGCTTGCATGTTCTTGTGTCTGTTTTCGGTGTTCTTCGTAAGGCACTTATTTATAGGGGGTTGAACCTAGATTAGAATGCAGCTTGCTTTGGATATCTCTATAAATTAACTAAGCTATTCGATCTGAATGGTTCTCTTGTTAAAATTCTTAAATTCTCAGCTTGACAATATTAGGGAATTAAGCTTTTATTATATGCATTTCCCACACATAAATTGAGTAGAATGTCTAAAGAAGAAACGATAAAAATTGATGGTAAGGTTGAAGAGCTCCTTCCCAATATGCATTTTAAAGTAGCTCTTGAAAATGGTATGCATGTAATAGCTCACTTATGTGGGAAGATGAGGATGAGGAATATTCGAGTCTATGCTGGAGACGTGGTCACGGTCGAAATGTCGCCTTATGACCTTTCTAAGGCCCGGATTGTCTATCGTCAAAGGTAATAAGAGCGCAAATTTGCTGTAAATGTTGATTTTATTTGAGCGAATCTCTATCCTTATAACCCTTTGAGTTAAAACGATTATTCGACATGCAAATATGGCGCCCAGATAGCTCAGAGGTAGAGCACTTGCATGGTAAGCAAGCGGTCGTAGGTTCAATTCCTATTCTGGGCAAACAAAAATTGAAAATATATAGCCCGTAACGGAGGATTAAATAGAATGGCCAAGGAAACATTTCAAAGGACAAAACCACACGTCAATATCGGCACTATCGGTCACGTTGATCACGGTAAGACAACACTGACTGCTGCTATTACAAAGGTCCTTGCAGAAGCTGGCGGAGCAAATTTCCGCGATTACGCTTCAATCGACAACTCTCCAGAAGAGAAATCAAGAGGAATTACTATTAATTCATCTCACGTTGAGTATGAAACTGACACAAGACACTATGCTCACGTTGACTGTCCAGGTCACGCCGACTACGTTAAAAATATGATTACAGGTGCGGCTCAAATGGACGGCGCGATTCTTGTTGTGGCTGCGACTGATGGTCCTATGCCTCAAACAAAAGAGCATATCCTTTTAGCTCACCAAGTAGGTGTACCAAACATCGTTGTATTCCTAAACAAAATGGACCAAATCGGTGCTGGCGACGAAGAGCTAGTTGAGCTGGTCGAAATGGAGCTACAAGAGCTTCTTGACGCTAAAGGGTATAAAGATGCAGCAATTATCCGCGGATCTGCTCTTAAAGCACTTGAAGGCGATGCGAAGTATGTAGACTCAATCCAACAATTAATGGCTTCAGTTGATGAAAAGATTCCAACTCCAGCTCGTGAAGTTGATAAGCCTTTCCTTATGCCGATTGAGGATGTTTTCTCTATCTCTGGTCGCGGTACAGTTGTAACTGGTCGTGTCGAAAGCGGTGTTATCAGGATCAACGATAAGATTCAAATTGTAGGTATTAGAGAAACAAGAGAGACAGTTGCAACTGGCCTTGAAATGTTCAATAAACTTCTTGATGAAGCACAAGCAGGTGAAAATGTTGGTGTTCTTCTTAGAGGTATCGATAAGAATGATGTTGAGCGTGGAATGGTACTAGCTGCAAGTGGCTCATGTAAGCCACATAAGAAATTCCAAGGTGCAGTCTACGTTCTTACGAAAGATGAAGGTGGAAGGCATAAGCCATTCTTTACTGGTTACCGTCCACAGTTCTTCTTTAGAACAACTGATGTGACTGGATCAGTTACCCTTCCTGAAGGAACTGAGATGGTAATGCCTGGTGATAATGTAGAGATCATCGGTGAACTACTTTCTCCTGTAGCTATGGAAGAAGGTATGCGTTTTGCTATCCGTGAAGGTGGTAGAACTATTGGTGCGGGAACCGTTTCAAAAATTATTGAGTAATTTTTGAAAGGTTGATTTTGGGATAAGCCCTGGAGCTAAACCTCCAGGGCTTTCCTTGATGTGAATCAGGGTGTGTAGCTCAGCTGGTAGAGCAGCGATCTCCAAAGTCGCCGGTCGGGGGTTCGAGTCCCTCCGCACTCGTATTTAGAGAATAACTTAAACAAAATAGAAGATATGACAGTTTTGACTGGATCCGTAAAAGAGAAAAAAAAGAAAAATTTCTTTAGAGAAGTTCAAAGTGAACTAAAGAAAGTGACATGGACATCGAAAGGTGAACTAAAGACGTGTACCAAGATTGTAATTGGCTCGACTTTTGTATTTGGTTTAGGAATCTATACGGTGGATCTTGTTATTCGAGGTGCTCTAAGTACGGTCTCCTATTTGACAATGCTAATTACAGGATAGAAAATGCATAAATGGTATGTCATACAAGTTATCTCAGGGCAGGAAAAAAAGGCCCAGAAATCGATCGAAGACTACATTGATTCAAAAGGGATGATAGATCTCGTTGAAACGGTACTAGTCCCAACAGAAAAGGTTTCAGAGGTCAAACGAGGTGAGCAGAAGATTTCTGAAAAGAAGCTATGGCCTGGTTACATCCTTGTTAAAATGACTCTCACTGATGAGTCATGGACCTATATTAAAAATGCACTTTGTGTTTTGGACTTTCTCGGTGGTGAAAAACCAACTGCTCTCTCAGACCAAGAGGTAGATGAGATCCTACGTGATCTCGAATCGAAGAAAGAAGGTTTTGTGCACAAACACAAATTTGAGATCGGAGATAAAGTTAAGATCACAGATGGCGTATTTGTCAACTTTGTGGGAACTGTTACTGAAGTATTCCACGATAAGGGTAGACTAAGTGTTCTCGTCTCCATTTTTGGACGCGATACACGTGTTGATGATCTGGAGTTCTGGCAAGTGGAACAGAACTCAAATGAAGAATAAAATTTAGGGAAAGATAATGGCTAAAAAAGTTGTTAAAGTAATTAAACTGCAAATTCCTGCAGGAAAAGCAAATCCAGCGCCTCCAATTGGACCTGCATTAGGTGCAGCGGGCGTAAATATTATGGCTTTCTGTAAGGAATTTAATGCAAAGACTCAGGATAAAGCAGGTGATACTCTCCCTGTTGTTATCTCTGTCTATCAAGATAAAAGTTTTACATTTATCACCAAACAGCCTCCTGTTGCAAAAATGATTTTAAAAGAGCTCGGAATTGCAAAAGGATCAGGCGTACCAAATCGTGATAAAGTGGGAAAGCTAACTGTAGAACAAGCGATGAATATTGCTAAAAAGAAAGCTCAAGATTTAAGAGCTGCATCTGATGCTGCTGCTCTTCAAATTGTTAAAGGAACAGCTCGTTCCATGGGCGTAGATGTCGAACAAACCGCGGTTGGGGGAGAGTAATGACTTGGAAATCTAAAAGATCTAAAGAGACTGACAAACTTGTAAATGTTGATGAGGTCTACTCTTTAGCTAACGCAATTGAGACCCTTAAAAAATGTCCTAAACCTAAGTTTGATGAGTCTGTTGACCTATCCGTTGTTCTAGGTGTTGACCCGAAAAAAGCGGATCAACAGGTAAGAGGAACTGTTTCTCTTCCTAATGGAACAGGTAAAACAATTAAGCTTCTTGTTTTTGCAAAAGGCGAGATGGCGAAAGATGCTCTAGATGCAGGTGCAGATTATGCAGGTGCAGATGAGCTGATTAAAAAAGTTAAGGGAGGATGGACTGACTTTGATGCTGTTGTCACCACTCCTGATATGATGAGAGAAGTAGGAAAACTTGGTAAGATATTAGGCCCAAGAGGTCTAATGCCAACTCCAAAAGCTGGAACCGTTACAAAAGACGTTTCAAAAGCTGTTAAAGAGGTTAAAGCTGGTAAAATCGAGTTTAAAGTCGATAAGAATAGCTCCGTCAATAACGCTCTTGGAAAACTTTCTTTTGAAGATTCTAAGCTTATGGAAAATATCAGTGTATTTTTGTCAGCAATAATGCGAGCAAAACCTGCAACCTCTAAAGGTGCGTACCTAAAGTCTCTAGTGCTATCCACTACAATGGGGCCGGGCCTTAAAATTGATGCTAACTCAATTAGTTAATGGGAAAAAAATGAGACCTGAAAAAAATCTATTATTAAACGAGATCAAAGAAAAGATCGAAGGTTCAACAGCAATGATCGTTGCTAAGTATGATAAAGTTGAACCAAACCTATCTTGGGACTTTCGAAGTTCACTTTCTAAAGTGGGATCTGACTTTGAAGTTGTTAAGAAAAGAATCTTTATTAAAGCCGCTGCAGAATGCGGTCTAGAACTCCAAGTTTCAGAATTAAAAGGAAATATTGGTGTTGTTTTTATGGGTGAAAATACCATTGATTCAACAAAAGAGTTCTATAAATTTAATAAAGGAGCGGGCGGTCTTTTTGAAGTCCTACTAGGAAGGTATGAAGATAAAATCTATACTCCTTCCGATGTAAAAGAGCTATCTAAACTGCCAAGTAGAGATGAGATGAGAGCTCAGTTCATTGGATTGTTAGAAGCTCCAATGAGTCAAACTGTATCGGTTATGGAGAATCTATTAGCCGCTCCGATGCATTGCTTGGAACAGAAAAGTAAAGAATCAAAATAAATTAAGTTTGTGAGGTAAAAACCGTGAGTGCAGAAGCAAAAATTGAAGAACTAGTCGAAACTTTGAGCGGCCTAACTGTTCTAGATATGTCTAAACTAAAGTCAGCTTTGGAAGATAAATGGGGTGTTACGGCAGCTGCTCCTGTTGCAGTAGCAGCAGCACCAGCAGCTGGCGCAGAATCAGCTGCAGCAGAAGAGTCAACTGACTTTATGGTAACGCTTGAATCAGCTCCTGCTGATAAGAAAATCGGCGCGATTAAACTTGTAAGAGAAATTACAGGCCTTGGACTAAAAGAAGCTAAGGAACTTGTAGAAGGTACTCCAAAAGTACTAAAAGAAAGTGCTCCAAAAGCTGAAGCTGAAGAAATTAAGAAGAAAGCTGAAGCAGCAGGCGCTAAAGTTTCTCTTAAAGGACTTTAATCCGTCCTCTTTTTTTAGAAGGGGATTAGATATTTCTCCTTATGAGCAGAAAGCCATTTTTGGCTTCTGCTCTTCTGTTATGTGTAGATATGAGAGCTAACAAATTCCCATATGTAGAGCAATATTTTTTGCTGCATGGCTTTTTAGCCGTTTGAATTTGAGAATAGCCTCTAGAATTAAATCGATCCTTATGAATGGATCACAATATGTGTTACAGGAGCAAAGATGCAGAACAAGCCCCCAGAACGCTTGAGTTATAAAGTTAAAGAAGAAATTATTGATCTTCCAAACCTGATCGAAATTCAGGTTAAATCATACGAGCAATTTCTCCAAGCTCATCTACTTCCCCATGAGCGTGAAAATGTGGGTATCCAAGAAGTATTTAACGAAATTTTTCCAATTAAATCCTACGATGAAAAGACTTGTCTAGAATTTCTTTCCTATCATTTAGGTGTCCCGAAATATAATCCCGAAGAATGTATTCGCAGAGGAATCACTTACAACGTGACTCTTAAGGTGAAATTCCGACTAACTGATGAAACGGGTATTAAAGAAGAAGAAGTCTACATGGGCACTGTTCCTGTCATGACTGAAAATGGTACGTTTATCATTAATGGCGCAGAGAGAGTTATTGTCTCTCAGCTGCACCGATCTCCTGGTATTTCCTACGAGTCTTCTAAACACGCTAAAGGTACTACGCTCTACTCTTTCCGCATTATTCCTTACAGAGGAAGTTGGCTAGAAGCATCCTTTGATAACAGTGATATGGTTTATGTCTACATTGACAGAAAGAAAAGACGTCGTAAAATCCTTGCTACTTCCTTTATCCGAACACTGGGATATTCTACTGATGCAGATATCATTGAAGAGTTCTTTGACACGCATAAAGTAAAGATCAAATCAGAAAAAGACTTTGTCAAATTAGTAGGTAAGATTCTTGCTGAAGATATTATTGATGAAAATACGGGTCTTGTTTTTGGTAAAGCTGGCGAAAAACTAACGACTGCTATGCTAAAACGTATGCTTGATGAAAAGATTCTAGCTGTTCGTATTGCTGAAGAGGCAGATGAGTCTCATCCTATTATTAAAATGCTTGCAAAAGATACGACAGACTCTTACGAAGGAGCTCTAAAAGAGTTCTACAGAAAGATCAGACCAGGCGAGCCTGCTACACTATCAAATGCTAGATCTGCAATCATGAGACTATTCTTCGATCCAAGACGTTACAACCTTGGAAGAGTTGGTAGATTTAAGATGAATAGAAAACTGCAGCAGCCAATCAATGATGAGAACCTAACTCACGTTACACTTCAAAAAGAAGATGTTGTTCTCGCCTTAAAATACCTTATTAGCCTGAAAATGGGTAATGAGAATGCTTATACTGATGACATTGATCATTTAGGTAACAGGCGTGTTAGATCTGTTGGCGAACTTATCCAAAACCAATGCCGTATCGGCCTTGCCAGAATGGAGAAAATCATTAAAGAGAGAATGAATCTCTTTGATTTCTCATCGGATACGATGACTCCAGGTAAGATTGTTTCTGCAAAGGGACTTGCCGGCGTACTAAAAGATTTCTTTGGTAGATCACAGCTATCTCAATTTATGGATCAAACAAATCCAGTCTCTGAACTTACACACAAAAGAAGACTCTCTTGTCTTGGACCCGGCGGTCTAAATCGAGAAAGAGCTGGTTTTGAAGTTCGTGACGTTCACCCTTCTCACTACGGAAGAGTTTGTCCTATTGAAACACCTGAGGGACCAAACATTGGTTTGATTACATCTCTCTCTACATTCGCAAAGATCAACGAGTTTGGGTTCATTGAAACACCTTATCGTATCGTACGAGATAATGTTGTTACGGAAGAGATTGAGTACATGACTGCTGATCAAGAAGAGCAGGCTGTCATCGCTCAGGCATCTGTTAAGCTAGATGAATTTGGTATGTTTGAAGATCCAATTTGTTGGGCTCGTGATAAGGGTGACTCCCAAGAGTATGACACTAAACGCGTCACACATATGGACGTTTCATCTAAGCAACTTGTCTCTATTGTAGCGGGTCTTATTCCCTTCCTTGAGCATGATGATGCGAACCGTGCTTTGATGGGTTCGAATATGCAAAGGCAAGCAGTACCTCTCTTGAAGGCTCAATCACCTTTAGTAGGTACAGGACTCGAAGCTAGAGCGGCTCGTGATTCTGGCGCAGTAATTATTGCTGAAGAAGATGGTATAGTCGACTATGTTGACGGTTTTAAGATTTTGATTGCTCCCAAGGACAATCCTGTAAATAAGAAAACATATCGCCTGAATAAGTTCATGCGCTCAAATGCAGGAACTTGCATTAACCAGACACCACTTTGCCGAGTAGGTGAGAAGATTGTAGCTGGTGATGTTATCGCTGACGGTCCAGCGATGGAAAATGGTGAAGTTGCTCTTGGTAGAAACGTTCTTGTAGCTTTCATGCCCTGGTGTGGATACAACTATGAGGATGCGATCATCATCTCTGAGAAACTCATCAAGGAAGATGCATATACTTCGATCTACCTTCAAGAGTTTGAGCTTACTGCTAGAGATACAAAACTTGGAAAGGAAGAGATCACAAGAGATATTCCTAATGTCTCAGAAGAAGCGCTCTCTGATCTTGGTGAAGATGGTATTATTCGTGTTGGTGCTGAAGTTAAGCCTGGCGATATTCTTGTCGGTAAGATCACTCCAAAATCGGAAACTGAGCTCTCTCCCGAAGAGAGACTTCTAAGAGCTATCTTTGGTGAAAAAGCAGCTGATGTTAAAGACGCATCTCTAACGGCGCCTCCAGGTACGGAAGGTGTTGTAATGGATGTTAAAGTCTTTTCAAGAAGAGATCGTCTATCTAAAACAGATGATGAACTTGTTGAAGAGGCATCACGCATTAAGGATATTCATCAAGAATACAAGACAAAAGACGCAGAAATCAGATTAGAGTTCCATGAAAAACTAGGTGCTCTACTTCTAAATGAAAATGCTCCTGCTTCAATTATGCATAGGAAGACAGGTGAAGTAATCATCCAAGAGGGCGAGGAAGTTACTCAAGATCTTATCGAAAATCTAGAAGCAGAAAAAGCGGAAGATCTCTTGATGCAAGATAATGAGCTCTACAATGAACTCAAGCGTACTCTTCGTGATTTTGAAAGAGCAATCTCTGAGTTAATGACTCTTTATAAAACAGAAGTAGAACATACACGAAAAGGCGATACTGACCTTGATCCTGGCGTTATCAGACAGGTGAAAGTCTACATCGCAACGAAGCGTAAACTGTCTGTTGGTGATAAGATGGCAGGAAGGCACGGTAACAAAGGTGTCGTATCTACTATTGTACCACTAGCTGATATGCCTTACTTACCTAATGGTGACACGGTTGAAATTATCCTAAATCCTTTGGGTGTACCTTCTCGTATGAATATGGGACAGCTCCTAGAGACACACTTAGGATATGCAGCTAAGAAAGCAGGTATCTATGTCAAAACTCCCGTCTTCGAAGGGTTTCCTGAGGATAAGATTTGGGAGATGATGAAAGAACAAGGTCTTTCAGAGGATGGTAAGTTCCATCTTTATGACGGAAGATCTGGTGAAAGATTCGATAACCGTGTGGTTGTCGGCTACATCTACATGCTTAAACTCGGTCACTTAGTGGCAGATAAAATTCACGCTAGATCCATTGGACCTTACTCACTCGTAACTCAGCAACCTCTCGGCGGTAAAGCGCAGATGGGTGGTCAGAGATTTGGTGAGATGGAAGTATGGGCTCTAGAAGCTTACGGAACAGCTCATCTCTTACAAGAGATGCTAACTGTGAAATCCGATGACGTTGAAGGTAGAACGCGTATTTACGAATCGATTGTGAAAGGTGAAAATACTCTCAATTCCGGAACACCTGAATCATTCAACGTACTCGTGAAAGAAATGCAAGGACTCTGTTTAGATGTCCGTACAGAACATATAGAGGGATAAGGAGATATCGATGCTAGAGGAAGAAGATTTCCAAGATTCTCAATTTGATAAGTTGACGATCAAAATTGCCACCGATGATGTCATTCGTAATGAATGGTCTAGAGGTGAGATCAAAAAGCCTGAGACGATTAACTATCGTACTTTTAAACCTGAAAAAGGTGGCCTTTTCTGCGAGAAAATTTTTGGTCCAACAAGAGATTGGGAGTGTGCTTGCGGTAAATATAAGAAGATCAAACATAAAGGTATTGTTTGTGATCGTTGTGGTGTTGAAGTCACTGTCTCTAAAGTTAGAAGACAGCGCATGGCTCATATCGATCTTGCTGTTCCCGTTGTGCATATTTGGTTTTTCAAAACCATGCCATCTCGAATCGGCAACATTCTCGGCCTCTCAATGGCTGATCTTGAACGTGTGATCTACTACGAAGAGTATATCGTCACGGATTCAGGAAGATCAGATTTAGAGAAAAAGCAACTGCTAAACGATAATGAATTTAGAGAAGCTCAAGAGAAGTGGGGCCCAGATGCCTTTACTGCAAAAATGGGTGGAGACGCAGTCTTTGAAATCTTAAGAGATGAAGATCTATCTATCCTAACTCTTGATCTGAAAGAAAAACTTCGCAAAACAAAATCGATGCAAGCTCGTATGAAGCTCGCTAAGCGGCTGAAAATTGTAGAAGGTTTCGCTTCTAGTACTAACAATCCTCAGAACATGGTTCTCTCATGTGTACCAGTGATTCCACCTGATCTAAGGCCTCTTGTTCCCTTAGATGGTGGTAGATTTGCAACATCTGATTTGAACGATCTTTACAGAAGAGTGATTAATCGTAATAACCGTTTAAAGTCGATTCTTAAACTTAAAACTCCTGACGTCATCATTCGAAACGAGAAAAGAATGCTTCAAGAAGCAGTCGATGCTCTCTTCGATAATGGTAGACATGGTCATCCTGTTATGGGTGCTGGGAATAGACCGCTTAAAGCTCTCTCTGAGATGCTTAAAGGTAAATCAGGTCGTTTCCGCCAGAATCTACTTGGTAAACGTGTGGATTATTCAGGTCGTTCGGTCATTGTTGTCGGCCCTGAACTTAAACTTAACCAGTGTGGTCTTCCGAAACAGATGGCACTCGAACTATTCGAGCCATTCATCGTAAAACGCCTTAAAGATCTTGGTTATGTTTACACGATCAGATCAGCTAAGAAGATGATTCAAAGGCAGTCGGAAGAGGTATGGGATGTACTTGATGAGATCATTAAAGGTCATCCGGTCCTACTTAACCGTGCACCGACACTTCACAGACTAGGTATCCAGGCTTTTGAACCTGTTCTAATTGAAGGTAAAGCGATCCGCATTCACCCTCTCGTAACTCCAGCGTTTAACGCGGACTTTGATGGTGATCAGATGGCGGTCCACGTACCGCTTTCAATTGAAGCACAGTTAGAAGCAAAACTCCTGATGATGGCTCCGGATAATATCTTCCTACCATCTTCGGGTAAACCTGTAACGGTTCCGAGTCAAGATATGATTCTTGGACTCTACTACCTTATGCATGATCCAATCTATGATCCTGAAGCTCATGGAAAACAGGTTCGTGCGTTCCGTAATCCTGAAGAGGTCCTTTTAGCCCTCAGCGCCGGCGAATCGTACAACTGGCATGATGAGAATAATAAGGAAACTCGCCAAGATGACATGGGTAGAGGTCTATTTATCCACGAAAGAATTAAAGTTCTCATCGATGGCGGTATTATTGAAACAACTCCTGGTAGAGTGATTTTTAATACAGTCGTACCAAAAGCAATGGGCTTTCAAAACTATGCTCTTCGGAAGAAGAAGGTAGCTGAGCTCGCAACTGAATGTAATAAGAGAGTAGGTCTAGAGGCGACAGTCAATTTCCTTGATAACATGAAGAATCTTGGTTTCGCACATGCTACAAAAGCTTCTCTTTCGATGGGTGTTGTTGACGTCTGTATTCCTGATATGAAAAAGAAAGTGGTTGATGAAGCACACAAACGTGTGGAAAAGGTCAAAAAGCAGTACGAAGATGGTATCATTACAGATGGTGAGCGTAAATCTAAGATCATTAGTATCTGGACAGAAGTTTCTGAAGTTGTCTCAGAAAAGCTCTTTACTGAGCTAGAAGAGATGAAAGACGGCGAACTGAATGCTCTCTACCTCATGATGGATTCGGGTGCTAGGGGTAACAGGAGTCAGGTTAAACAGCTTGGAGCTCTGCGCGGCTTGATGGCAAAACCATCAGGTGAAATTATCGAATCTCCGATTATTTCTAACTTCCGCGAAGGTCTATCTGTTCTTGAGTACTTTATCTCAACTCACGGAGCTCGTAAAGGTCTTGCCGATACCGCTCTGAAAACTGCGGATTCTGGTTACTTAACTAGAAGACTTGTTGACGTGGCGCAAAATGTCATCGTTACAAATCATGATTGTGGAACCTTAAACGGCATTGAAGTTGCATCGATAAAGCAAGGTCAAGAAGAGCTTCTTCCTCTAAAAGATCGTATCTTTGGAAGAACTGTACTAGAGCCTATTTATCAGCCTGGTGATAGCACCAAGCTGCTAGCTAATACTGGTGATGTGCTCTCTCGCCTTCAAGCAGAAGCTATTGATGATGCAGGGATTGAAACTATCCGCATGCGCTCAGCTCTTACTTGTGAGAGCAGAAGAGGCGTTTGCTCGAAGTGTTACGGACTTAACTTAGCTACAGGTAACCTTGTAGGTCTAGGGGAAGCCATCGGTATTATTGCTGCTCAGTCAATTGGTGAGCCAGGAACTCAGCTAACGATGCGTACTTTCCATACGGGCGGTATCGCGGCTGCTTTCTCTACTCCTGAATTTGTAGCTAATGATGATGGTATCCTCATTTACACAGACCTAAGAGTAGTTCAAAATGAAGCTGGTAAGTGGCTTGCACTCAACAAAAATGGAATGCTCCACATCGTAAAAGATGAAGGCAGAACGATTGAAGAGTACAAGAAGCTCCTTGGCACTAAGTCAATTGAACCACTTCAATCTCACAATGTTGAGCTTGGCTGTGAAATTCACCTTGAAGATGGCGCTTTTGTTAAAAAAGGCGTTAAATTCGGTGAGTGGGAACAGCACAGTAGCCCGATTATCTGTGAGAGACCTGGTTTCGTTAAATATGATGACCTTGTTGAAGGGATTTCAACTCAGCGTGAAGTCAATAAACAGACAGGCCAAACTGAGCTAATCGTAAAACAACATAGAGGTGAGCTCCATCCGCAAATCTCTATCTTTACAGATAAAGCTTGTACTGAGCTGGTAGGTACCTACGCAATTCCATCTAGCGCCGTTATCACGGTGAAAGAAGGACACCAAGTTAAAGCGGGTATGTTCCTAGCTAAACTTCCACGTGGTGCAATTAAGACGAAGGATATTACGGGCGGTCTGCCGCGTGTAGCTGAACTTGTTGAAGCTAGAAGACCTAAAGATGCTGCAGAAATTGCAAAATTAGACGGTGTTATCGACTTCAAAGGTGTTCAGAAGAATAAGCGCATCGTGGTTGTTCGTGATGAGGTTTCCGGAATGGAAGAAGAACACCTTATCCCGCTCACGAAGCACTTAATCGTTCAGAAAGGTGATATGGTCTTCAAAGGCCAGCAATTAACAGATGGTCTTATTGTTCCTCAAGAGATTTTAGAGGTTTGCGGTATCCGCGAGCTTCAGAAGTATCTCGTGAATCAGGTACAGGAAGTCTACCGTCTACAAGGTGTGGATATCAACGATAAGCACATCGAGATTATTATCCGTCAGATGCTCCAGAAAGTGCGCGTCACCGATCCTGGTGATACCACCTTCCTCTATGGAGAAGATGTCGATAAGAAGCGTTTCCATGAAACAAACAGCAAGACAATTGCAGATGGCGGTAAGCCTGCAGGTGCAGCACCTGTACTCCTTGGTATCACCAAGGCGTCACTCGGTACTGAGTCCTTTGTCTCCGCTGCATCGTTCCAGGAAACAACACGCGTTCTTACCGATGCCGCATCGGAAGGAAAGACAGATTATCTTACTGACTTTAAAGCCAATAAGATCATGGGACACATCATCCCAGGTGGTACTGGCTATCAGTATCATAAGAAAGTAAAGTCCTACATCGATCGCGAACACGAGGAAGAGCTCGAGTTCTCATTCGATGATGAGCTTACAACTGTCTAATTCTATATATGCCGGACTAAACGCTGTTTAGTCCGGTTTTTTTATAAAAGGGTATTTTTTATGTCGGTAATATCTGGCCCGTTTTCGGCTAGCTATCATCTTGCTTATTCGATGATCGATCGTATTTCTTATCATCTTGATAAGCAAATTCATCTAACAAGCAGTGTTTTTAATTTTACTTTTCATCTAAAAAAAGGTGAGGCAAAAAAACTTGTCAAATTTTCTGTTAACTCAGAAAAATTATTCCAACTTCCCAAGACCGATGCTAAACTCTTAACTCTTTTGCAGAGTCAGGCCAGATGGTATTTGAAAGCTTCTAATTCGGTTTCACCCAAAATTAGGAAATATTTGACTGATCTCATCAATTGCTCCTCGCATGATGACAATTTTGCAAAAACTGCGCTTTCAAAAGTCAGATCTACCTTTGATCATACAGGCTTTATGGAAGTAAAGTTTGCTCTGCTGTGGCTCTTTAAAGAATTTAAACGGTTAGCCAAATCGGGCGAGCAATTTAAAATCCATAAGTTCTCCATGGAACTAAAAGGATTTGCTGTATCAAAACCTGAAAAGACATTTACTATTAGAGCCATTCCTCTGAAGGGGAAATGGTCTCTTTGCAATAAATAAAAATATGAGTCAACTCGTACAATCAAAAAGTATATTCCAAGAACATTTCGAGACAGATCTTTTTCTAATTGAGAAGAGTTTAGGCTCTGATCTTATTATTCGAAGCTACCGAGTTTTTTGCAGAGTATTGCTTAGCTCAGGATATGAGGTGCAAGAATTTCAGTTTTCTAGAGAGAGATCGATAATTACCGATCAACGCTCTTTTTATAAAGCAAAACTGGTTTGTCAGGACTTTTTGAGGAGTAACCCTTATCGAGGTGGAGCTCTTTCTTCAAACCGCTTGAAAATTGTCCTAATTGCAGAACGTCCCTTTCAAGACCCTAGAGTGCAGTTAATTCCTCAAGCAAAAGGCATGGATGACCTTTCTAGAGAGGTTGTTCAATTATTTGAGAAGATCAAAAAATCTAATATTGGAAGCAGTATCTCTCTTCTCTCTCTCAGATTTGATCTTCTTTGCTGGAATAGGCACCAAAGAGTATATAGCCGTTTTTCTCATCAAAGAAGAGTTGTTTAGGTTTGAAAAAATAAGGGAATTAAATTTCTTTAATCCTTATCCTACTTAGTTTTTTGAGAAAGGATTGATTAAATGTGCGCTCTGCTTCCCGTTGTTTCTGAAATGAGCTTAAGTGATCATATTGGACTCTATTTTAAAAGAGGCTTTGATCATCTAGAGAGAGAAGTGCTGCATGATATGGCTGCCAAAACTTATAAGCTTGTCATTTCTATCATTAGGGAAGGGGAGCTTGCTGAGACCCTCATCTATTCAAGCATGGTAGTGGTTGAGAGTGATAAGGATCTATTTTGTAGTCTAAAGGAAAATGCAAAAGAGCTCTTAGAGAGTGAAGAGAAGAGCCCTTCTGATGATTATTGGGGGACTATTGCTCTTCGATTTTTAGCAAATGCAGAATCTGAAAATGAGCACTTCTGTCAGCTCAATATTCTCTCACACCGTTTTCAACACGCAAAAGATACTTTAGCTATTTTAAGAACGGGGAGTTTAAAGCTAATTTCTCAAGTCGCAAATGATTTAAAAGACTGTACAGACTCTGTTCGTATAAGAGATCTCTCTCTTTATCTCACATGTGTTGATAGAAAAAATAGAGAGAGAGAGAGGTAGTGCTATCAGCTAGCGGTGAGGCTGATCGCATCATAAAAAAAATGGAGATTAGCCCAGCTTAGCCTTGAGGAGATCTTCAAGCTTTCTGATATCTGCGCTAAATTTCCTGATTCCTTCTGATAGCTTTTCGACAGCCATTGCATCTTCATTGAGTAGGAATCGGTAGGTTTTTTCATCGAGCTCCAGCTTTTCAGGAGAGATATCCACTATTTTAGGGTCGAGCTTTCTTTCAAAGGTCTCCTCTGAGCCCATAAGCTCTTCTAAAAGCTTTGGTGCAATCGTTAGGAAGTCACAGCCAGCAAGCTCTAAGATTTCTTCCTTATTTCTGAATGAGGCGCCCATCACAACTGTGGAATAGCCGAATTTTTTATAGTAGGCAAAAATTTTGCTGACAGAGATGACTCCAGGATCTTCATGAGATAGGTAGCTCTCACGATTTTCACTTTTCTTGTACCAATCGAGAATTCTTCCTACGAAAGGGGAGATGAGGGTAGCGCCTGCTTCTGCGCAGATAACTGCTTGTGGGAGGGAGAAAAGAAGAGTCATATTGCAGTGGATTCCTTCTTTTTCTAACCTTTTAGCAGCCTCGGCACCTTCCCAGGTAGAAGCTAGCTTAATGAGAACACGCTCTTTACTAATTCCTGCTGCTTCATAGTATTCGATTAGGTGTTTTGCCTTTGTGATGCTAGCTTCAACATCGTAGGAGAGTCTAGCGTCTACCTCTGTTGAGACTCTACCAGGCACCACTTTAAGAATTTCCGTTCCAAAATTGACAAAGACCTTATCCATAGCAACTGAGAGCTGTGAGTCTTTGTCTTTAGTTTTCGCAAAAGAGATAGCCTCATCGATGAGATGCTTATATTCTTCTTGCTGTGAGGCAGCTAAGATGAGAGAGGGGTTTGTTGTAGCATCTGTTGGTTTGAATTGTTTAATTGAGTCGAAGTCACCTGTGTCTGCTACGACGGTGGTCATTTTCTTTAGCTGATCTAGTTGGTTCATATGGTTCTCCTGCTAAAAATGCTTATAACAAAATAATTATTTAAAAAGGAACCACGATTTGAGGAAAGAGCTCCTTCCACTGAAAGGTTTTCTCTTGGATGAAGCGTTTGTAGAGATGAGAGAAGTTTTTGCTCTCGAAGGTAGTTTCAAAGCCGTCTACTTGGATCGTAACATCTGCCCCGTCTTGCAGGGCAAAAAGAATAAGATTTGTGAGATCTTTTCTAAGTGATATTTTTTGTCCGCCTAAATGAAGGTTGGCAGAGTCAACGATGACTTGATTCTTAAACTGGATGTTAATTTTTACGGTCTTTTCATCAGTGCTTTTGATGGATCCGCTATGAACCTTTAAGTAGGAGAAGACCTTGTCTCCTACTCTTAGAAATTCGAGTTCAAGTCCTGAAAAACTATCAAGCGCACTATGCACTAGGCGAGATGAGCCTGTACTCATTCCATCATCTGGTGTGAAATCATAGCTCCAGTAAGAGGGAGATGAACAGGCTGAAAAAAGAAGTAGGGATAGGTAGAGCGCCTTTAGCTTTTGGATGATGTGGGATTATCTCCTCTATCAAAGCTAACGGCTAAAATCCCTATGACTGCAACAATCACAGCACCGCCTGCAAAAGCCCAGTTTTTCCAGTTGTCTGCTGTCCTGGCAGAATCTTTTGAGGCAACTCCCACTTTGCCGGGCTCTGCAATGAGTGAGACGGAGCAGATGAGAAATAAGAGAATGGTTTTTTTCATAATTCGGTTCCTTTTATTTTATTTCGTTGGATGTGACTGAATCAAATAGCTCTTTAATGATGAGATATTGCCAATAGGCACCCATTTCTTCATAGTTAGTAGTTACATGGGAGTGAAAATCTAAAATAGCTTTTTTCTTCTCTTCACTGATGGCATCGATGTTCGAACAGAGCTTTTTCGTTTTGAGAAGGTACTCTTTAAGTGTCTCCTCTTTCGCAATTTCACCAATTTCTCCAATGAGATCATCTGTGAGAGTAAGAGTGCGAAAGGTCTGAACAAAGGTATTTCTAAGTGTAGGAAAGTGCTTTTTTTGTGTAGCTCCTGTCATGACGTAGGCATAGCCCTCATGAACAAGAATGAGCTGCAGCATTTTCATGACACCTACTTTATTCTTAGTTGTGATTTCGGTTAGCTGTGCTTTTCCTGCTTTAGTATTAAATTTTCCTAGATTTCTCCAACTATTTGATCGATTGTCTGAATGAATTTTTTTCACAACCTTCAGATACTCAGAGAGTTTTATGTCATCAATTTTTTCAACAGCAATATTAATGGAGGCGTTAGCAAGAGCATTGATCTGTTTGTAGTAAGCCATTTTGACAGAAGGGGAGAGTTTTGTGTGGTCCGCGTCTTGCCACTTTTCCGGCGGCTTGAAGTAGGATATCTTCTCAGATGCTAAGAGCGTGTTTAGTGAACCTAATAGCAGAAGAATGCGAATAATCATGACATACCTATGGATTTACATTATCCCATGGTACGAAAGTCAGAAATTATGTCGAAACAATTTTTATGAATGAGTGTGGGCGTGGCTATGTGCACTATCTGCTCTAGAGCCTTGTAAGAAGGCTGCAAGCAGGGCTGCAGAGGTTCCAATCCCTAGTCCCCAAAGCATCATTGACATGGCAACCGATTCATAATATCCCTCAGATGCAGCTGTGCCTTTAGACTTTACGCTCTCTGAATTTTTTGTGTGAGGCAAGTCGGCAGTTAGTACATTTGATAGAAGAAGTGTAAAGACAAGTAGTACTCTCATAGAAGCGCCTCCCATTGATGCTCTAATCCTTATTGTACAGATGAAACAATTTTTAATACATTTTTTTTAATCGTTTGAGATGGTAATAGCTACAGCTATTCCGATTCCTATTAGAAAAGCAGTACCAATAACAGCCCAAGCGACATTTGCAGAAGAGACCCCGTGAGAAGAAGCTGATCCAACATTTCTCTCTTCAGCAGGGAGGTTTGAGAGAATAGAGAGGGAAAGTATTAGAGAAATTGTTTTTTTCATAAAATTCACAAATGTTGAGTAAATAAGAATAATATATTTTTTTCTAGCTTTCTCTGGAAATAAAAAAATCAGCAGGCTAGTCACGTAGGAAGTTGAATCGTGATTCAAATTAAATCCTCTTTTAGGTATGGTGTTTTTAGATTTTAGTGAAAACGGGAAGAACTCATGGAAAAAATGCCTACCGCAAAAGGGAAGATTCAGGAAATTTGTGATCTGCTTAAGACGGAAACAATAGAGCCTGCTAAGTTAGAGGCGAAAGAGATTGTCGAAAAAGCTCATACGGATGCTGCTTTGATTATCAAAAATGCAGAGGAGCAAATTAAAGATCTGCATGAAAAAGAAAAAAAATCGATAGAAGATGAGCAAAATGCTTTTGATTCAAGCCTACACTTTTCGGTTAAACAGACGGTCCAAACTTTAAAGCAGCAGATCGAAAAGGAGCTTTTCAATAGTGCTCTTTTTGAGATGCTTGAAAAGCCTTTGTCAGATCCTGAGATCGCATCAAAGCTTATAAATAGCATTGTAAGTGCTATTGAAAAAGAGGGGATTGACGGTGATCTCTCAGCGGAGGTGGCTAGCTCTATCGCACCTGAAAAGGTGAATGAGAATCTCTTAGAAAATGTCAAAAAACGCCTCTCAGACAAAGGCGTCCAGGTGGACGGCTTCAAGGGCGGTGTGATGGTGCAAATTAAAGATAAGAAAATCACAATCGATATGAGCGATGAAGCTGTTAAAGATCTTGTAGCATCTTTCGTGAGAAAAGAATTTAGGGAGATGGTTTTTAGTAGCTAATGCGTTATTACTTTCTCTTGTCATATCTTCCTGAAATCCAAATTGGTAAAGAACCAGATATTCACTTTGATGATCTGAAGTATCTTCTCAATATGAACCTCACTGAGAATGATCTCAATAAAGTGAAAAGCCTACTTACTCTCATTGATCTGAAAAATGTACGCTCGGTTTTGAAGGAAGAAGAGTTAGATCCCAGAGGAAATTTAACAGAGAAAGAGATTGATGAAGGACTTCTTGTCCAAACCAATCTACCCGAACTCGTCTTTGATTACATGTCAGCGCATGAGGGAAGCGAGGACCGTATTCGCTATTTCTCAGAGGTCTTTGTGAAGTTTTTCGCGGAAAGTATTGAAAAATCAGAGGGTTTTTTACAGAGATATTTTCAGTTCGAAAGAGAGATTAGACTCACGGTATTAGCTTTAAGAGCAAAGCAGTTTAAAAAGGATCTTTCTCATGAACTTCAATTCGAAGATCCAACCGACCCTTTTGTAGCTCACATACTCTCACAGAAGGATATGGAGAGTTTTGATCCCCCAATGGAATATCAAGAGGTAAAAGCTCTTTTTCAAGATCATTTGGATGATCCGAAGGATCTAGCTCGTAAATTCTTGGAATATAGATACAAGAAGATTGAAGAGATGGAAATGGATAAGATCTTTGGAATCGATCAGGTTTTAGGATATGTAGCTCGCCTTCTTCTTGTTGAATATTGGCATCAGCTAGACGAGGAAGAGGGTAAAAACACAATCAGTAAAGTAATATAAGGAAAATATGGATAAAGCAAGTGGAGTTGTAGTCAAAGCTCTTGGAAATCTTTTGCAAGTTAAGTTCGAGGGCAACATTCATCAAGGCGAAGTCTCAGCGGTAAACATTGGAGATCTCTCTTTGATGGCTGAGGTCATTGAAATTAAAGGCGATATTGCAAAGATTCAGGTTTTTGAAGATACGAAAGGAATTAAACTCAATACTCCCGTCTCATTTACCGGCCATCTTTTAGAAGCATCACTCGCTCCTGGACTTCTCACCTCTATTTTTGATGGACTTCAAAATCCTCTTGAAAAAGTTGCTGACAAGGCGGGGCTTTTTCTTAACCGGGGAATCTATATTAATCCTCTCGACCGCGAAAAAAAGTGGCACTTTACTCCTGTAGCAAAGGTGGGAGATGAGCTGAAAAGAGGGGACACGTTAGGTCATGTTCCTGAAGAGCGGTTTGAGCACCTCATTATGGTTCCTTTCTCAAAATATGGAAAATATAAGATTACTTGGGTGGCAAAAGATGGCTCTTATAACTTAGAAGAGCCGGTAGCTAAAGCTACGGACGCTGATGGAAAAGAGCACGTTTTCACAATGCTTCAGAAATGGCCTGTGAAAGCTCCCTTATTTGAGGGCACAAAGACTAAGCCTACAGGGCTCATGGATACAGGCCTTCGTATTCTCGACACACAGTTTCCTATCATTAAGGGCGGAACATTTTGCTCGCCAGGACCGTTCGGTGCAGGAAAGACAGTTCTCCAGCATCACCTATCCAAATACTCTTCAGTAGATATTGTGATTATTGTTGCTTGCGGAGAGAGAGCGGGTGAAGTGGTGGAAGTTTTGAAGACTTTCCCCGAGCTTATTGATGAAAAAACGAACGATACCTTGATCAAGCGCACGGTGATTATCTGTAATACCTCTTCCATGCCAGTAGCTGCTAGGGAAGCATCCGTTTATATGGGAGTTACCATTGCTGAGTACTATCGCCAGATGGGACTCAATGTCCTGCTTCTCGCTGACTCTACTTCAAGATGGGCACAAGCTATGCGTGAGATGTCAGGAAGATTGGAAGAGATTCCGGGTGAAGAGGCCTTTCCTGCTTATCTTGCATCGAGAATCGCCTCTTTCTATGAAAGATCAGGCGTCTATCAGCTTGATAATGGTAAGACAGGCTCACTTACTATTGGCGGCTCGGTCTCACCTGCTGGCGGAAACTTTGAAGAGCCTGTAACGCAAGCCACACTCTCCGTAGTGGGCGCTTTTCTGGGGCTCTCGAGAGCAAGATCAGATGCAAGGCGCTATCCCGCTATCGATCCTCTCATCTCCTGGACAAAATATATTGGAGCTGTGGGCGATGAGCTTGACTCTAAGGTAGAAAACTGGGCTGGAAAAGTTGATTTCGCCCATCAGATTTTGAAAGAGGGTGATGAGATTGGAAAGCGAATGGAGGTAGTTGGCGAAGAGGGAACTGCTATCGATGACATGACCGTCTATTTAAAGTCGGAGCTTTATGAAATCTGCTATTTGCAGCAAAATGCTTTTGATAAAGAAGACGCTTACTGTTCTTTTGAAAGACAGCTAGAACTTTTTGGTCTTATTCAGACCATTTTTGAGAAAAAATTTCATTTCGAAACTCATGATCAAGCGAGAACCTACTTTCTAGATCTACAAAATAGCATCAAGAATATGAACTTCGTGCCCTACGGATCAGAAGACTATAATAGGGCTTTAAAAGAAAACCGCGCTAAAATCGAAATCGCCGGGAGGGAAGGGAAATGAGAAAAGTCTACGACCGCATCGTCGATATGAGAGGAAACCTGATCACAGTCAATGCCGAAAAGGTGGGGCTAGGTGAACTTGCGCGCATTCACAAGTCGAATGGTCAGACAACTTATGCATCTGTACTTCGCTTTGATAATACCAAAGTCACGCTGCAGGTCTTTGAAAATACGAGAGGTATTTCAACCGGGGACAAGGTCACTTTCCTGAACCGTGAAATGCAAGCTGTGGTATCCGACGATCTCTTAGGAAGAAGGCTCAACGGTGCTAGCGAACCTATCGATGGTGGCCCTGAGGTTGCAGGTGAGCCCCAAGAGATTGGGAAGCCCTCTTTCAATCCTACAAATCGCGTGATTCCTAGAGATCTTGTGAGAACGAACATTCCTATGATCGATGTCTTCAATTGCCTTGTCAAATCTCAGAAAATTCCTATTTTCTCTATATCGGGTGAACCCTACAACGAACTCTTAATGAGAATTGCTAACCAGACCGATGCGGATGCTGTAATTATTGGCGGTATGGGCCTTCGTTTTGATGATTATCAAGCCTTCATTGAAAATGCCGAAAAAGCAGGATCCATGGAAAAAACGGTGATGTTCATTCATAAGGCAACAGATCCTCTAGTTGAATGTCTCCTCGTTCCTGACATGGCACTAGCTGTTGCTGAAACTTATGCTACACAAGGCAAAAATACGCTCGTACTCCTTACAGACATGACCGCTTTTGCTGATGCTGTGAAAGAGATCTCCATTACAATGGATCAAATTCCTTCCAATCGTGGTTATCCTGGATCACTCTATTCGGATCTTGCTTCTCGCTATGAAAAAGCGGTTGATATTGATGGAAGTGGTTCGATTACAGTACTTACGGTGACAACCATGCCTGGCGGCGATGTCACGCACCCAATTCCTGATAACACAGGATACATCACAGAAGGTCAGTTCTATCTTCATGGCGGCAGAATCGATCCTTTTGGCTCACTATCTCGTCTTAAGCAACAAGTGATTGGAAAGGTGACAAGATCAGATCATGGCGACCTTGCAAATACAATGATTAGGCTCTATGCAGACTCAAAAAAAGCAAGAGAGCGCCAAGGTATGGGCTTTAAACTCTCTAAATGGGATCAGAAACTTCTCAGCTACTCCTATCTCTTTGAAGATCGCATGATGAATCTTGAGGTTAATATTCCAATTGAAGAGGCTCTTGATCTCGGGTGGAAAACCCTGGCTGAATGTTTTGAGGCTAGCGAAGTGGCGATGAAAAAAGCCCTAACAGACGAACACTGGCCCAAAGGCGATTAAGAATGGCAGTAATTAGACTGACAAAAAATGAGCTTCGCGATCAGGAGAGTAAATTATCTCAGCTTGATAAGTACCTGCCTACGCTTCAGCTAAAAAAGGCTCTTTTGCAGATTGAGGTAAATAGTTCTCAGGTGGAACTTGAAACCTTGGAAGCTAAACAAGAGCAAGCTAAAGAAAAAGTTCTCTCATTTGCCAATCTTCTTTCCGAAAGAGATCCAGATCCAGTCTCGCTTGTTGAAATTGAAAATGTCCAAAAGATCTATGAAAACATTGCAGGTGTAGATATCCCTCTTTTTCAAGGAGTCAACTTTAAGAAAGAGGAGTTTTTCCTCTTCGATACTCCTGTTTGGCTCGATAGCGCATTAAAATTTATCAAAGAGCTCTTGAGCATCAAAGAAAACATCCAAGTTGTCACAGAAAAAAAAGAAGCGCTAGAGAAGGAGCTTCGCGAAGTTTCCATTCGCGTGAACCTCTTTGAAAAAGTTTTGATTCCTAGATGTAAGGGAAATATCAAGAAGATCAAAGTCTTCTTAGGTGATCAACTCTTAGCTGCTGTCTCTCAAGCCAAAGTGGCAAAACAAAAATTAGAAGCAAGCGAGGCTCTATGATCATTGAACCGCTTAAATATGTCTTTCTTGGCTCCCATAAAGATGTCGATGGCTTTTTTGCAAAAGCACAAAGTGAAGGCTTTATTGAGTTCATTGGTTCGCCTCGAAAAAAGCGAGAGGTTCCCAAAGAGCTCTCGGACATTCTTTTAGCGATGAAGATCCTCAAGAAGAAGCCTATTGATGAACAGATCGAAACGGACCCTCCTATTCAGCCTCAGTCGATTGCGAAAAGAATCATCCATGCCTATGAGACCATTGAGCACTTAAATGAAAACAAACGCCTCCTTCGAACAGAAATTGCACGTGTGGGAGTCTTTGGAGACTTTAGCCTTTCGGATTTGGACTTTATACAAAAAGAAGGCGGACGTGTTTTACAGTTCTTTTCTCTCAAATCGTCGAAAGTAAAAGATGTGGAGCTCCCCAAAGATCTGGTTCATGTTGGCTCGGAGTATGATCTCGCCTATTTTGTTTCTATCAGTGAAGAGAAGAAACACTATAAAGGCTTTATCGAAATTCATATCGAAAAACCGGTAGGCATTTTAGAGGCTCATCTTGAAATGGTGGTCCAAGAGATCAAAATTCTAGAAGATGATCTTAAAAAATACTCGGTCTATTTTGAATATTTAAATTCAGGGCTCGCCCATCTTTTAAATGATCATCATCTATCGGCCGCAAAAGGAAATACCAGCCGTGCTATGGGAGATACGCTCTTTTCAATTGAGGCATGGATCCCTTCAAATAAGACAGAAAAGCTAAAACCACTCTTGAGTGAATTTACGGTTCATGCTGAAAATGTAAAGATTGATGATCGCGATCGTCCGCCTACCTACATGGAAAACAAAAGCTTTTCTCGCATTGGTGAAGACCTTGTCAAAGTCTACGATATTCCCTCCATTCAAGATAGAGATCCCTCTTCGTGGGTTCTTTGGGCGTTTGCTCTTTTTTATGCGATGATCGTAGCTGACGCCGGTTACGGCTTTCTCTACCTACTAGCTGCTCTCTTTCTGAAGTGGAAATTCCCCGACTGGACAGGTGCCCTCAAACGACTTCGTACCCTCATATTAACCATATCCATCTTTGCGATGGGGTGGGGCGTGCTCACTGCATCCTTTTTTGGAATAAGTCTTGGTCCTGATAACCCACTTCGAAAGGTTTCGATGATCCACGCTCTTGCCAAACAGAAAGCGGAATATCATATCGAGCAGCAGGATGAAACTTTTCACGAATGGGCAAAAAAATTCCCCCATCTAAAAGATGTGAAGGATGGCCACGAATTTCTTGTGACAGCTTCTAAAGTGCAAGAGGGGAAAAAGGTCTATCCCGCACTTACCGACTTCTATGACTCGATCCTGATGGAATTTTCTCTCCTTGTGGGAGTGATCCATATCGCCCTCTCTTTTATTCGCTATCTCTTTCGCAATTGGTCGGGATTTGGGTGGCTCGCAGCTATGCTTGGCGGTTATCTCTTCTTCCCTTCCGTTCTAGGTTCGACCTCTCTTCTCAATTTTACCGAGCTCGTTCCCAAAGAGATCGCTTTCCCGCTTGGAAAAATGCTTCTCTATGGAGGCATGAGCCTAGCTGTCGTTTTAGCTATTGTCCAGAATAAGCTAAGAGGTCTCGAAGAGGTGATGAATGTCATCCAGATCTTTGCAGATATTCTCTCTTACCTTCGTCTCTATGCACTGGGCTTAGCTGGCATGATCATGGCAGATACCTTTAACAACATCGGTCTTTCAATGGGCCTTTGGACCGGAGGTATCATCATCATATTAATTGGACACATCGTGAATATCACACTCGGCGTAATGGGAGGAGTGATTCACGGTCTACGTTTGAATTTCTTGGAATGGTATCACTACTGCTTTGAAGGTGGTGGCAAGGAATTCAACCCTTTAAGATTATTAAAATAGGAGTTAAAAAATGGATTTTTCAATGATCGGACCTGCGATCGTATTAGGTTTAGGATGTTTAGGCAGCTCGATTGGCTGCGGTATTGCTGGCATGGCTTGCCACGGCGTGATGAGTAAAGTAGATGAAGGACACGGTAAATTTATCGGCCTCTCTGCGATGCCATCTTCACAATCAATTTACGGCTTTGTTCTCATGATCCTCATGAAAAATGCCATTATTGCAGGAACGCTCTCTCCGATCTCAGGCATCGGTATTGGCATCTCTGTTGGTATGGCGATTCTCGCATCTTCGGTCTTTCAGGGAAAGTGTGCGGCAACAGCTATTCAAGCATCTGCTAAGCAGCCTGGCATCTTCGGTAAGACTTTTGCAGCTCTTGGTATCGTCGAATCGTTCGCTCTCTTCGCGTTCGTATTCGCTCTACTTCTTCTTGGCTAACTTTATAAGCACAGAGCCTTTTCTAGAGGAGGCTTTGTGCTTATTTCTTTAATTAAATCATTTCTGTTCTAATATTTTAAATAATGTAATAATTCTTCATTTTACATATTATGTTTTAAGTTATGTCTTTATCTATTCAGAATTTATCTATTTCAGATGTATTGCTAAGTACTTGTAATAGAATCCACAATGCTCTTGAAGAGAAAGTGAGTCTTGTGGCTATGAGAAAGTTAAAAGAGATAGTAAAAGCATGTATCTTTATTTTACCACCTACAGGTTTTTTAGCTTTAATAACAAATAAAACACCTTCTGTTGTTTTAGAAAAATATATATATCTAACAATTCCTGCTTCTTTAGTTGTTGTTCCATTGCTATTTATACTTTGGGCTCGTATCTGTTGTAATTTTTCTAATAAATTATATCTACATGAAGTAGAAATGATGAGAAATTCTTCTGAGGCGCAAAAAAATATTTTATTAATACAACATTCAAGCGAAACAAACCTGAGTCAGCGATCTCTATCATTACCCCAATGGTGGGTCAAGAAACTCATACCTGAAGCGGATGAAAATGTAGAACTAGCTTATAATAGAGTATGGATTGAGGATCTCAAGCGAACTCAAAAAATTAATTTCAGAAGAATCGTTGTCTATTCTGAGGAGCAGTTAGAAAGAGAGTTAGATTCCATAGGAGATAAAACAGTCGATATTTTGATGATTAATGCACATGGTTCTCAATTAGGTTTTACTCTTCATCCCTCTCAACGCATTAATCTAGCGACTTCTGTATTAAAATTCAGAAGGTTTGCTGATAAGTTAGCTCAAAAGGTATCTCGCTCATGCCAGATCGTCTTACAATCATGTAATACGGGTGTTAAAGAGGTGAATATTGCAAAGAGTCTTTCAATAAAAATTCCTGGATCTACTGTTTATGCTCCAACATGTGTTATAACTACAGAGGAAGGTTTCCGTCTCAATGGTGAAGGAAAACCCTACCTAATGAAGGGTAATCAGTTTTCTAAGGTCTATAAAAATGATTCATTACTAGAAAGAATCATAAGTTGCTTTCTAGACCTATATCGGTTTGTCAAGTTCCCACAGCATTAAATTAACCTTTTGCTGCAAACTCTGTTGCATCAAAAAAGAGCTCGGTTTTGACGATCAATCCATCTGAAAATCTTTGTCCTATACAGAGCTTTTGAGAAGTAAATTATTTTTCAATTGTTAATTCTGAAGGACGTAAATAGGTAAGGAACTCTTTTCCTGATGACTCGCTCGGATAATGTGCCCACGACCCTTCAAGTTTACCAGGACCTGTGAGGCAATAGGAAACAACGCCGGAACCATTCCCATTTTCATCGTAAAAAGCAACGCTGAGTATGTGATCTTTTAAAATGCCAATTCCTACTTGAAATTGAGAGGATCCTATTCCCCACGTAATCAGATAGTTATCTCCAAGCTCCTCAATAGCAACTGCTCCATGGTAATTGATTTTTTCTGAATTGGGATTGCTGCCTTTTAATAGATATATTCCAGTAAGTAGAGTAGCATGCAATTTTTCAGAACCATCTTTTTCAATAGCAAAAAGATGATTAGAAGATGAGAAAACAGTAAGTAAAAATGCAATAAGGTACTTAAATATAATAGGTGCTGCTTGTTTTTTCATTATCAATCCTGAGTTGTATAAAGTCAGAAAACTTTAAACTTCAGTGGAAATATTTGTCTATAATATTCAGCCTCCCACTTTTTTGTTTAAGTATAGGGTTTTGGATGCCTTTTAGAAGAAGTAGCGTTATTTTTTTTGCATCTATTAGAGGGGCAAGATCTTTTGTTGAAACTAACCATTAAAGATCCTATATAGAGAAATAGAGGTATAGGATGGATTATCGCAAAGAAAAAGATTCAATGGGTGAGATCGAAGTTCCTGAGGATAAATACTGGGGCGCTCAGACACAGAGAGCAAAAGAGAATTTTCATATTGGATCTCAACATATTCCTCTAGAGCTTATTCATGCATATGGGGTGGTAAAAAAAGCTTGCGCTATTACCAACCACGCGCTGGGGCTCTTAGATGAAGATAAGAAGGAACTGATTGTTAAAGCTTCTGACCTCATCATTGCTGAAGAGTTAGACGATCACTTTCCTCTTGTTATCTTTCAGACAGGATCTGGTACGCAGACAAATATGAACGTGAATGAAGTGATTGCTAATGTTGCGATTGAAATGGCGGGGGGAGTGAAAGGTTCAAAAGATCCGATCCATCCCAACGATCATGTCAATATGTCACAGTCTACAAATGACACCTTTCCTACATCGATTCATATCTCTTCATGCTTACTCATTAAATTAAAGCTACTGCCAGCTCTTAAAAAGATCCATCAAGGCTTTGTAGAAAAATCTAGAGAGTTTTCGGATGTGATCAAGGTAGGAAGAACTCACCTTATGGATGCAACGCCGATTACGGTGGGGCAGGAATTTTCAGGCTACGCAGCACAAGTCGAATATGGAATGAGGGCTGTTGAAAGTGCTCTGAAACATTTAGAAGAGCTTCCCATTGGCGGCACTGCTGTAGGTACGGGAATTAATACGCACCCTGATTATGCTTCAAAAGTTGTAGGTGAGATTGTAAAGATTACAAAACACTCCTTTCGAAGTGCACCGAATCTTTTCGAGGGAATATCTTCGAGAGATGCAGCAGTTGGTATGAGCGGTGCTCTTAGACAGATAGCCGTCTCTTTTACAAAGATCGCAAATGATATTCGAAGATCGGGTTCAGGTCCTAGAGCTGGCATCTCTGAGCTTATACTGCCTGCAAATAGCCAGGCTCTTCGATCATGCCGGGCAAAGTCAATCCAACACAGTGTGAGGCAATGACAATGGTCTGTGCTGAAGTGATGGGAAATGATCATACGATTAGTATTTCTGCTATGCAGGGGCACTATCAGCTTAATACCTTCATGCCTTTGATTGCATTTAAACTGATCGAATCGATTCACCTTCTAGCTGACGTTTCCTTAAACTTTTTAGAAAAATGTTTAAAGGGAATTCAGTTAAATGAAAAACGAATTCAAGAAAACCTTGAGGCTAATTTGATTTTGGCCACAGCCCTTAATCGTTCACTTGGTTATGACAAGGCATCCCTAATTGTAAAAAAAGCCTATTCGGAAGAAAAAACTTTGAGGGAAGCAGCGCTTGAATTAAAGCTTCTTTCAGGTGAGGAATTCGATAAAATTGTCGATCCCAAAAAGATGATCCATCCCAATCTCTAAAAAAAATACAACTTTCTAAGTTGCAATAAATCCGCACCTTTTTATATGATCCAAAAGTAATATTTATCGTAAGGTAGATAGATAAAGTTACCCCCTTCATAGAAGATGGCTTTTTCCTCCCTTTTAGGCCATCTTCTATGATCTTTTAAAGATCTCAATAAAACACTTTTTATTTTAGCTCGTTGCAACTGAGTCCCCTTTGCGTCTCTTTGCGTCTTTGCGCCTTTGCGTTAAAAAAATTTCTCAAGATCTTGGGGAGTAAATGGCTAGGAAGATAAGCTCGTAAATTCTTTAAAACAGTTCAACGCAAAGGCGCAAAGTCGCAAAGGGACGCAAAGAAAAAAATCCTTTTCAAGGATCTTTTTTTTAGGTGTTAAGCGTGAGGCCGATTTTGCTCAGAATGAAGCGGATCACTAAAATGGGGTGGAGAAAGAAATTCTTCAAAAGATTGAGATAGTTCACGCTTGTGAGTCTTCTTTGTATGAGTTTTTCCTCATTTTTGTGCGCCTCCAAAATCCACTCATCGTGAGGTGGGGGGATCTCTTTGGGAAGATCTGTGAGGGGAAAAAAGGCAACTTCCTTGCACTCGTCAGAGAGTTTGGTAGTTCCACCTGTAACTGTGCACTCATATAGATGTGTGAATCTAGCAAGTTTGCAGATGGGAGTGTATTCGCCTACTTTTTTGAGAATGTTGACTTGAAACCCTGTCTCCTCTCTAGCTTCACGAATGCAGGCATTGGGAATAGTTTCCTCAGAGTCGATTCCTCCGCCGGGAAGAACCCAGACGGGGACATCTCTTCTTTTGACGAGAAGGATCTCTTTTCGGTCAGATGAGAAAATAGCTGCTATTACGGTTTCATCTTTCATTGAAAGCCTCGTTAGATGTAGAGTTTATGTAATTTATACTCATAATGACAAGAGATGAATCGTTTCTTAATTCTAATATGCCTCTTATTTTGTTCCTGCTCCAATCGTTACCTAGTTGTGAGACAGGAGAGGGTAGATGCAAAGTTTTTAGCTAGTTCTTGGGTGGGAACCCCCGACCCAAGAAAGAAATCACCTCCAACGGGACAGAGGCTGCTAGTAAGTTGGGCTTTTCCAAAGAGTCTATTTGATCAAGAGCTTCAATTAAGAATTCGTGTGAAGCTGTGGGATCAAACGGAACATCTTATTTTGAGAGATGTAAAGTATCGAACAGATAGCATGGCCTATTTCATGGAAGATAAGACGGAAGATGAGTCTAAGAGAATACTCTCCTACTTGATTGAAGTATTTAATATTGATGGAGAGATAGTAACCGTCTGGAAGCATCCGCTCTGGGTAGAAACTTTAAAGACTGCAAGTAAGGGGTGAAAAAAGCGTCTCTTCGGCGCTTGCGATAAGCTCGCTGGTCTCATCCATTCCAAGACATGAATCGGTTACAGATACACCATATTTTAGCGGGGGAGTAAGAGACTGTTTCCCAGTATGGATGTAACTTTCTAACATGAGCCCCATAATAGCATTATTTCCAGCTAGGATTTGTTCGATAACATTTTGAAAACTTATCACTTGTCTCTCTGCAATGCGGTTGGAATTTCCATGAGAGCAGTCTACAATAATTTTGCTCTGGAAATGGTTTTTTTTCATGGACTGAAGGCAAAGAGAGATAGAAGATGCATCATAGTTAGTTTTATCGACGGATCCCCGTAAAATAATGTGTGAAAAGGGATTTCCTCCCGTCTTTTCTTGGGAGAGTCTTCCCTCGTTATTAATCGATGCAAAAGAGTGGGGATAGGTGGAAGATAGCGCTCCTTGCACGGCAACTTCTAAATTTCCATCGACTGCATTTTTAAATCCTACTGGGAAATTCAAGGAAGATGCAAATTGTCTATGCGGCTGAGAGGAAGATGTTCTAGCTCCTATGCATCCCCAAGTAACTAGGTCAGAAAAGTAAGGGGCAATTATGGGATCTACAAACTCTGTAGCTGTCGGAACGCCCATTTCGGCAAGCCTAAGAAAGAGTTTGCGAGTTTGACAAATGCCATCTGATAGTGATTCTGATCCATTTAAGTCAGGATCATAGATAAGCCCTTTCCAACCTATAGTTGTTCTCGCCTTTTCCACAAAGACCCGGCAGATAAAAAAGAAAGAGGGATGTCTTTTTTGAAGTTCAAGAACATATTCTGCATATTCTATAGCAGATGCATGCTCGTGAATCGAACAAGGCCCTAAAATGATTGCTATAGAAGGGTCTTGATTCTGACAAATTCGCGAGGCTTTTTCTCTCGATGCCTGAATGTTGGCAAGAGCCGTTCCAGCTAGAGGGTAACTTTCTTTTATTTCAAGGGGAGTGGGTAGTAATTTTTTCATTGCAAAACCGTAAATAAAACTTAACACAGAAAGTGATTAAATTTCTTACTTTTTCTCATACATCTAGCGCCTCCAAAATTCTTAGGAGTATTCCTGCAGAGGAGAGGTGGTTTTGTCATGAGGATTACAATTTAAAAGGCTTGGTTTTTTTAATGTATATGTTATTATCTTCCGCATTATGAGTACTATAAATAATGTTTTTGGAACGCTTAGTAATTTCAGAATCCCCGTTGGATATTTTGAGCCTTCGCTAGAAGAGAGCTGGCAACCATTGGTGTTGGGCATCATAGCTGCATCTGGAGTTGTATTAGCTACCTATGTACATAAATGCAATCCACTGATCTATAGAAAGATATGCTCATATCCTAGATTAAGAACATTATCAAAGCAAAATGATAATAATATTTCTGCATCTGCTAATCTTCTATGGAAGAGAGGTATCTTAACGTCAGGAAATAGCAACACACTTCTTCAAAGCAAAGAGAATTCATATTTTATTAAAAAAGTTCTTTCTTTTTTACAAAGTACAGACGCCTTAACGCAAACGAACTACGATTTACTTATTCAAAATAGAGAGCATGTAGAGGGTATTTATAGAGTTCTTTCTTTTTTACAAAATAAAGGTGCCTTAACGAAAGCGAACTGCAATGCGCTTCTTCAAAATAGAGAACATACTCTAACCATCCTAAGAGTTCTTTCAAAGCTACAAGAAATAGGCGTCTCAACAAGAGAGAACTGCAACGCGCTTCTTCAAAATGCAGAACATGCAATAAGCATCACTAAAGCTCTTAACTTATTAAAAGAAGTGGGCTTTTTAACAAAGGCGAATTGCAATGCGCTCCTTCGAAAAATAGAGCATGCAACAAGCATCGTTAGATCTCTTGATCTCTTAAATCAAGCAAATATATCATCACATGTGAACGGCAACCCTTTAATTCGAGGTGCAAGAGGCTTTATTAACTCTTGTCGTAGACGGATGGGGTGGACAGGTATCTTAACGCAAACGAACTTCAATCAGCTTCTTCAAAGTGCAACTTATGCAGATGGCATCGCAAATGTTCTTGACTTGATAAATAATGTAGGTACCTTAACGCAGACGAACTTCAGTCAGCTTCTTCAACATGCAAGACATGCAGATAACATTGCGAGCGTCTTATCCTTGTCACAAAGATTAGGTGTCTTAACAAAAGCGATTTGCAATAAGCTTCTTCTATATGCAGGAAATGCACGTGTTATCCGTAATGTGCTTTCTCTATTACAAAGTGCAGGAATTTTAACACAAAGGAACTGCAATGTGCTTCTTCAAAATGCAGGAAATGCAGGTGGTATCTTTGATGGGATTCTCATGTTGCAAACTGCAGGCCTTTTAACGCAAGGGAATTGCGATTTGCTTTTTCAAGATGTAGCGCAAGCGTCATTCATCGCAAATGCGTTAATTGCAGCAGAAGGGCGTCTAGCACAGCCTCTTCAAGTTTTTCAGCCATTCCGAGTAGATAGTGCCAGGTTAACGGATGATTCTATCAATTATCTTTTAAATTATTACAGGCGGATCAAAGCGGAAAATCGTTTGCCAAATATTAAGTATATTAATCAAGCAGGGATTGACCTAGGTGGGCTTACAAGAGACTTTATCACAAGACTTTTTAAAGCAATCTCTGAAAAGTCGCAAAGATTGACTGATGTAGAAGATTTTACCCAAGAAGCTCTTGAAGCTATTGGAACTATTTTTGCTTATGCTATTCGTAGTGGATCTTTCACAGTTGGGCAGTGTTTCTCCCCCCATATGTTCAAGACTCTTCGAGCTCTATTACAACATAACTATATCCCATCTGAATGTTCTGACTTTGCAAAACTTGATAATGAAGCGTATGTAGAGGCTATGAAAATCCACTTACAAAGTAAGTTTCCTGCATTTTTCAGAAGTGAGGATGATGTTGTAGCATTTTTAGATGGCTCGAGAGTGCCAGACGGAGTAGATGTAGAAATGTTTAATCAGCCTCTTTTCGCAAGAGCGATTATCGCAAACGCGATGAGAAGGCAGTTGCTTTCTTTGGGAGTAAGAGCTAATCAAATTAGGGGTTATACAGCTAAGAGTTTATCCCAAAAGATTCAAGGTGCCATATCTACTGCAGAGGTCCTAAATGCTTTAGAATTTCGTTCGGCAAGAAATGGAGTAGATGAAAATTTTAAAGCTTGGATTCGAGGTTTAGATCTATCAGAGCTCAAAAAATTTGTGTGGGGTGTGACCGGTTCTGAAACTTTGTTTGTAAATACAAAATTAACTATAGAGGTATTATCTCCTCTCATGCCTCAATCTCGTCTTCCTACTTACCATACGTGCTCTAAGACTGTGAAGTTTCCTGCATATTCTGACCGAAGAGTGCTTCGTGAAAAACTAAATCGTTCTCTGCAGCTTTTAGATGAAGCTGGGGTCGCACTAGCTTAACATACCGGTGACCTAAGTTTTGTGCTTTTGGTTTATTTCTGACTTGTTATGACAAGTGTCAATAAAAGTTTAATGCGTTAGCAACGCTTATTCTCGCAACATATCTGACAAAAAAGAAGAGATAGCCTATACTTCTCTGTAATATTTTCTATGACTCCCCATCTAAGGACATTATGACATTGGAACAAATTCTAGAAAAGATTGAAGATCTAATCTGGGGTCCGCCTCTCTTAATTCTTTTACTTGTAGTTGGCATCTATCTCACGATTGTAATTAGAGGAGTACAAGTTAGATACCTTCTCTACTCAATTCGACTCGCTTTTTCAAGACATAATGATAAGGCAGAAGGTGATATTAGCCACTTTCAAGCGCTTATGACGGCACTTGCTGCAACGATTGGTATTGGAAGCATTTCCGGCGTTGCAACAGCGATTGCAGCGGGGGGGCTTGGCGCACTTTTCTGGATGTGGGTTGCAGCCTTTTTTGGGATGGCAACAAAATATGCGGAAGCGATTTTAGCAATTAAATATCGTACTTTGGATAAAAAGGGCGAGATGTGTGGCGGTCCGATGTTCTACATTGAGCGCGGTCTCAAAGTAAAATGGCTAGCTGTTCTTTTTGCCGTTTTTGGAGCAGTGGCAGCCTTCGGCACAGGAAATGTAGTTCAAGCCAATTCAGTTTCTTCTGCTCTCTACGAACATTTAAGTATTGCACCATGGATTTCGGGTGTTCTTCTCGCCATTCTTACTGGAGCTGCTCTTTTTGGCGGAATTAAAAGTATTGGAAAGGTTGCTAGCTATTTGGTTCCCATAATGGGCGTCTTTTACATCGGCGGCGGCACGATTTTTGTTTTGATGAAATATCAACAAATTCCTGAAGCATTTCTCCTTATATTTAAAACAGCCTTTACAGGACAAGCTGCCGCAGGCGGCTTTTTAGGCTCTAGCATAATGATAGCGGTCCAGTACGGTGTCTCACGGGGAATTTTTTCATCAGAAGCGGGATTGGGCTCTGCTCCGATTGCAGCAGCTGCTGCTAAGACAGATGTTCCAGGAAGGCAAGCTCTCATTTCGATGAGCGGCGTTTTCATCACCTCTTTTATTGTGTGTACAATTACGGGTCTTGCCATTGCTGTTACAGGCGTTTTAGGTGATATTGGTGCAAATGGTGAGGTGCTCAATGGTTCGGTTTTAGCGCTTAGAGCTTTTAATTCCATCTTTTCAGGTGGCGGTATGATCGTGACTATTTCACTCATTCTATTTGGTTATTCGACTGTTTTAGGGTGGGCTTACTATGGAGAAAAGTGTGTCGAATATCTTTGGGGAGAGAAAAGCGTTTTTCCCTTCCGTGTTCTTTTTACACTAGCTCTAATACCAGGTGCGATGCTGAGTCTAAAAATTGTCTGGAGCTTTGCCAATATCATGAACGGCCTCATGGCTTTTCCTAATCTAATTGGTCTCTTTGGATTAGCTGGCATAGTAGGTGCTGAGACCAAGTCGTTTGTCAAGCTTCTTAAGCAGGAAAAAAATGCAAACAGAAGCTCTTCTTGAGACTCTAGATAATCTTCTCTGGGAAAAGTTTCTTATCTATCTTCTTCTCATTGTGGGCGTTTTTCTGACGATTCGCTTAAAGGGAATGCAGATTAGGTATTTGCCCTATGCGCTGAAACTTGCATTCACAAGACATGATGACAAGGCAGAAGGGGACATCTCATAATTTCAATCTTTGATGACAGCGCTTGCTGCTACTATTGGTATCGGAAGCATCGCTGGTATGGCAACTGCTGTCATGGCAGGCGGACTTGGCGCTATTTTTTGGATGTGGGTGATGGCGCTCTTCGGCATGGTGACAAAGTTTGCAGAGGCTTTGCTTGCTGTCAAATACCGTGAAAAAGACCACCGAGGGCAGATGTGCGGCGGCCCGATGTATTATATTCAAAGGGGACTTGGGTGGAAATGGCTGGCTACTCTTTTTGCAATCTTTGGCGCTCTCTCTGCATTTGCTGGCGGAAATTTGACACAAGCTCACTCGATATCTCACGCTCTCTACCATTTGACAGGCTTTCAGCAGAGTTATACAGGGATTATTCTCGCTATTCTGGCAGGCGTTGTTATTTTAGGCGGAATTAAGAGTCTAGGGAAGGTCAATGCCGTGCTTGTTCCTGTGATGGCGCTCTTCTATCTCGTGGGCGGGTCTATTGTTCTCATTTTTAACTATGATAGAATTTTGCCTAGCTTGATGGATGTATTTTCCTATGCGTTTACTGGGCAGGCAGCGGTGGGCGGTTTTATCGGCGCTGGAGTGATGAATGCGGTCCAGCTGGGCATCACTAGAGGTATCTCGTCTAACGAGGCGGGGCTAGGGTCTGCTCCGATTGCAGCTGCCGCTGCCAAGACCGATGTCCCCGGAAGGCAAGCTCTTATTCGATGACAAGCGTCTTCCTCTCTAGCTTTGTCGTTTGCACGATGACGGTTCTTGTTATCTCGGTTACAGGATCTATGGGAGAGGTTGGTCCAGATGGCATAGCCTATAATGGAGCGCCTCTTGTGATGCACGCATTTGAAAAGACATTTATAGGTGGAAAGTGGATTGTAGGTGTCGGCATTATTCTCTTTGGCTTTTCTACCATTTTAGGTTGGGCTTATTATGGGGAAAAATGCATTGAATACCTTTTTGGCGAGAAGATCCTTTTAGTTTACCGTCTCCTCTTTATTCTTGTTGTCTTCTTAGGAACTCTTCTATCTTTAGAAGTTGTCTGGTATTTAGTTGATATCATGAACGGATTAATGGCGCTTCCCAACTTGATTGGGCTTTTGTTCTTAACGCCTATTATTGTTCTTGAGAGCAAAGAGTTTTTCTGTCTTTTAAAAGAAGAGAAAAGGGATGGTCATTCCTGATGTTCTTTTCCTCGAAGAAGCTCGTCCCAGCCCGCCAATAAGAGGCGTTCGACTTGGAGATCGGAAGGGTCTTTTTTTACTCAACAGCTTCTGCCGCTACCTCTTCCTTGAGCTCTTCCTCTTGATGAAGAATAACCCAACCATCCTTATCTTCTTTGAGAGCTCCATTCCACTTGACCTTCAATAACGATAGATCGAAATTTTCTCTTGAGACAAAGAAATTCCAGGCTGAATCGAGAAAGCCTGGCCATCTTCCATGACTTGCATAAAAAAGATATTCCCAAAGATTTGACCAAGTCTTTTTCATCTCTATGTCGCAGATGCTTAACGATGCTTTAATTGAAATTTCACGTTCTTTTAAATGCTCCACATCTTGCTTCTCGAGATTGTGGGGCAGGGTATCTATGATTCCAATCCCACTTATGAGACGAATATGAAACTTGCGCAAGGCTTCAATTCTTTTAAACATCTCACGATCTGCCTCATAGAGCTGCAGAGCAAACTTTTTTTCTTTTGCTTCGTCATAAAAGACGTATCTTTTTGCTTCGGAGACTTTTTGTTGGAAGACACCATTTTGAGCAGGAACTTCCTGCACCAAATGATTGCTCTCCGAAATATAGAATCTATTGCCGAGATCTCTATTAAGCATTCGGTAGATATTTGCTGCCAAAATGATACTCTCTAATTTAGTCAGCTCTATTAGCTAACATTTAGCTTTGTTCTTTTGCTTCTGCTGCAGGCTTATCCTTGGATAAGGATTGGATCCACTGTAAATTTGAATCATCTGCGAAATAGACATCTCTTGTGACGCCCACATGCCTAATATCTGTAACCCACCAGGTCTTCCTACCCTCATGAGATCCAAAATAGAGGTATCTCCAAAGGGCATCCCAAACTTTTACATCTGTTTCCTTACACATTTCTAATGAATTTTCGACTTTCTTTTGATAGGTTCGTAGAGTATCTACAAAGGCAGGTGCAATTTTATTTTCTTCCTGATCTGCTATAAACTCATTGAGTACAGTGATACCCGCAATAAGTTGATCATAAAATTCTTTTAGTGCATTTAATCTTGCCTGAAGGTCTTTATCTTTTCTGATAAGTGCGGCACATCTTGGATTTACTTCAGCTTGGTTATAATCTGCAGAGGCTGCACTATTATTGTAGGCGAGCAACTGGACGTGAAAACGTCCAAAATCACCGTGGAGACTAATGGGTTTTTCTTCTCTATCAAAATCTCTATCAAGGAAAGCTGAATAACTTCGTTCAAGACTCTCATATACTTCCTGATAATTCGGGTTGTTTGCTGCTCCTGCTGCTGCTGCTGCCATATTCGTCTCCTATAATGCTTTTAATTCTTGTTGAGTACCTTCGATTTCCTTAAGCCAATCAGAATAATATTCTCGTGTGACAGAAAGATGTGTTATGTGATGCCATGCGCCTGGGAATTGTCCTTTATTTTGCGCCCAAAAATAGAATATGAAAAGTTTTGACCAGATCATACCTATTAACATTTCCGATGTTTTAAGCGTGCTGCTGGTTTTCCAGAAGAGCTCCTCTACCTCATCTGTTGGATCTTTTGGGAGATCTTCTGAAAGCCGGAGATATACCTCTTTTAAACCTTGAATTCTCTTTTGAAAAGCCTCGTCAATTTTGGAATAGACGAGACAGTTTTGTTCGGCACTCCTTTCATCAAACTCATTTTTAGATCCAAATTGAATGTAGATCACGTCATTTGTAAGCGTGCCAAAGAATCCACCAATCTCTTTAGGAAGATTTATGCACTCTTCTCTTAGGGCAGAATAATCATAATCGAATTTTTGCTCTGCTGCTGCTGCCAAAATCATCTCTCATTGAAATTTGGCGGAGATGTTAATCAAATATTAATTTGATGCAAAGAAAAAAGTTTAAGAATCATAGCCTAGATAGGCGGTCAAGCGTGTCGGTGAGCTTATTTTGAGCGTCTTTTAAGCTACCGCGCATCTTTTCAATGACCTCTTTTGGAGCACGAGAGGAGAACTGAGGGTTCTGAAGTTTTGTCTCAGCTCCCACAATTGCTTTTTGCAGCTTCTCTTTTTCTTTTTCGAGGCGCGACTTTTCTTTTTCGCGCAGTTTGTCGGGAAGGGGAACGAAGAGTTTGAGGTTTCCGATGACCGTGCTAGCGCCAAAGCCATCTTTCTTCTCAAAATGGATTTTTTCGATTTTTAGAAGAGCATGCAAAATGGATTGGTTCTTTTGTACCAGTTCAATTTCCTCTTTGTTTTCAGAGGAGATGTAGAGGTCTGTTTTTTCTCCTGGCGGAATTTGCATCTCACCGCGTACAGCACGAACGGAATAGACGATCTCTTCCATGAAGGTGAAGGTCTTCTCAATTTCTGTATCCATATCTTTGTCGGAGAGAACAGCTGGATAGGGAGCTTTGATACAAGCGGGTGCGTTTAGTGCATCGATAAGATCGCCTGTATAGGGATCAGCCTTGGAAGGCTTTACTTCAAAGCGCTCCTTGATGAGAGAGAAAAGCTCCTCTGTAATGTAGGGCGCAAGCGGGTGCATGAGCCTGACTGATGCCATTAAGGTAATCAGAAGAATTTTTTGCTTGTTGGTTTTAAGCTCAGGCGTGCCGTTTTTCCCAAATAGAGTGGGTTTTGCAAGCTCTAGATAGTAGGCGCAAAAGCTTTTCCAGAAGAATTCATAGGAGAGAGTTGCAGCTTTATCAAATGCATAATTGTCTAGCTGGGTATTCACACTCTGAATGGTTCGGTTTAGTAGGGATAGGATCCACCTGTCCTCTAAAGTGAGAAGATCTTGGTCCAATCCTTTTGAGAGCTCAACAGAGGTAAGACCCTCTAAGTTCATAAAGATGAACCTGGCGCCGTTCCACATTTTGTTGGCAAAGTTCTTAAACTCTTCAAAGCGCCTTCTGTCGAGGTCAATCTGTCTTGCGTGGGTGACAGAAGAGGTGAGCGCCATGCGCATCGCATCGGTTCCATATTCATCGATGATTTCGATGGGGTCGATCACATTGCCTTTCGATTTAGACATCTTTTCCCATTTGGAAAAGACATCGGATGGAACACTTTTTCCAAGGTCATATTCGCGCTTCTCTGATGGCGGGACATAGGCGTGGCCTGATTCGGATTCTCGCCAGTAGGACTTTCCATAGATGAGACCGTGGATGAAGGATTCGTGGAAGGGAACTTTGTCCATCACATATTCGCCCATGAGAATCATACGGGCCACCCAGAAAAAGAGGATATCGTGGCCGGTAACAAGAACGCTTGTGGGATAGAAAGTTGTTAAATCTTCGGTTTTTTCAGGCCAGCCGAGTGTGGAAAAGGGCCAAAGAGCAGAGGAGAACCACGTATCTAGCACATCTTCATCTTGGATCCAATCATCGGGGTTTTTGGCGATCTCTTCGGGCAGCTCCTTCTCGATGTGGCAGATCATCTTTTCTGGATTATCTTTGTTATACCAGATGGGAATACGGTGTCCCCACCATAGCTGTCTTGATATGCACCAGTCGCGGAGATTTTCGATCCAATGAAAATAGGTTTTTTCAAAATGGGCTGGAACAATTTTGGTGCGCTTATCTTTAACCGCGCTCATGAGCTTCTCTTTGAAGGGCTCCATCTTGATGAACCACTGCTTGGAGAGATAAGGCTCGATCACAGCTTTTGATCGGTAGGATACGCCTACGCGCAGGGTGTGCGGTTCAATCTTTTGAATGAGGTCTTTCTTCTTCATGGCGTCCACAACGGCTTTTCTTGCCTCTTGCATGGAAAGGCCTTCGAAGGTGCCGCCGTTTTCATTGATGCGCCCGTCAGGGGTCATGATATTGATGAATTCAAGGTTGTGACGCATTCCGATTTCATAATCATTGGGATCATGTGCAGGTGTAATTTTCACGCAGCCCGAGCCAAAATCAGGATCGACATAGTGATCTTCAATGATGGGGATAGTGCGGTCTGTGAGGGGAAGCTCTAGCTCTTTTCCAACCAGGGCTTGAAATCTAGGATCTTTTGGGCTTACTGCGACAGCCGTATCGCCGAGCATGGTCTCGGGTCTGGTGGTTGCGATGACAACAAAGTCATTTTGGCCTTTGATGGGATAGCGAAAGTGCCAGAGAGAGGACTCTTTCTCTTCATGCTCGACTTCATCATCTGCAAGAGCTGTTTGAGTTGCAGGATCCCAGTTGACGAGATAGTCGCCGCGGTAGATATGTCCCTCGTCAAACATCTTTTTAAAATTGGCAAGAACAGCTTTCGTGCTCGTCTCATCCATGGTGAACCTCAGCCTGCTCCAATCAAGGGAGCAGCCAAGTCTACGTAGTTGAGAGAGGATTTGGTTTTGCTTCTCTTCCTTGAAATTCCAAACGTGCTTTAGAAACTCAACACGAGAATAATCTCGCCTTCTCTTACCTTCGGTTTGAATGAGATGTCTTTCAACGACCGTTTGTGTGGCAATTCCAGCATGATCGGTTCCCGGCATCCAAAGCGTTTTAAAGCCTTGCATGCGCTTTCTTCGAATGAGAATGTCTTGAAGAGTGTCAACGAGCGCGTGGCCCATATGAAGTGCGCCAGTCACATTTGGCGGCGGCAAGATGATGCAATAAGATTCTTTGGGAGCTGAGAGATCGGGTTTAAAAAAACCGCCCTCTTCCCAGAATGCGTACCATTTTTCTTCGACTTCTTTGGGGATATATGCTTTTGGAAGATCCATCTTTTTGCCTAGATAAAAGAAAATACCATAGCATAATCAAAATTTGCTGTGAAGATGGTTATAAAAAAGACCTGCAGCCAAAACGCCGTCAATTTTTGCGCCCTTTTTTAGCTCTTGCATGAGCTCCTTTTCGGTGAGAGCGTGCGTTTCGATGACTTCAAGCGGGTCTAGATTGGAATTCTTTATTTTGACACAACCTTTTGCAAGGTACATATAGATTTTTTGATCACAGACAGAAGGCATAGGAAAGTAGTCTTGAAGAGGTGTTAAAGCCTTTGCTTGATAGCCGGTCTCCTCTATTAGCTCTCTTTTTGCAGCAATCTCAGGCTCCTCGCCCTTTTCCATGCGTCCGCCAGGAAGGCTGAGAACAAACATACCGATTGAGTGGCGGTACTCTTTTGTCACAATGTATCTACCCTCTTCATCTTGCGGCAAGACAGCTACGGCGCCGACTTTTGTAAGCAGCACGGTATACTCAATGGGATCGACATTTTTTCTTTTGACTAGATCGACCCTAAGATCGAAGTAGCCTTTATGAACGTATTTTTTTTCGATGATTTCGGGTAAATCTGACATCTAATTTTTTCTCAAATTTTTTGGCTCCCTCTTTCTTACCAATCGCTAAATAGAAGAGGTAGAGAGATAGGTAGAGCTCTTGTTTTTCCCAGGAAAAGGCCTTTTCGATCCAGCCATCTTCTAGATTAATTTTTCCATTCAAATAATGACTCAAGAGAGCAGTTGTAGGGGGGAAGTGTCTCTCTAAGAGGGATGAGAAATGTCTCTTAATGCTCTTAGGACCTTTAGTATGGTAGAGGTAGGCGCCGTAGGGAGAGTAGAGAGGGGAGTTTTCATCTTCCAGTTCACTTTTCGAGTATTTTTTTAATATGACCCTTGCGTGGTCCAGCTTTTTTGAAAGAAGGAAGTTCCATAGAAAAAGAGCATCTAAATAGATGGCATCTTTATGATCTACTTCCCTTTTTAAAAGCTCTTCATAGACCTTTGTCACTTTTACGTATTCACCTCTAGCAACGCACTTTTTCAGAATATGCACATAGACCCTAATCTCCTTTCTTGAGAGCTTATTCGGGGTGAGTTTTTCCAATTTTAAAAGAGCGCTATCTGTTGTAAGGAGTGTGCATTTTAGAAGATTTAGTCCTGCGTTTTTCGTGCCAAGTTCATTGATTATGGAACGTACTTCAGTAAATTCGCCCAGCTCAAGAAGGCAAAATAGTGCATTTTCGAGGTTTACTTGATCTAGAGGATCCTGTTTTAGGAGAGTGCGAATCATCTCTGTAAGAGCATTCGTCTTTGCCGTCCAAAAGGAGAGTGTAAGACTTAAGTTGGTAGCAAAATGGTCCTTGGTCTCTTCGATAAAAGAGAGTGGTTCCCAGTGCTTTTGCAAGCTCTCAATCAGGCTTTTGGTGTAGGAGTTTATGAGAGTGAGAGGAAAGTATCTGGCGACGAGCAGGATAATTCTATAAGCAGATTCTCTATCAATTTCAGCGCTTTCGTGCATGCGATAGATGATGTGCTCTTCTAGGATGTGAATGAGAGGGTGCTTGGGGAATTTACGAAGAGCGTACTCCAAACACTTTGACTCCTCTTCATGATCATTTAGTTCGCGGTAGACAAGCGACTTTCCTAAGTATTCGAGAGGAGCGCCTGGCGTTCCATGGAGATGCTCAAACTCATCCAGAGCATTCGTTAGAAGCTGAGCTCTATTTTTATCTGATTTTGCTTTTTCAAGAAGGGTGATGCCTGCTTTAAAAAAGGCGTCTCTTCCTTCAGCTCTTCCGGGAAAGGATTTTCCAATGTGGCGATACTCAGTAAGCGCCGTATCATAATCTTTGTGAGCATAAAAGGCGTCGGGAACAGCTAGGCAGTTGACCATCACATTATGCGCGCCTGTCAAGATTTGAAAGTCTTTTAGATCAAAGGCCATATCCTTGTGTAGAAGTCCCACATGCGCGCCTGTCAGCGGCAGGTGGGACGAATAGGTGAAAATCATCTTATCATTTAAGAAGAAGCGGACATGACCATTTGCTTTTTCAATTTTGATCTGATACCAAGCATCTGCTTTAAGGCCAGGATGTTTTTCGTCGATCACCATCACAGATGACCTGTAGAGTTGCACTGCCGGCTCTGGTTTTACCTTTAGCCAAAGGCAAAAGCCCTCTTCAATATTTTTTCTTCTAGCCATTTCGGGGATGCCGAAAAGAAAGCCAATCCCGGAACCATCTTCGTGAATTTTGATATCCGCAGTTAAGCGAATATTTCCCGAAAAAGTCTCCTCCGAGACCATGAGACCTACCCACTCCATCACGTCGATATTTCGCGTGATCGCGGTATGCTTTGCGAGCATGATATTCTCTTGAAACTCCCAGTCGTCTTTCTTTCGAATGTCGAGAGAAGAGGTGAAGATCCAATCGGGCTTGCCCTCAATGGTATTTTTAATCTCTATGATGAGATCATCGACATTTTGATAGCGATCCTCAGGCTTAAAAGCGAGACACTTTTTCACAATATGGATCAGCTCTTTCTGAATCTCTCGATAGGGAGCTACTTCCACGGGATCGAGCAGCTCTTCCTCTTTCATAATCTTTTTAAAAGCTTGGAGGTTGCCTCTTTTAAAGGGGAGCTCAAGCGTGAGAATTTGGTAGAGGATGATGCCTAAAGAGTATACCTCTGTTGAGGGGGAGGCAGGCGCGCCGTGCGCTCTTTCAGGAGCCATATAAGCAACCGTTCCGGAAACTTTTTCTACCTTTTGAGGAGTTTTTGTTGGATCGAAGTAATCCGCAATGCCCCAATCTAAAATCATCACCTCGCCATAAGTTCCTACGATGATATTCTCTGGTTTGAGATCACGATGCAAAATGTTTCGTGAGTGGGTGTAGGCAGCAGCCTCACAAACGCTGAGAAAGATTCTGCAAAGAGCAGGGATAGATCCGCCAATTGGATGGGGGTCTTTTCCCTTGAGCTCTCTCTCTTTCGACTTTTTTAAAATGGACCGAAAGGTATCGCCCTCGATGTAGGACATGGTGTAGTAGAGGTTTTCTTGCTCGGAGTGAATTGTGTAAATGGGCAGAATGGAGGGGTGAGTGAGCTGAGCTGCAATTCTTGCTTCTCTTAAGAATCGCTGGCGTATGATCTTTTTCTCTCGAAGATCTTCCCGTATGCATTTGAGCGCAACCTTTCTCTCGCAGACAGGATCGTAGACGAGGTAGACCTCGCCCATACCGCCTCTTCCGATCTTGCTCAGTACCGAATACCTGCCAATCTTCTTTTGATCTGATTTTTCCGTATTTACCATACTAACAGTTTATTGAACCGGCTCTTATTAACAAAGAAATTCTTGCATTCATTAAAGCGAAACCGCTAACATTTTTAACATGCACAAGAAGATAATCCTCACAGGAGATAGGCCCACCGGCCCTCTACACCTTGGTCACTTTGTAGGATCTTTGAGAAATCGTGTCAAGCTGCAAGATGAATGCGAACAGTTTGTCATGATCGCAGATGCTCAAGCCCTGACCGATCACGCAGAGAATCCCGAGCTAATTCGCCAAAGTATTATCGAGGTTGCCCTCGACTATCTAGCAGTTGGTATCGATCCTGCGAAAACGACAATTTTCATCCAATCAATGATACCAGAGCTGCATGAGCTCACGATGTATTATCTCAATCTTGTCACCTGGAACCGTCTGAAGCACAATCCCACCGTCAAAGCGGAAATCCAGCAGAAGAATTTTGGTGAAAGCGTTCCTGCCGGCTTCATGGTCTATCCCATCTCGCAGGCAGCTGACATTACCGCATTTAAAGCCAATCTCGTTCCTGTAGGTGATGATCAAATTCCGATGATCGAGCAGACAGTTGAAGTCGTGCGCAAATTTAACCGCGCCTACAAATCCAAAGTTCTAGTTGAGCCAAAAGCGCTCATTGCAGAAGTTGCAAGGCTGCCTGGTATTGACGGCGGCGCCAAAATGAGTAAAACACTCGGCAATGCAATCTATCTCAAAGACCCAATGAACATCCTCGCCAAGAAGGTGAAAAAGATGTACACCGATCCCAATCATCTTCGCGTAGAAGATCCTGGAAAAGTGGAGGGGAATCCCGTCTTTACCTATCTAGATGCCTTTGATCCCGATAAAGACAAAGTGCAAGAGCTGAAAGAGCACTATGCTAGAGGCGGACTTGGCGATTCTGTCGTCAAAAAATATCTTCTCGAAGTACTCGAAGCATTTCTCACTCCCATCCATATGAAAAGAGAAGAGCTAGCTAAAGATCCGGATCATGTGATGGATATCATTTTCAAAGGAACTGAGGTGGCAAGAGAGAGAGCGGCAAGCACTCTTAAAGAGGTAAAGGAGGCGATGGGTATCGCCTACAAACAAACTTCAAGAACTTAGTCTTTTTTATCTTCGTCTTTATCTTTTTTGTGCTGATCTTCTTCGATTTCGTGGTTTAGATCTTCTTCATCATCCGCTTCAGTAACGCTTGTTCCGCCAAAAAACTCACGAAAGAAGATGTAGATACCGCCTACGGTAAATAGGATGGGAAGTAGAAGCTGCCATCTGATATCGAATTGAACCGTGATAAAGATCCCAATGAAAACAAAGAGAGAGACGACGGTGTCGAAGACGCGTCCCAGCAGGTATTGTCTCACAGCAATGGGCAGTCCTACTACGAGAGCAATCGATGGCCACCAGTCTTGAATGAGAATCATAGCGCCTATGCCAACCAGAAATAGAATGAATGAGATGGCGTGGGCCTTTTTACGGGACATCTTTGCTTTCATAGAAAACTCCTTTTCCCTCTATTTAACTCGGCTAGAATTAATTGGAAAGAGGAATGTTTTTGAAAGTGTTGTAGAGAAAATCATATTTAAGTTAAGTTGTTTCTCTATTTTCCAAGGAGGTTATTTATGAGAAAATTTCATGCAGTTTTTCTTCTTTTATTTCTTTTTTGTGTTCAAAGTAGCTTTGCTCTCAATGAAAAAGATGAAAAGAAAATCACAAATATCATTCATGGATATGTAGACTCGTGGAATAAGACCTCTGGAAGAGGTTTTGCAGATAATTTTTCGATGGATAGCAATTTCATTAATATTTTTGGAATGCATTTTCATGGAAAAGAAGCTATTCAAAATAGGCATAATCAAATACACGACACTTTTTTAAAAGACTCTACCTTTACTATCACAAATCTAGAGATTTCTGAGGTGAATCCAAATCTTGTGATGGCTTTTGTTAGGTGGAAAGTGGATGGTTTTCAAAAACCTGGATCAAGAGAGGATGAACCCAAAAAGACAATTGAGGGAATTTTTTCTCATGTCTTTGTTGGCCATAAAGATACCTGGGAAATCACCTCTACTCAAAATACGCTAGCAAAGTAGCAAAAAAACTGAACCAAATCGCTTTATTTAGCGATTTGGAATTCAATCTGTTTTTCAACAGAGTTTCTTTTGATGTCAAAAGTGAAAAGAGCTTGGAAGGGAATGTTAACATCTACAATGTCTGTATCTTCATTTGTAGCATGTGAGACTTTTCCCTGAATTCTACAGGTAAGTATTTGTCTTTCCGTATCTAACGAAATGACAACTTCTGAAAAACCGCCTCTTCTTGCAATCATAGGATTTAGCTTAAATTGGCTTCTAAATTCTTCCATCATCGTATTTACAAGATCAACTTTAATGCGGTAATTCCAAATCTCAGTCCATCTTTTCACTGTATTAGGGTTACCTTTAGCAATATGGAGTAGCTTATTTAGAAGGGCTTTTTTCTGGGCGTCTGTTTTGGGTGCAGGAGAGATCTCTTCACCATTGATGAAGAACTGGTCGGGATCTCCAATGCGCTCAATATCTGATAAAAATGTTCTTGTAATTTCTAATTTTGTTCCATCATTTAAGTCGAATTGGGTGAGAGGGTAGGGATGGCTTGATTGATCCAATAGGGCTTCAAAAGAAGGGTATGTATCAGGAGTTAAAACTCCATGTCCTAAAACAAGAGAGGCGTCCAGAGCGCTAGCGGCTCCTCCTTCTTTTGCTTCATCAGCACCTGCTGCACTTTCAGGAGAAGGCGCCATGGGTGCTACTCGTCCTTCATCTAGCGGCGGAAGTTGAACTTTATAATAATGATTTAAAGCAGAAAAAGCTCCTGCAACAGCTTCGTAGATATATGAGGGGGCGTGGAATACGTTTAAGGGATTCGGGAAGCTTAATAGGGAGTGAGTTTTTAATACAGCTGACATGAGTGACATAGTAATTAATTAAACTTCTATTATAGTTTGAATGGTTTAATAAATGAACTGATTTAGTTAAAAAACAAATTACTTAAGTAGGTTTTTCAAGTATTTACTTGTAAATGATTTCGATTTGGATACTTCTTCAGGTGTACCGGTAGCTACTATCTTGCCGCCTTTTTCTCCTGCTTCCGGTCCAATATCAATAATGTAGTCGGCGTTGGCGATGAAATCCATGTTGTGTTCAATTACAATGATCGTATTTTTCTTATCGACTAGCTCGTGGAAGATTTTTAGAAGTTTTTGGATATCTTCACTGTGAAGGCCTGTCGTAGGTTCATCGATGAGGTAGAGCGTTTTTGCAGTAGCTCTTTTTGAGAGCTCACGTGAGAGGCGGATGCGCTGCGCCTCACCGCCGGAAAGGCTGAGGATCTCTTGACCGAGATGAAGGTAGCCGAGGCCAACTCGGATGAGAGTATCTAGCTTGCGCACGATGGGAGGGATATCAGCAAAGTGATCACGCGCCTCTTCCACTGTCATCTTGAGGATGTGACCTAGGTGTTTTTCCTTGTAGGTAACTTCGAGAGAACGCGGATTTAGTTTAAAGCCATCACAGGCATCACATGTGATTTTGACGGCGGGCAAGAACTGAAGGTCGATACGTTTATACCCGAGGCCCCAACAGGTTTTGCACATTCCCTTCTTGTGGTGGTAGCTGAAACGAATCGGTTTGAGCCCTTTTGCTTTGGCTTTTTTAAGCGATGCATAGAAAAAGCGAAGGGGCCCGAGTGATTCACTATAGGATGCGACATCTGATCTGTGCGAGACTTTGATCACATTTTGATCAATCACAATGAGCTTGTCGAAGAGGTCGAGCTTGTAGGCTTTGAAGGCATCTGTTTGGATGACTTTTTTCTTCGTTTTAAAGAAGGCCTGGACTGCAGGCTTAATTGCATAGTGTAGAAGGGAAGATTTTCCTGAGCCCGAGACGCCTGTGATGCAGGTAAAAGCGTGTGCAGGAATCTCTACATCGACAGATTTTAGGTTGTGGGCAGTAGCTTCCTTGATTTGGAAGCATTTTTTCGTATCTCTTCGATATTTGGGGAGTTCTATTCTTTTTTTGCCGCTGAGGTAGGCGCCTGTGAGAGAGTTGGGGTCGGTAAGGATTTCGTTTAGTGAGCCTTTGGCTGTGATTTTTCCGCCTTGCTTTCCTGCACCGGGACCAAAGTCGAGAATGGTATCTGCAATTTGGATTGTCATCGGGTCGTGCTCAACCAAAATAAGGGTATTCCCGAGAGATTGGAGCTTTTTGAGCGCATTATTGAGCAGGTGGTTGTTGTGTGGGTGGAGTCCGATGGTCGGTTCATCGAGGACGTAGATACAGGAAGTTAATCCTGAGCCTAGTTGCCTTGATAGGCGAATGCGCTGCAGCTCTCCGCCGGAAAGGGATGGTGCGGTTCTTTCTAAAGAGAGGTAGCCAAGTCCAATTTCCTGGAGGAAGCTTAGCTGCTTCAAGATATCTTCATAGCTCTCCTTAAGAAAAGGTTTGATCTCGCCTTTTAGTGTTTGCATGAAAGACTCTTCTTTATCGATCGAAAGAGAGCAGAAATCGGTAAGTGAGAGGTTTTCGATTCGAACATTTCGGGCCAGCGGATTTAGCCTTGCACCTTCACAGGAAGAGCAGGTGCTCTCATGCATGAGCGGGATAAGAGGCGCTTTGATCGTGGTGTGCGCTGATTTTGCTGCCATGGAGAGGATGGTGATAAGTCCTTGCCAGCGAAAGGAGATGTTTTTTACGGAGACAATTTGATCCGAGCCGTCTAAAAAGATTTTCAGATCTGTAGGTTTTAGATCTTGAAGCGGCGTAGAGGGATCGATCTTGATCTTCTCAAAGTAACTTTCGACTAAATTAAGTGATGGTCTGTTCCCTTGCTTTTTGAGAAGGACTCTAAGTAAGCCAAGGATCGATAGCTTCATCATCTTGGGGTTTTCAAAAAGCCTTAGCCCGTACATCGTGCCGAGTCCTTGGCAATCAGGGCACATGCCAGCTGCAGCATTGAAGGAGAAGGTTTGCGGCGTGATTTTTGAGTAGGATTTTCCTGTCACGGGATCGGCAAAAGAGAGGTTGAAGTAGAGATCTTCATCTTTCAGCGCAATGGTGAGCTCATTTTCACCAATTTCAGCGGATTTATTGATCGCCTCAAGTAGACGAGCTTCGATATTGGGGCCAATGACTAATCTGTCGATGACGAGAAAGATCGCATTTTTTTGTAGTCGGTTGAAGGGAATGTCATCTTCTAATTCATAGTAGGTGCCATTTAGGCGGATGCGTATAAAGCCCTCTTTTTGAAGCCTTTCTAAAAAGGGAGTAAATCCTTCACTCTTGAGGGGGGAGATGGGAGCTAGAACGTGAATTTTTGTTTTTTCAGGAAGAGCCATCACCTTTTGAAGAACAAACTCTTTACTAATCGTTTGGATGCGGTTTCCTGTATCAGGCGCGTAAGCTGTTCCTAGGTGTGCATAGAAGATACGTAAGAGGTCATAGATTTCGGTCATCGTGCCGATGGTTGATCTGGGATTGACAGCAGAACGGTTTTGTTCGATGGCAATTGCAGGAGAGAGTCCTTCAATGCTATGAGCTTTGGGTTTCGGCGGCATCTTGAGAAAGCCTTTTGCATAGGAGCTAAGAGATTCGATGTAGCGCCTTTGCCCTTCTGCGTAGATCGTATCGAAGGCAAGTGATGTTTTTCCTGATCCAGAGGGGCCCGTAAAGACGGTGATCTCGCCCTGTTTGATCTGAGCGTCAATATCTTTGAGGTTATTTTCAGATGCTCCCTTGATGATGATTTTGTTACATTCTGTAACTTCGCTGGTACTTTTGAAGGTGTGCGGTTTCCCCATGTCCTTAAGCGCTCTTCCTGTAGGCGTGTCTAGCTTTGCAATCTGTTTGGGTGTGCCTGCGCCATTTAATTCTCCGCCGCCCTTACCTGCCAAGGGGCCGATGTCGATGATGTAGTCAGCTGTTTTGATGAAATCCATGTTGTGCTCAATCACAATCGCGGTATTGCCTTTATCAATGAGGTTGTGGATGAGCTCGAGCAGCTTTTGAAGATCGTGGAAGTGAAGGCCTGTTGTGGGCTCATCGAGAATGTAGAGCGTATCTCCCGTTGAGGGTCTGACGAGCTCTTTTGCAAGTTTGATGCGCTGCGCCTCACCGCCGGAGAGCGTGGGGGAAGGCTGTCCAATTGAGAGATAGTGAAGGCCTACCTTGTTTAGAAGCTCCAGCTTCTTTCGAATGGGAGGAATATTTTCAAAATGTTTGAGGGCAGTCTCCACGTCCATTTCTAGAACATCAAAGATGTTTTTCTCATTGAAGGTAATGGTGAGAATATCGCTCTCAAATCGCTTTCCATCGCACTGCTTACAGATCGTCCAAATATCTTCCATGAAATCCATGTCGATCTTTACTTGGCCCACACCCGAGCAGTAAGGACAGGACCCCTCTTTCACATTGAAGCTAAAGTGGCCCTTTTCATAGCCTCGCATCTTACTCTCTGGTAGGGAGGAGTAGAGATCGCGAATATGGTCGAAGAGTTTAATGTAGGTAGCAGCATTTGACCTAGGCGTTCTTCCAATGGGAGATTGATCGATGGCGATCACTTTATCAATTTTATTGAGACCCTCAATCTTTTTATGTGCGCCTATTTTCATCTTTGCATTGTGAAAATGGTTAGCAAGAGCAGGGTGCAAAATATCGGAGATGAGGGAAGATTTTCCGGAACCAGATACTCCCGTTACGCAGACGAGCCCGCCCAAGGGAATGTCTACATCGACATTTTTCAAATTGTGGTGGGTAGCACCTGTTATTTTAATGCCCTTTTTCAGTTTACGTTTTTTCTTGGGGATTTTGATCTCAAGCTCGCCGGACATATACTTTCCCGTGAGGGATCTCGGCTCTTTTGTGAGCGCGTCGTAGGTGCCGGATACGAGGATCTCTCCGCCCTCTTTTCCCGCACCAGGCCCGACATCGACTACGAGATCGGCAGATCTGATCGTATCGGGGTCGTGCTCAACAACAAGCACAGTATTTCCAGCGTCTCTAAGATCAAAAAGAGTTTGAATTAGCTTGCCGTGATCCTCTGGGTGAAGGCCGATGGAAGGCTCATCGAGTATATAGGTGGAACCGATGAGACCTGATCCAACTTGCGATGCCAGACGGACGCGCTGCGCCTCTCCGCCCGAGAGCGTGGGAGATGTTCGTCCAAGTGTAAGATAGGTAAGACCCACATTCATGAGAAAGCCGATGCGCTTTTTCACCTCTTTCAAAACCTCGGCGGCAATAAATTGATCCTCATCGGTGAGCTTTAGCTTTTCGAAGAACTCTGTCAGCTCACTCAGCGTCATGCTTGTGAGTTCATGGATCTCTTTTCCGCCAATTTGCGCTCTTGCGGGGTAATCTCGGATTTTTGCGCCTTTGCATTTGGGGCAGAGGCTAAGAGTCATGAGCTCTTCCATTTTTGTGCGGTAGCGATCGGATTTGGCCTCATTCAGCCTCTTGTGTGCCTCATGGAGAACGCCTTGCCATCGGACAAATTCGGTCCATTTTGTTTTCTTTTCCGGATGGCGAAAGGTCATCTTTGTCCATTTTTTCTTCGTGCCATTTAGGAAAACATTTTGAGCCTCTTTTGATAGTTTTTGCCACGGCTTTTTTACCGAAAAACCAAATTCCTTTGCAAGGTTGTCATAGACATTTCCATAGCGTACCGTTTGATATGAGCTAGCAATTCTGCAGCAATCTTCGCTAATTGAGAGATCAGGTTCGATGATTTTTTTGAGATCAAACTCATAGGTCTCACCAAGACCGTGACATTTAGGGCACATCCCATTTGGATGGTTGAAGGAGAAATCGGAAGGATTAAGGGGGCCGTAAGAGAGTCCTGATTTTTTTGAATAGGCAAACTCGGAGAAGAGCTTTTCATCGTCTTTGTCTACGTGATAGATGCTGAAAAAACCTTTACCAAGCTCGAGTGCTTGCATGGCAGCTTCCTTCAACCTTGAAAAGTCTTTTTCCGTCACAAGGCGGTCGATCACGATATCTACATCGTGCGCTTTTTTTCCATCGAGTGAGTCATCTCCAGTAAGCTCTACGATCTCACCATCGATGCGAACACGTGTAAATCCTTTTTGAAGAAGCTCTTTGAAATCATCTTTGAATTCGCCCTTCTTGCCTTTGGCATAGGGAGAGAGAATCAAGAGGCGCATACCAACGGGCAAAAGCTCGAGCTTTTTTAGGATTTTTTCTCTGCTCTGTGCTTGCACGGCCTCGCCTGAGACAGGGCAGTGCGGGACTCCGATTCGGGCGTAGAGAATGCGGAAAAAGTCATAGATGCCGGTCATCGTCCCGACGGTTGATCTGGGAGATCTTCCAGAGAGCTTTTGTTCAATGGCAATTGTGGGAGAGATTCCGGTCGCTTTCTTGAGCTCAGGTTTGGGCAGGTCGCCCAGGTAGCGTCTTGCATGGTGGGAGAGCGATTCGATATAGCGCCTTTGTCCTTCGACATAAATTGTATCGAAGGCAAGTGAGGACTTTCCCGAGCCGGAGACGCCCGTGAAAACAATTAGCTTATTTGTATCTATAGAGAGATCCACATTTTTGAGGTTGTGGACTTTCACTCCCTTGAGCTCAATCTTCTTTTTCATTGAGATTGATTATAGATTTAACGCTGGATAGTTTAAAGAGGTAACTTGCAAAAAACTCTTATTGTTTCACATAAGGTAGCTCTGGGTGATTCAGGCGTTTTAGCTTTCCGAAGGCATTCCAGGGCGTCCTGAAACCATACAATAATAAAGTCCATAGAATGATAATGAGTATAAACTTAATACTTTTATTACATAAATTAGATCGTTTTTTTGATTTCCGTATTTCGCATATCTTTTAAGACGATTTAGCGTTGTATCTTCATTCTGAAACTCCTCTTTGTATTTAGTAGACTTTGCATTGTCAAGCTCGGAATAGTGCAGCATTGGTAAATTTTCAGGGTTTAGTCTATAAATTGCGTGGGTAAAGGCTGCATGAGTCTTTCCCTCAATTTCAAGAAGAGGGATAGCTATAGGATTAGCACCAGGAATAAGACCAGTTATTGAATCCCATACTCTCAGATTTAATTCGCTGAATAGGTGGTAGAGTTTGGTTTCAAGCTCATAGAGTAAATGTTGTTGTAAATGTGGTAGATTTCCTTCTTTATGAGCCTGATATAGTATAAAAACGACCCAAGAAAGAACTCGTCTTTTTTCTAAGAAACTCTCTTCAGATTTTTCAGAAGTCATCCTTAGAATATGCTTGTAAATATCTGTTAGAGGATTATTAATATCACTCAGATATTTAGCTCTAGTGAGCCTGGAGATATAAGCATTAAGTACATATTTTTCTGCGCTTTTTTCTACATTAAGTTGAGGAAAGACATTTGATAATTTTGTTACAAGACTTCTTACCTTTTCAAGCTCATTATTCCGAAGTCCCGGAACAGAATTATTAGATACTCCATCCCTAGCATCTTGACAGATAGTAGCGAGAGATCCCATATCACGTGGGGTTAAAAATGTGCCAATATGACCCCATGTATCTAGTGGGAGTCTGGTTGGTATTCTTTTACTTTCATAATAAGGGTAAGATGGATCTGCTGCAGCTGCTAGAGCAGGAGCTTCCACGCACACAATCTTGGCTGCATCTGATTGTAAATTAACGCTCACTAAGTATCCCGATTTTAAAAAGAAAGATTCTAACGTTTAATTGATTAAAAAAAGATCTGAAATGCATGAGCCCTTCAGGGTCTCCTAAGGAACCTCTGATCAACTCATGCATTTCACCTTTTCCAAAAATTTGGCAAAAATGCAATTTTTCAATCTCGCTAACCGTCATAGGTTTAGTTCGATCTCCAAAATTGATTTTTGCTGAAAT